>Ga0308007_10000386_pt1 | contig 20156 bp, 15 predicted proteins | sample Neamet71_FD_203152 | JGI IMG/M metagenome (GOLD analysis project Ga0308007, IMG submission 203152) | Marine microbial communities from water near the shore, Antarctic Ocean - #71 | ecosystem: Environmental > Aquatic > Marine > Unclassified | place: Southern Ocean | collected 2014-06-07
TCCAATAAACCATACAAACCATCTTTAGTGGCCCCACCTTCATACGCTATATCTTTGTGAGCTAATTCGTCATCTCTAAATTTTGTTATTTTTTTTTTTAATTCTTTTTCATCTTCATGCAGTGAATATGTTTGATCTTTATAATGATCTCCTATTACCTCTTCTACAGAGGCCGTACACAACATGGTAGCTTTTTTCCCCAGCATAGCAGTACCAAAACCTAAAGTTACTCCAAGCAAGTCCCAAAGAGGAAGTAATTTTGTGGGTGCTATATTTCTTTTTTTAATTTCATTTTCAAAAAACTCATAGTGTTCTTTTTCATGCTCTTTCATTTCTTCTATTTGTTTTTTTAAATCTTCATCCTGTTTAAATGTTTTCAGAGCTAAAAGTTGGCCTTCATAAATTTTAATTGCTCCTCGCTCTCCTGCATGGTCAACTCTTATTAATTCTTCTAAAAAAATTTTATTAGTTTTTTTCATTTTTAACAAAATTTGTAAATTTTAACCCGTAAATATTATTTTGGTCAGTTGTCACGTAGAAAATATTATTATCTTTTTCATATAAGTCCATTAACTCATTTCTTCCAAATTTTCTTAATCTTTCACCAAATACAATTTGCTCAATACTAACTACACTTTTTTTATCTTTATCTATTAAGATGACAAGCAATGACATGCCTCTTAAACTTAAAGAAAGTAAACAGTCAAATTCTGAATAATATTTTTCTAAATTCGCAGGACAACGCGATAGGTCAGAAGGAGCTATAGCTGGTAAAAAAGCATAGAGCGGAAGTGAATATTTTTTATCCAGAGGTACATGTAAAAACCTCTTATCTTTTTCATAAGTAATACCCATAGAATAAATTGGCCAACCATAATTTTTATTTTCTTTGATAAGATTTATCTCATCACCACCACGTGGGCCATGTTCAATCCCGTAAATATTCCCCCCTACAACTGCTAATCCTTGTGGGTTTCTATGACCCAAGCTAACTATCTCATAATTTATTTTAACAATATTTTTATTGATGAGATCATCAACTTTAAATTTAATTATTTTTCCATAAAAAGATTCTAAATTTTGGGAAAGATTGTCTATTTCACTTGATTTATGTGTTGGTGTTCCAATAGCTAAATAAATGTAACCATCTTTAAACACATGGCCTCCCCCAAGGCCTGAGAAATCTATATTCTCTTCATCGGGTAAACAATCAGTTTTTAAAAGCTCTTTATTGTCTTCTACTCTCACCAGGGAAGCATAAAAACAGTTTATAGACTTGTTGGCTTGCCAGATAAATTTTTTATTCTTAACAACAAAAGCAGCCCTGATACCACCACTTTTTTTTTCGTAAAAGTTGAAAGTTTTACGCATATCTTTTATTTCATTCAAATTCTCAATTTTTCCATCACTTCTTATCATTTCTAAATTATTATTTTTATCAATTAGCAAGGCAGCTGATCGATCTCCAACTGTCATTTTTTTTGTAAAAGATACATCGAATGAGTTGGCATTAATTATATCTTCTTTTATTTCCTGAACCTTAACAGTTTTTTGTATTGTTTCGCCAGTTTTAAAAAAATATATGAAATTTTTCTTTGTATTTATTACAAGTTCGGGGTTTTCATAGCCCACAAAAATTCCTAGGACAAAAAGTATTAATGGAATATATATAGTTTTATTCATTTTTTAAAATTTTTTTTAATGTAATAGTAGATAAAATCAAGGAAATAAATAAATTTATTGTCGCTAACGATAAGCCAAAAAATTTAAAATCAACATCTTTACAAGATTTCGATTTATTACTTTCTAACTCACGTAATAATTCACTAGTCGAAATATCTCGTCCTAACCCCTTTATTTGGCAGACTAGTGTCCCATCGAAAAAATCTTGCTCTACACCAAAATGATAACAAGCTATTAAAAAACTAGACAAAAAACTCAAAAAAATAAGTACTAATATTACTCTTTTAAAATTTCTAAAAAGTAGAAAATATAAACTAAAGCCAATTACTAAAAAGTAAGGAATTCTTCCAATTAAGCAAAGATTGCACGCCTCATAACCAAGCACATACTCAATATAATATGCAGATAAAAGAACTAAAACGCTAAAAAAAAAATATATGGTAATTAAGTTTTTGTCTAAAAATCTAAACATAGAATTTAACTGTTAAATAAATAATCAAAACTAGTCCTACTACAGTTAAACCAATTATAGTCGCCCATAAAGCACCTTTTTTTTGCAAAAAAGAAGAAAATGTTGAACCAAATCTGAAGGATAAATAGGCTACAATAAAAAACCTCAAACCTCGTGCAAGCAAGCAAGTAAGGAAAAATAAAATTAAATTAAATTCAATAAAACCACTAAAAATTGTGACTAACTTAAATGGTAGCGGAGTAAATGCAGCAGTGAATAATATTAAAAGCCAAGAAAAAGATCCACCACTTGTTTGAAACCTTTCTTTTAAAAAATCAGTGTTACTATGCCCGTAAAACTCGAATACTTTCACCCCAAATTCATTAAAAAAAAGGAACCCTATAAAATAACCTAAAAGAGCACCTAATGCAGAAAATAAAGTAGCTATTAAAAATATTTTAAAATACCTCTCTTTTTTGGCTACAACCATGGGAACAATCATAATATCTGGTGGTACAGGAAAAAAAGAACTTTCAATAAAAGACAATAAAGCCAAGCTATAATTGGCAAATTTACTAGTAGCTAATTTTACACATTTATTAAAAAGAGTTTTCAACATTTTTTTATTTATAAAGTAATGAAATTTTAATACTATTTAATTATAAACTTAAAATGTTCAACTCCAAAGGGCGAATGGTGGAACTGGTAGACGCGCCGGACTCAAAATCCGGTGGTAGCAATACTGTGAGAGTTCGAGTCTCTCTTCGCCCACCAAATTATGGAAATAAATAAATTAAACAGTCTTATAGAATTATATTTTAGAAAATGTGATGAAGTTGATCCCAAAAAACCATTTTTAAAATGGTTAAAACCAGGCGAACAAACTTACAACTGGGGAGAAATAAGAGAGAAAATTTTTAAACTTTCTTCCAAGATTGAATCTTTAATTACCGAAGGAGAACGATGCTTGATTTTGTCAGAGAATAGACCTAATTGGTTAATATCAGATATTGCAGTGATGAACGCAGGTGGTATTTCAGTGCCAATCTTTACAACATATTCTTCTAGTGATTACGAATATATTTTAAATGATTGCAAGCCTTCATTGATAATTGTTTCAAATGACAGCCAGTTTCAAAAAATAAAAAAATATATTAATTTAAGAACCCAGCAAATTATATCTTTTGAAGGGATAGGAGCCGAAAGTCTGCTGATGCAAGATATTTTAAATGAGAATAATCATAAAGAAAAAATTAATGTCAAATTAAAAAGAAATATGCCAGCGTGTATAATTTATACATCGGGCACATCAGGCAATCCTAAAGGAGTTGTTTTAAGTCACGGTGGAATTTTATCTAATTGTGAAGGAGCTGTTGAATTACTCAAACCACTAACCGAAAAAAAGAATCCAATATTTTTAACGTGGCTACCTTTGTCACACTCATACGAACATACAGTTCAATACATTCAAATTATTGTAGGCGCAAAGGTTTATTACGCAGAAAGTTTAGAAAAACTTATATCTAATATGTGTCTTGCTAAACCAACTATCATGACAGCGGTTCCAAGATTTTACCAAAATTTATTTATGAAAATAAATATAAATTTTGAAAAACAAAAAGGAATAAAAAAAAAAATTATTAATATCACCCTGAGTTTAGGAAAAAAAATACTTAATAAAGAAAAAATAAATTTTAGGGAAAAGGTTATTAATTTTATTTGTAATATTTTAATACGAAAAAAAATACAAAATCAATTTGGTGGAAATCTCCAAGCATTTATATCAGGTGGGGGAGCATTAGATCGAAATATTGGAGAGTTTTTAAATGCTATAGGGCTTCCAACCTTACAAGGCTACGGTCTTACTGAGGCCTCTCCCGTAGTTAGTTGCAACTTACCAGATCTGGTAAAGGTCGAAACTGTAGGACCTCCATTTAGGTCTAATGTAGTTAAAATTGCTGATGACGGAGAAATCCTCATTAAAGGTGAAAATGTAATGTTAGGTTATTGGAACCAGGAAGATGAAACAAAAAAAGTTATTAAAGAGGGATGGCTGCACACAGGAGATATTGGAGAACTTGATCACAACAATTATTTAAAAATAACAGATAGGAAGAAAGATATTATTGTAAATCTTGGAGGAGACAATATATCGCCTAGCAAAATTGAAAATATCTTATGTTTAAACCAACTAATCAAACAATCTTTTGTTTACGGTGATAAAAAAAATTATTTAGTTGCAATCATTGTTTGTAGCAAAGAAGTAAATAAAGAAGAAATTAAACCTGCAATTGAAAATATTAATAGCAGCTTGAATTCAATAGAAAAAATAAAAAAATTTATTCTAATATATGATGAATTTACAATTGATAATGGAATGTTGACACCTACATTGAAATTAAAAAGAAAAGTAATTATAAAAAATTATTTAAAACAAATAGAAAAACTCTATTAAATTTAAACATATTTGCGGTTAAAAGTATTGGTATTAAACATTTTTTAATTAATTTAATTTATTTCAAAATTTTTTTTATTTTTTTAAAAACTTTTTTTTAAAATAAAAAGTAAGTTGCAAAGTTACGCTTAAGTTTATGTTTGACATAAAAGAAAAAAAACTTAAAGATTATGTATATAAACGAATCATTAAGATTTGTTTAAACAAACAGGGAGATAAAATGGCTAAAAGAAAAAAAGCGAAAAAGAAAACTAAGAAAAAAGCTAAAAAAACTAAAAAAAGAAGAAGATAGTACTTTTTTTAACTAAACGCCCTTTTAATTAAATAATTAAAGGGGCGTTTTTTATTCTTCGTCTATAATATTTTGATTTCTGCCCAAAGCTTTATCCATTTTCTTTTGAACTTCTTCAGGTGTAACTTTTATAACTGCCTCAAATTCAGATTTTAATCTCTCGTAAGCTTTTTCAAATAATTGTCTTTCACTATAAGATTGATCTGCAATTATATCAGAATTTTTATTAAGATCTTTCACTACTTCAGCTAATTCATAAATTTTTCCAGAATTAATTTTTTGATCATATTCCTGTGCACGTCTACTCCACATTGTCCTTTTAATTTTTGGCTTTGTTTTTAAAATTGAAATACATTTATTAATTTGATTAATACTAGAAATTGATCTTAAATTACTCTGTTGGTTGATAGGTACAGTTAAAGTCAATTTTTCTTTTTCAATAAAAATTTTATAAAAATGGATATCTATTTGTCCTATGGTAGCTTTTTCAACAGCTATAATTTTTCCTACACCATGTTTAGGATAGACTACAAAATCTTTAATTTCATAAAGTCTTTTTTCAGAAGCTTGTTTTTTTATCTTCTTAATTTCAACTTTATCTTCTGGAGTATATTTATTACTATTTGCGATTCTTAATGGCGCATTTTCTGTTTTTTTCTCTACTTTTATCTTAGTTTTTTTCAAACCTGCTTTTTTAACGACTACTTTTTTTTTATTTTTTTTTATTTTATTTTTTTTAATTTTTGGCATTTTGTTCACCTGGTTTTTCTGAAAAATATTTAGAGTGTTTATCTTTAATATCTTTAAATTTTTCATGTTCATTCATGGGTTTTTTTTGTTCTGTAATCCTAGGCCATATTGCAGAAAACTTTTTATTTAGCAACAACCATTTATCTTTATCTTTTTCTTCATAGTTAGTATCAGATACAATAGCATCTATTGGGCACTCAGGTTCACATACGCCACAGTCTATACATTCATCTGGATTTATAACAAGCATATTTTCACCTTCGTAAAAACAATCGACGGGACACACTTCTACACAATCAGTGAGCTTACATTTTATACATTCATCTTTTACTATATAAGTCATTGATTAAGATTAATTAAACTATTTAATTTTTAGTGCAAGCAGTTTTCTAAACGGGTTATCATGATTTTTTTTTATAATTATTTTATCATTATTTTTTTTATTGTCTCCCGCAAAATAATAAGTATCCGTTTCTTTTGATTTCTTGTAATTCATTAAGCTCATCAACGTGTAAAAATTTTCTTTTGTACATCCTAATAAATTCATCATTTCTGGGGATATTTTAAATTTTCGTTCAGTACTTTTTTCAATGATATTTATAAATAACTTTTCAAGTATATCTATGCGTATAAAATAATCTTTAAATCTCTCAAACCCGCATAACAATAAAAATTTTTCATTAAAATTTTCATTTATAACAAAATTTAACCCAAACTTTGGTATATTAATATTAACCGCGATATCATTGTAATTTTTCCAAAGCATAATTCTTAGAGTAACGGCTTTTGGTTTTAACATTTTGGGAAGAAAAACATGGTAACGACCAATCTTAATACCCATGAGCCAAAGTTTTTTTCTTTCTTCTTTTGAGATAAATTTAATTATTTCATCAATATCTTTTCTTTTCAAAACACCATTGTTTTCGTAAAGCTGAAACGATAGAGCCCTTAAATATTGATTTTCAATTTTTATGTTTGTTAAATTAATTAAATCTTTTAAGATTTCATTAATATAAGAATACAACCAATTTTTTGTAAATTGTTCTAACTCTTCTTTAACGTCAACGGGCAATGCATCATCTGCAATAATTTCTATTTCTGGATTTAAATAATTTTCACCTTTCTTTATTTTTGCTATTGGATTATCTAACCAGATAATTTTATTTTCTTGATTGATAGACAATTTCCCTTCTTGCACTATTTGTTTAGCTCGTTTGATTAATTCTTTTTCGACACCTATGCGGGCAGCTTTTTTTATAGACTTTAAGTCTACATCTAAATTCTTTGAGTTAAAGTCTATTATAAATTTTAAGCCTTTAAGTTTCCCGACATATTGTTTATCGATCAATACTTTGTTATTTTCATCTACGGCAGTTTCTAAAACCATATCTTGTTTTAAACCTCTTGCTAAAATACTAATTTTCTTGTCGATGAAACTTTTTGTTAATTCTTCGTGTAATCTATCTGACAAATTATCTTCAATACTTTTAGTTAATTGAATCCAATAATCTGAATTTTCTACCCAATTTTTTTTATTAGATACATATGACCATGTCCTAACATTTGAGATTCTATTAGCCAAGACATCTATATTGCCATGATTTTTCTCTAACCCATTAAGCTGTATTTTCATGTATTCATTTGGAATTCTTTTCTTTCTAATTGATAAAAATTTAAATACAGCATCAACAATACTCACATGTTGCCCATACGCTTTTCTCTCAAAATCTGGAATCTGACAGCATTCCCATAATAGTTTTAAATTATTGCTATAAATATTATTTTCTAAATTTTTTTTTAATAAAAACCTAAGAACAATTTCATCAATAGACTCATTAGCTCTAATAAGGTTTTTATTAGCGGGCTTAACCTCTAGAGAAGAAATTAATCTTTTAACACTACTAAAATCTAAACTTGCATTTCTCCAATAAAGCATTTTTGTATTTGGCAAGATGTGTTTTTCTATTTTTTCTATTTCTTCTGAGTTTAAATTTTCACAATCTCCAGTTGTTCCAAAAATACCATTATTTTTATATCTACCTGCTCTTCCAGCAATCTGAGATAGTTCTACTAAATTTAGTCTTCTAGTTTTTTTTCCGTCAAATTTTTTTAAGTTAGAGAAGTAGATTTGCTCTATATCCATATTAAGACCCATGCCTATAGCATCCGTAGCAACTAAATAATCAACATCTCCAGATTGATACAACTCTACCTGTGAATTTCTAGTTTTAGGACTTAAGGAGCCCATAATGACAGCAGCCCCACCTTTTTGACGTCTAACTAATTCAGCAATTGCATAAACCTCCTCTACTGAAAAAGCTATAATAGCTGCTTTGCCATCTAATCGTGAAATTTTTTTATAACCACCGTAAGAAAGTTTCGAAAATCTTTCCTTTTTTACAAACTCAACTTCTTCAACTAAATCATTTATTATATTTTTCATAACTTGAGAGCCTAAAAACATCGTTAGTTTTTCACCACGAGCATAAAGCAGCCTATCTGTAAAAATATGTCCGCGTTCTTTATCCGAACACATCTGTATTTCATCAACTGCTACAAAATCAACATTCTTATCCTTCGGCATAGATTCAACTGTGCAAATAAAAAAACTTGCAGAATTTGGGATTATTTTTTCTTCTCCAGTTATTAATGCCACTTTATTTAAGCCAATTTTTTTTATACATTTTTCATATACTTCTCTTGCTAACAGTCTAAGAGGTAGTCCAAAAATACCAGATTCGAATTCTAACATTCGCTCAATTGCATCGTGTGTTTTCCCAGTGTTTGTTGGACCTAAAAGCGCAACAATTTTTTTTGATGATTTTTGCATTTTTGTGTTTGATTTTTTTCTTTATACTATATGTAGTCCTGATGTGAGAACAAAGTAAGAGTAAAACATGACCGAATCATTTTGTCAAATGTTCTAGTATTCAAGAATTATAAGATTTTCCAGACACCAGAAGCTGTAATCACGATACTTTCAGAATTTAATATTTCACAGGTTATAAAAATAAGAGATTTAGTTTTCCTTTGAATTTTAATTTCTCCTTTCAGTGTTTGCCCTAAGAGAGCAACAGAAATAAATTTAATATCGAGAGAAATTGTAACACATCTCCTATCTGCAACTAATATATGTGCCGCCGTACCCATTCCTGTATCTGCAATTGTAGAGAGAAATCCACCATGTGTTATTTTTCCACTGTTAAGATGAATTTCTTTAACAACAACAGAAAACTCAAAATTATTTACGTCAATTCTTTTTAAATTTATACCACCGATATGACTCATAAAGCCTGTATTAGTTTCGTCCATAATTTTTTTTATCATAGATTGGCACAATTTGTGAGAATATTACTGCAAATAATATTAAAAATATTCCTAATATTTTAATTTCATTTAAAAGCTGGCCTAAAATTAACCAAGCAAAAATCGCTGCAAACACCCCCTCAAGAGAAAAGACAATTGCTGCAGGCGCAGGTGTTAAATTCTGTAAAGTATAAGTCTGTAACAGAAACGCTAAACCACTAGATAAAACTCCCACATATATTATTTCGTACGAATCTTTAAGTATATTTCCAAATGAAGGATCTTCGTAAATAACCATCGGTAAAATTGTAAATAAAAACGCAACAAAACACTGCGACATTGCAATAGCAACAGGAAAGTTAAAAAAATTAATTGTCTTACTAATACATATTATATGTATAGCCCAACAAAATGCGCTTAAGATTCCGAGCATATCCCCATATCTAACAGAAATATTTTTTAACTCACTTAATAGAATCCCACCTATGACGCAAGAAGCAATTGCAGGCCAAACCGACCAATGAATTTTTTTTGAAAAAATAAAATAAGAAATAAAAGGAACTATCAATACGTACATGACGGTGAAAACTCCAGTATTTGCAACATCAGTGTACATCAATGAAATTTGCTGCAGTGCTTGACCTACACCTAATATAAATCCTAAAAGAATCAAATAAGAGAAAACTTTTTTACTATCAATTTTTTTTTTTTTTATTTTTTTAAGTTCAAAAAATAAGAAAAAAGGAAGCAAGGTTAAAAACCCAACCAAAAATCTTCCAACGTTAAACGTATGTGGACCGATAAAATCCATACCCATATCTTGTGCAACAAAAGCAGAGCCCCATAAAATTGAGGTAACAACCGCACAAACAAGAGAAAAAATATTTTTATTCACTTGAAGTAAGTAGTGTAAATTTGTTTAAACAGCAAGTTTGAACGCAAAGTCTTTTCCTAAACTTTGACTTAAATGGACACAAAATCTTGCCCCTTCTGCGCCGTCAATAAATCTATGATCGTAAGACAATGAGATGGGTAGTATTTTCCTTGTTACAATTTGACTGTTTTTTTTAACAACTTTGTCATATGATTTGCCAATACCGAGTATAGATAATTCTGGAGGATTAATTATTGGAGTAAAAAAAGTTCCTCCAATTCCACCTAAACTAGATATTGTCATTGATCCACCAAAAAATTCCTTTTTATCAATTTTAAGTTCTTTACATAACTTACTTACTGATCTGAGTTTTTTATTTATTTCCTTTATATCTAATTGATCTACGTCTCTAATTTTGGGAACCATTAAGCCATGTGGCGTGTCAACAGCTACGCCAATATGAAAATATTTTTTATAGGTAACTTTTCCACTTTCGGAGTTTATTGAGGCATTAAAATTTGGGTATGCTTTAAGAGCATTTATCATTGCCCTCATAACAAAAGCTAAGGGAGTGATGGATATTTTTTGTCCAGTGTATAAATCTTTAAGAGTGCTTCTAAACAGTTCCATTTCTGTAATGTCTATTTCTTCATGCTGGGTAACGTGTGGAATTTCGGTCCAAGACTTAACAAGGTGAGGACCAGAGAGCTTCTTTACTCTTGGAATATCTTTTACTTCGATCTCACCAAATTCACTATGTTCATATTCATTTTTTATACTTATTTCTTTTTGCGTTTTTAAAGCTGGAACATCCGCTAATTTATCTTTTATATAATTTTTAACGTCACTTTTAGTTACTCTGCCAGATCTTTCAGAACCAGGTATTTTAGAAATATCCGCACCGAATTCTCTTGTAAATTTTCTTACATTTGGGCTAGCTGATCTTACGCTTTCTTTTAGGTTCAAAGAAGGTAATTTTACGTCTTCTTTTCTATTATTTTTAGGAAAATCTATAATTTCATTTTTATTTTCAGTATTATTATTTTGAATTTTTGAAACTTTTTGAGCTTTTTCTTTACTGTCTTCCTCACTACTCAGTAATAAGATTGTAGCTCCTTCAGAGACTTTATCTCCTACCTTAATATTAATCTTTTTAATTGTTCCGTTAAAATTTGAAGGAACTTCTACAGATGATTTATCGCTTTCTAATGTAATAACTGATTCATCAATTTTAATTTTTTGACCTTCTTTTACTAAAACTTCAATTATTTCTACTTCTTTAAAGTCACCTATATTTGGAACAACAATCTTTTGCTCAGTCATAATTATAATTTCGTTGGAAATTTTTTTCCTTTATCAATATTATATTTTTTGAAAGCTTTCTCTGCACTATCAGAACCTAACAGTTGCTCTTTTGCTAAAGCACTTAACGTATAAGCAACTATATGCTCTTTATCTACTTCAAAAAATTTTCTTAGATTTTTTCTTGTGTCACTTCTTCCAAAACCATCTGTTCCAAAAGAGTAAAAAGGTTTGTCAGTATAAGGTCTTATTTGATCTGAAAATGATCTAACATAATCCGTAACAGCTATAATCAGACCATCTCTTTTTTCTAGACATTTTTCAATATAGCTCTTTTCTTTTTTTTTATTCGGATTTAAAAGATTTTTTCTTTCAATCTCCATTCCATCTTTTCTTAGTTCATTAAAACTAGTAACACTCCAAATATCAGAATCTACACCATATTCTTCAGATAATATTTTAGCTGCCGCTATAGCTTCCCTCAGGATTGTACCAGAACCCATTAATTGAATTTTAATTTTTCCTTTATTTTGATATTCTTTAAACAAATACATACCTTTTAGAATTCCCTCATCTGCACCTTCTGGCTTTTCAGGATGAGTGTAGTTTTCGTTCATTGAAGTAATATAATAAAAAATATTTTCATTTTTTTCATGCATTCTTCTTAGGCCTTCTCTAAAAATTACTGCCATCTCATAAGAAAAAGTCGGATCGTAGGAAACACAATTTGGTATCATAGATGCTAAAATATGGCTATGTCCATCCTGATGTTGTAACCCTTCCCCAGCAAGCGTTGTTCTTCCGGCTGTTGCCCCTATTAAAAAACCTCTAGCTTGTGCGTCTCCTGCTGCCCAGGCAAAATCACCGACTCTTTGAAATCCAAACATTGAATAAAAAATATATACCGGAATCATCTCTATATCGTGATTAGTGTAAGCAGTTGCTGCCGCAATCCAAGAGGACATGGCCCCAGCTTCTGTAATACCCTCTTCTAATACTTGGCCACTTTTTGTCTCTTTATACGAGCTTAATTGTTCAGAATCTTCCGGTTCATATTTTTGTCCTTCATGTGCATAAATTCCTATTTTTCTAAAAAACCCTTCCATACCAAAAGTTCTTGCTTCATCTGGAATAATTGGAACTAATCTAGGTGCAACATTTTTGTCTCTAAGAAGGTTAGTTAGCATACGTACAAGAGCCATCGTTGTAGACATTTCTTTTTCACCAGTAGATTTCATAAAACTTTCAAAAATATCTTTAGGTGGGGCTTTGATAGGTTTTGAAAGAGAGGATCTTTCAGGAATAAATCCACCAAGTTCTTTCCTTCTTTCTTTTAAATATTTTATTTCTTCAGAGTTTTCAGCAGGTTTGTAATACTCAATATTTTTTACCTGTTCATCAGTCAGAGGAACGTTAAAACGATCTCTGTAATAAAGTAAATCTTGCTCATCTAATTTTTTTTGTTGATGTGTTGTGTTTATGCTTTCGCCAGATTTACCCATTCCATAGCCTTTAACAGTTTTAGCAATAATTACAGTTGGTGTACCTACATTTTGCACCGCAGCATGGTAAGCCGCATAAACTTTGTGTGGATCGTGACCACCTCTATTTAGTTTCCATATATCATTATCAGTCATAGAAGAAACTAGCTCTTTCAATTCAGGGTATTTACCAAAAAATTTTTCTCTTACATAGGCTCCACCTTTAGCCTTCATTGCTTGGTATTCTCCATCCACAACTTCATTCATCCGTTTCATTAGTAGTCCAGTTTTGTCAGCTTTTAAAAGAGGATCCCAATAAGAGCCCCATATGACTTTCAAGACATTCCATCCAGCCCCCCTAAAACTACCTTCTAGTTCTTGAATAATTTTTCCATTTCCTCTTACAGGGCCATCAAGTCTTTGCAGGTTACAATTAACCACAAAAATTAAATTATCCAATTTTTCTCTAGCCGCTAAACTAATAGCACCTAATGACTCTGGTTCATCTGTTTCACCATCACCTAGAAAAACCCAAATTTTTCTACCTTCATCTTTTAACAAACCTCTATTAATTAAGTATTTCAAAAATCTAGCTTGATAGATTGCCATAATAGGTCCAAGCCCCATCGATACAGTTGGGAACTGCCAGAATTTTGGCATAAGCCAAGGATGAGGGTAAGAAGAAAGACCTCCAGAATCAACTTCTTGCCTAAACCTGTTTAATTGTTTCTCCGAAAGTCTACCTTCCAGAAATGCTCGAGCATACATACCAGGAGCAGAATGACCTTGAAAATAAATCAAATCTCCGCCAAAATCTTTATTTTTTGCTCTCCAAAAATGATTCATACCTACATCATATAAAGTTGCAGCTGATGCAAATGTTCCAATGTGGCCTCCAAGTTCACTGCTAATTTTATTTGCCCTAACAACCATAGCAGCTGCATTCCATCTAATATAAGCACGTATTTTTTTTTCAATGTTTTGATCTCCTGGCGACTTAACTTCTAATTCAGTAGGAATAGTATTTATGTAAGGCGTTGTTCTAGTGTCAGGTAAAACAAGCCCGGCGGTATACGCTTCAGATACAACTTTATTTAAAAGATAACTAGCTCTTGAAGGTCCGTCATTTTCTATGACGGCATTTAAAGATTCTATCCATTCCCTCGTTTCAAGTGGGTCAATGTCATCCACAGAAGAAGATTGGGTAATAATTTTTTTTATATTTTTTACTGTATTATTATTTAAATTTTTTTTATTAATAGTCTTCTCTTCAGTAGGAGGTTCATCTTTCTTAATTTCCTGTGTCTTTTGTGCGCTGGATGATTCATTTTCTAGCTTAGCAAGCAAACTACCTTTAGAAACTTTATCCCCAACTTTAATATTAAGTTCAATAATTTTACCAGCAAACGTGGAAGGAACTTCAACACTTGATTTGTCACTTTCTAGAGTAACAATAGGGTCGTCTTTATTAATTTTATCACCAACCTTAACTAAGACTTCTATAACTTCAACGCTATCAAAGTCTCCAATGTCAGGAACAGTTATATTTTGAACCATAAATTTAACGAAACATATAAAATATAGACTTATTTATAAACCATTAAAAAACTAAAAAAAGCCTGTAAACCGGAGATTTAAAGGTCAGAGTATTTAAAAACACTATTTATTAGCATAATTAAATTAATTTATAGAATTTAATTTTTATATTCATTATTTTGAATTACTTAAGATGTTTCGAAAATCAAAATTTTGATAGAGTAAACTTTAAAAACTTTATTGCGCCTGTAGCTCAACTGGATAGAGTGCTTGGCTACGGACCAGGAGGTTCTAGGTTCAAATCCTAGCAGGCGCACCAAGAGTATGTTGAAATTGTGAATTATTTAAATAACAAAATACGTCTTTAAAAAAATCAGCAATATTTTTTATTATAATTAATTGTCGTTTTAATTGTTTTTACTTTGATGTTTAAATTTTTTGGATAGATTTAATTTAGAAATATTTATTAAAGCTGCCAGCATAAAAAATATAACTGTTGCATTAGAAGTTGTAAAAAAACTTCCTGTGCTTCTGACAGGAAAAAACTCGAAAAAAATTATAAGGAAAAAGGGTAAGATTGTAATTCTAGATATTAAACTTAGATTTCGCTTATTAAATTTAATAAAATCTAAAATAGAAAAGACAACAATTAAATAAATTAAAGCTAAGCCTACAACACCAGTATCAACTAATATCTCTAGTACATAATTATGTGGATGAGTATTACACGTTTGATTATTTCCATATCTGCAATTTAACCTAAAAGATTTTAAGCCACCCCCAAATATTTTATTTTTTTTCCAAACCTGGGCCCCAGAATTAAAAGTAATTAAATATCCAGTGCTGCTCATTTTTTTTATTTCTTCATTACTAAGTGAATTAAAATAAAATAGTTCTGGTACTTTTGAAGCAAGGTCTATTGAGTTGAGGTAAAATTCTTTAATCTGTATATTCAGCCTATAATGATAAGGATCAACCGAGCCCTCAACTTTGCCGTATTTTGGAGAATCCAATTTAAAAGAAAGAAATATTAAAATAAAAAAAAAAATAAATAGAAGAAAAATCGATTTAATTTTTTTTTCAGTAAGTAAAAATAATCCTCCAGAAAACAAGTAAATTAATGCAGACATTCTATTAGCAGTTAAAATTATAATAACTAAAAAAAATAAAAAAGAAATTATAGCAAAAAAGCTAGTTTTATAATTTTTAAGATTTAAAAAAAATAAAGTTATTAAGGCAATAAAAAATAAAGAAAATTTTTGAATATAACCCCCAGCAATATGTTCGGAACCAAAGAAACCAGAGGGCCTAAACTTGGTTATAGGGTTGCCAATTAAATCAGTACCGAAAATTACTTGTACTATAATATCAACACATAAAATAAAGGAAAAAAAAGAACATGAGATAAAAAAAAGATTTATATTTAAATTATTTTTTTCAATAAGCTTATTGATAACTAAAAATAATATTAAGAATCTTAAAAAGAAAAAAGACTTAATTATATGATCTTTATATAAATCATTTGTTGCTAATTCTGGGAGGTTTTTGACTAAAGTAATTAAAATTAAATAGAAAAAAAAGGTATATATCAGATATTGATATATTTTTTTTTCCAATTTAAATATTTTTAATCCATAAATATTTAATCCAAGCAAACATATTAAAATAATATTCATGTTAACGGCTGAATTGCCGACTATTATTGTTAAAGGAATAAGGGATATTAAAAAATTAATTAAATTATCCTGATTAATTTTTTTTATTTCAGTAAGCATAGAAAAGTATTAAAGAACCAAAAATTACTCTGTAAATTACAAAAGATAGTAAACTAAATTTTTTAAGAAACCGTAGAAAAAACTTTATGGTAATATAGGAAAAAATAAACGACAGACCAATACCTATAAAATTTATTAGGGAAACGTCAAAATTTTTTTCTATAATTAAACTTTGTAAATTGTAAATAGTTGCAGCAGCTAAAGTTGGTATTGAGATTAAAAAAGAAATTTTAGCAGAATCTACTCTGTCAAAATTTAAAAATCTAGCACCAGTAATAGTTATGCCAGATCTACTTACCCCAGGTATTAAAGATAAAATTTGAAAAATACCTATGTAAAATGCAGTACTTAATTTAAAATCTTTATTGATCGTTTTTTTTACTTTTATTAAATCACTAAAATAAAGAAGCACACCAAAGATAATTGTTGTCCAACCAATTATTTTATAGTTTCTCAAGTAATCCATTAAATGAAATTTAATTAATAAAACTCCAAAAACCATTACAGGTATAGAGCTAATTAATATCTTAAAAAATAAAATTTTATTATTAACGAAATCTAAGAGGTCTTTTTTGAAATAAAAAATTATAGCTAACAAAGAACCTATGTGAAAGCTTATATCTAGAGTAATGTTTGAATTAGTAAAATTAAAATATTTAGAAAAAAAAATTAAATGTGCAGAAGAGCTCACTGGTAGAAATTCTGTAACACCTTGAATTATTGATAAAATTAGTATTTCGTGCATTAACTGCATTATATAAATCCTTTTAAATTTTATTGATATGCATATTTGCTATGCAAAAAAAACATGATAAAAATTGTGTTTTATCTATATATAGGTCAATATTAATTACCTATTTAAACTTTCAAACTATAATTTATTAAGTAAGTTAATAAAATTGATGACAAAAAAAATGCTACAATTTACGAATCTAAACCAAGCCACACCAGTTAAAAGGAGTGAGAAGGAAAGAAAAAAAGATTTTCATGAAATTTACAAAGATTATATAACCGAGAAAGCAGAGGAGCAATCAAGCAGGTGTTCACAGTGTGGGGTACCTTTTTGTCAAATACACTGCCCGCTTCACAACAATATTCCAGATTGGTTAAAATTAACAGCAGAAGGAAGAATCAGGGATGCTTATGAGCTTTCACAAAGCACAAACAATATGCCAGAAGTTTGCGGCAGGATATGCCCGCAGGATAGACTTTGTGAAGGTAACTGTGTGATAGAGCAATCTGGTCACGGAACTGTAACAATAGGTTCTATCGAAAAATACATTACAGACACAGCCTGGGAAAAAAATTGGGTCAAACCAATAAAAGTACAGAAAGAATTAAAGCAGTCCATAGGAATTATAGGTGCAGGGCCGGCAGGACTAGCCTGTGCAGATGAGTTAAGAAAAAAAGGATTTCAAGTTACAGTTTATGACAGATACGACAGACCAGGTGGTTTATTAATATATGGAATACCAAATTTCAAATTAGAAAAATTTGTTGTTGAGAGAAGAACAAAACTTTTAAAACAAAGCGGAATTAAATTTGTTCAAAATTTTGAGGTCGGTAAGAATAAAAGCTTAGATATGTTAAAAGCAGATCATGATGCTATCTTAATTGCAACTGGTGTCTACAAGCCTAGAGAAATAGAAATCCCAGGAAGCAACCTAGAAAATATTTTCCCAGCTATGGATTTTTTAACAGCGTCAAATAGAAAAGGGCTAGGAGATAAAGTTGAACTTTTTGATAATGGTACGTTAGATGCCAAAAACAAAGATGTAGTTGTAATTGGTGGTGGAGACACAGCTATGGATTGTGTTAGAACGGCAACTCGTCAAAAAGCAAAATCAGTCAAATGTCTCTACAGAAGAGACAGAGAAAATATGCCCGGTTCTGCAAGAGAAGTTGCCAACGCTATAGAAGAAGGTGTTGAATTTATTTGGTTATCAGGACCAAAAAAATTTATTGGAAATAAACAAGTTGGAGAAGTTCAGGTTAATAAAATGATACTTGGATCAGCAGACTCGTCGGGAAGAAGGAAACCTGAAATTCAAGAAAACTCGGAGTTTAGTATTAAAGCTGATATTGTAATTAAGTCTTTAGGTTTTGAACCTGAAAACCTTCCAGAATTATTTTCAGCGAAAGAACTATCAGTCTCTAGATGGGGAACAATAAAAATAGATTTAAGTACCATGCAAACTAATATTGATGGAATTTTTGCAGCAGGAGACATTGTTAGAGGTGCTTCATTAGTAGTTTGGGCAATTAAAGATGGTAGAGATGCTGCTCTACAAATTCAAAAATACTTGAAAGAAAAAAACATTCAAAAAGACAAAGTAAAAGCTGCATAATTATGAGTGATTATTTAAAATATTTAAAAAATAAAAAAATATTACAGGATAATTTGGCTTACGATCCTAGCACTGAACATGATGCTTGCGGGGTTGGATTAATAGCCACTACAGATGGGAAAAAATCGAGAAAAATAGTTGAATATGGAATTGAAGCACTGAAAGCTGTTTGGCACAGAGGAGCGGTAGATGCTGATGGCAGATCAGGTGATGGTGCTGGCATGCAACTTGAAATTTCACCTGACTTTTTTAAAGAAAAAATATTATCAACCGGGCATAAGCATGACGCAACTAAAAGAATATGTGTAGGGATGGTTTTTCTTCCCAAAAATAATTATTCAAGCCAAGAAAAATGTAGAGAAATTATAGAATCAGTTTTGTTACAAGAAAACTTTTCTATATATGGGTGGAGACAGGTGCCAGTTAACCCAAAAGTTTTAGGAAAAACTGCAGATCAAAATAGACCAGAAATTGCACAAGTATTATTTAAAAAAAATAAAGAATTAAAAACCAATGATCTGGAAAGAGAATTATTTGTTACCAGAAAAAAAATAGAAAGAATAGCAAGGGCAAATCAGCTAAAAGAATTTTATATTTGCTCTTTTAGCTCAAGGTCTATTGTTTACAAAGGTATGTTTTTAGCGGAGGCTCTCGCTGATTTTTATCCAGACTTAAAAGATTCAAAGTTTACATCAAGATTTGCTATCTTCCACCAAAGATACTCCACAAATACTTTTCCTAGTTGGGATCTCGCACAACCATTTAGAACTCTAGCTCATAACGGAGAAATTAATACCGTTAAAGGAAATATAAATTGGATGAAAATTCACGAACAAGATATGTCAAGTTCACTATTTAAGAATGTTGAGGATTTAAAACCAGTTATCACCGCAGGAGGTTCTGACTCAGGAGCTTTAGATAATGTTTTTGAGTTGCTAACACACTCTGGTAAATTAGCACCTCTGATCAAGCTTATGATGATTCCGGATGCCTGGTCCAAAAGAAGCAAAACAGTTCCAAAAAATCATCAAGATTTATTTAATTTTTTAAATAGTTCTATAGAGCCCTGGGACGGCCCGGCAGCAATTTGTGCAACAGACGCAAAATGGGTTCTAGCAGCGACAGACAGAAATGGTCTACGACCCTTAAGATACGCTATAACTTCAGACAACCTATTCTATGCTGGCTCCGAATCTGGAATGATAAAATTACCTGAAGAAAAAATTATTTCAAAAGGTAAATTAGGACCAGGACAAATCATTGCAATAGATTTAAAACTTGGAAAGTTATACCACGACAAAGAAATTAAAGACTATATAGCTAATGACTACAAGAAGTATAATAAGCAAATAATAGATCTAGATAAAAAAATTTTTACAGAAAAAGAAAAACCAGAATTTACGTCTGAAGAATTAAAAAAAAGACAATATTTATCTGGTCTTAGCGTAGAAGATTTAGAACTTATTCTTCACCCAATGGCAGAAGACGGTAAGGAAGCAATAGGCTCAATGGGAGATGATACACCTGCAGCAGTTTTATCTAACTATTATCGACCAATTTCTCATTATTTTAGACAAAATTTTAGTCAAGTAACTAATCCTCCAATAGATTCTCTAAGAGAAAATAAAGTAATGAGTCTCAAAACTAGATTTGGAAATTTAGGTAATATCCTAGATTTCGACAATCTAACCGAAGAAAATATTTATGTTTTAGAAAGCCCAATTTTAACCAACTCTCAATTTAAAAAGTTTAAAAGTTTATTTAAAAAAAAAATTAGAATATTAGATTGTACTTTTAACATTAATTCATCACTAAAAGAGAGAATAGAGAAAATAAAAGAAGAAGCAGAAATTGCAGTACGTGAAGGAAGTAATAATCTGATACTAACAGATAAAAAAATTAG
>Ga0308007_10000396_pt1 | contig 19916 bp, 19 predicted proteins | sample Neamet71_FD_203152 | JGI IMG/M metagenome (GOLD analysis project Ga0308007, IMG submission 203152) | Marine microbial communities from water near the shore, Antarctic Ocean - #71 | ecosystem: Environmental > Aquatic > Marine > Unclassified | place: Southern Ocean | collected 2014-06-07
GTTGTCTAAAACACTTGTAGCTTTAGGATAGGCTGACTTTATTCCAAAGCAGACGGTTCATATATTTTTTGCTGGCATCATCTTACTAAATAAGTTGCGACTTAACAGGGGCTTTTCTCCAAGATGCGGCTCCAGTGCTAAACGCATTAATCGTTTAGCGGCTAAAGGAAATGCAATAAAATCTCGATTTTCAAGTGCTATTAGCTCCTCTCCCTTAAAGAGATTTATCTGTTTGCGCGTACTATTGATATGCGTTTTCAGTAAAAAACCAACATTTGGGTCGAACCAGTACTCTTGTTCAGCTGCAATACTTTTTCCATGCTCAGCCTCGGTGTTGAGAGTTAACGCATAACCAATCTGTTCAAGAAGGCTAAATTCAAACTTCCGCAAACTATATTCTATAGATGTGTTGCTAGCTAGCTCAGTCAAGACATTGATGTAGCTGTCATAAACCTCTTCGTGTGAGTCGTTCTCGCCGAGTAACCTGAGTAGTAATTCATTCAAGTAAAACCCACAAAAAAGACAATCACCTTTTAGTGCAAGAGGTGCGGGCGATTGCTCTGTATGTATCAAGGTTTTGAGTTCAGACTTCCCTGTCCATCTAATAAGAAGTTGAGTGTAAGGATTTAAACCCTTTGTCCGATTTTTTGACCCCCTATAACCTTTTGCAACGGCGCGAAATCGACCATAATTCCGAGTGAAAAGATCTACCAAGAGACTTGTTTCTCTATAAGGGCGAGTATGAAGAACGAATGCCGGTTCAGGTTGCATTGTGGTTACTTGTTAGACTTAAGATTCATAGCCGAGGCTTCTTAGTGCTCTCTCATCATCTGACCACCCTCGGCGGACTTTGACCCATAAAGTGAGCATGACTTTTGTTTCTAGAAGTTTTTCCATATCAAGACGAGCTTCTTGGCCTATCTTTTTCAAGCGATCTCCTTTGTCGCCTATAATAATTATTTTTTGCCCTTCTCTTTCAACTAATATCAATGCATTGATATGGCATATTTTACTTCCATGCTTAAAGTTTTCGATCTCTATGGTTGCTTCGTAAGGAAGTTCCGCCCCAAGTTGTCGTGTTATTTTTTCTCGAATTAACTCAGCTACCAAGAATCTTTCGCTTTTGTCGGTAACTTGCTCATCAGGAAAGTAGTGTTCAGCTTCAGGAATAAATTTTTTAATCGCTGACTCGAGCTCATTAAGCTGTTGGCCGCGCAGTGCTGAAACAGGGATTATTTGCGTATCTGGATATTTTTCTGCAAGGATTTTTATATGTGGGAGTAAGTCAGTTTTTGAAGACAGCCTATCTAGCTTATTGATAGCAATGATGACGGGGATGTTAGCCCTAAATACTTCATCAGCGACTCTTTGATCTGTATCGTTCCATATGTCGCGATCAACGACAAAAACTATTATATCTACATCCTTTAGGGCGCTTTCAGCAGCTTGATTCATATAGCGATTAAGTGCTTTTTTATGATCAAAATGAATGCCAGGAGTATCAACAAAAATAATTTGAGTGCTTTCTTCTGTCTTAATTCCAAGTAGATTATGTCTTGTTGTTTGGGGCTTTCTGGAGGTAATGCTGAGTTTTTGCCCTAAAATATGATTAAGTAGTGTTGATTTGCCAACATTTGGCCTTCCGACGATAGCTGCGTAACCGCAGTAATTATTAGCCTTATCTTTGGTCATTTGAAAGCTCCATCATTGCCCTTGCAGCTGCTTTTTTTTCCGCGTCTCTTCTAGTTTCACCAATACCTATTGTCGGTTTTTTAAGGCCTTCAGCGCTACATTCAATTGTGAATGTTTGATCATGTGCTTCGCCTGATATTTTAACTACCTTGTAAGTTGGCAATGAGCCACTGTGCGCTTGCATCAGCTCTTGAAGTTGTGTTTTTGGGTCTTTTTGACCATTTGCTTTTAGGTTTTTTAGCCTTGAATCAAACCACTTGAGCACGCAAATTCTACAGGAATCCATCCCTCCATCTAAATATATTGCACCAATAATGGCTTCAACCGAGTTTGCGAGAATAGATGACCTTGTACGGCCACCACTTTTAATTTCTCCATCACCAAGAAGTAGATGATTTCCAGTTTGTAGTTCATTGGCTATTTCTGTAAGAGTTGTGCCTCTAACTAGGTCTGCTCTGTATCTGCTCAGTTCTCCTTCTTTGCTCCCAGGCAGCAGCTGATAGACGGCGTGAGCAATAATAAAATTAAGTGCAGCGTCGCCTAAAAATTCTAATCTTTCATTATTGGAGGCGCCAACACTTCTGTGTGAAAGGGCAAGGTTCAGCAAAGAGAGGTCGGAAAAATCATAACCGATACGATTTATGAGCTGTGCTTTTGTAGTATTCATTTAGCGCGAACAATCATTATTGAATTTTCCCTGCAGAGGAGAAACTAGGCAAGCTGCTAAGTGATCTCCAGTGCATCCATGTCAAAACAGCCTTACCTACTATATTGGCTTCTGGTACGGGCCCCCAGACCCTGCTGTCACTGCTATTGTCTCGATTATCCCCAACCATAAAGTAATGCCCCTCTGGGACGGTAGTAGAGAAGTTCTTTCCGAGTCGCCCCGCCAATTTTTTTCTTTGTATCAGATGTACCACTCCACTAAGGTCTTCATTCTCTATTGTATGGGTTGAGTTATTGGGGGGTACGGGGTGCGGCATGTAGCTTGCTGCGGTTCCATTTACGTGAACAATATTATTTTTAATAAGTATTGTGTCTCCAGGCAGCCCTATGACTCGCTTGATAAAGTAGCGCTCATCACGCGGAGGGAAAAAAACTATTACATCCCCTCTTTTTGGTGAGTCCAAGTCTAGAAACTTAAATCCAAGAACAGGGAACCTCAATCCGTAACTAAATTTGTTTACTAAAATATAGTCACCAACTTTTAATGTTGGGATCATGGATCCAGAAGGAATCTGAAATGGTTCAAATAGAAAAGATCGAAGTATAAAAACACAAAGTAACACAGGGAAAAAAGAGCCAACCCACCTAACGGCAGATAAGGGTGTCTTAATTTTTAATTTTTTTGCTAAAATTATCCTGCCTGCAAGGGCAGATGCGCCACTGATGCTGACAAGAAGGAGTAATATCAAAGGAAAATTTATATCCATAAAATCCTCAACTATCTGTTTTTAGTACAGCCAAAAAAGCTTCTTGGGGTATTTCGACGTTACCAACACGCTTCATTCTTTTTTTGCCTTCTTTTTGTTTTTGAAGTAATTTCTTTTTACGAGATATGTCGCCTCCATAACATTTTGCAGTAACATTTTTACGTAGAGCCTTTACTGTTGTCCTGGCTATGACGTGCCCGCCAATTGCTGCCTGAATTGCTACATCGAACATTTGCCTAGGAATTAACTCTTTCATTTTTTCTGTTAACTGACGCCCAGTTCTTTGAGAATTTCCACGATGAAGAATTAAGGCCAAAGCGTCAACCCTGTCGCCGTTAATTAACACATCAAGACGAACTAATGCTGCAGCCTCAAATCTTATAAAGCTATAATCAAGAGATGCAAATCCTCGACTAACAGATTTTAATCTATCAAAAAAGTCCATTACCACCTCGCTCATTGGTATTTCGTAGGTTAGTGACACCTGGCCTCCAACAAACTGCAAATCTTTTTGAATGCCTCTTTTTTCTATGCAAAGGGTGATGACGCTGCCTACGTATTCTTTTGGTACTAAAATATTAGCCTCACATAAGGGCTCTCGCATCTCACTCACTTGAGCGGGATCAGGAAGATCAGTAGGATTAGATATGTGGCTAATTTCTCCATTTGATTTTAGAATTTCGTAGACAACTGTAGGGGCCGTGGTGATTAAATTGAGATTATATTCACGCTCGAGTCTTTCTTGAATGATCTCCATGTGCAATAAGCCTAAAAAGCCACACCGAAAACCAAAGCCAAGTGCGTCAGAATTTTCAGGCTCAAAGAAAAGTGACGCATCATTAAGGGTAAGTTTTGCAAGAGCTTCCCTGAAGTCTTCAAAATCGTCTGAACTGACGGGAAATAGGCCGGCATACACCTGGGGTTTTACCTTTTTAAATCCTGGTAAAGATGGAGTTTCTGGCGTATTGAGGTGTGTGAAGGTTCCCCCTACGGGCGCCCCAAGAATATCTTTGATGCCAGCAACCATAAAACCGACATTCCCTGCCCTGAGAATCCCAGTTTCTTTTCTTTTTGGTGTGAAAATACCCACAGCGTCAACCGTATGAGATTTTCCTATTGACGTAGTAATGATTTTATCTTTAGTTTTGAGTACACCTGCGGTAACTCTTACCAGTGAAACAACACCCATGTACGAATCAAACCATGAGTCGATAATTAAAGCTTGCAAGGGGGCGTTTATATCACCAATAGGAGGCGGCACTTTTAAGATGAGCTGTTCTAAAACATCCTCTATTCCTAATCCGGTCTTGGCACTGCAATGAACCGCATCCTGAGCATCTATTCCTATAATGTTTTCAATTTCTTCGATAACTCGCTCTGGATCTGCTTGCGGTAAATCCATTTTGTTTAAAACAGGAATTACCTCGAGCCCTTGAGTGACCGCTGTGTAGCAGTTGGCTACTGATTGTGCTTCAACCCCCTGCCCGGCATCGACAACTAATAGCGCGCCCTCACAGGCGGCCAGCGACCGAGAAACTTCATAGGAAAAGTCTACATGGCCAGGAGTATCAATAAAGTTTAATTGATAAATCTTTCCGTCCCTAGCCTTGTAATCTAAAGTTACACTCTGCGCTTTGATCGTAATTCCTCTTTCCCTCTCAATATCCATCGAGTCTAAAACTTGCGCAGACATCTCCCTTGATTCCAGGCCTCCACAATGCTGAATGAATCTGTCAGCAATAGTAGATTTACCATGATCAATATGGGCGATAATAGAAAAATTTCGGATATGATTTAAATCAGACACGGGGCTCAAATTTTATTGTGGTTAGAAGTGTTAACTTATGAATAATTTGGGTCGCAATTCTAGCCTATTTGATATTCAGACGCTATGAAATGCCTGAAATGATGACGTTCTTTATGTTGTTTTTTGAGAGTTAATACCTTGTCTTGTAGTTGCGGGGCTATGGTGCATAAAGTTTTTCGCAATTAAGAAGAAAAACCGCTATGCATTAGTAGGTATGCGCTTAAGGAGTATTGGGTGAATTTCGTAATTATCCTGATTTAGGTGTGAATGAAGCCTAACTATTAAGCCCCCTGCACATAAAGATGTAATTGCAGCAGCAGCTATAATCAGGTCGCTATTTGACAAATGACTGGCTAATGCCACTGTTAGTACCATTGTCATCAAGGGTAAAAAATATGCTAGTAAGGTCCCGTTGACTATTACTTTTTCTGGAACCCCTATTACTACCTTATCATGCACCTGCATCAGTCCTGTATCGAAAAGCCCCGGTAAAACCCTTATGGTAGTCGTATTTCCCGTCACCTTGGCGATTAGCCGCTGCCCACACCCCTTTTGAGCCACGCATGTCTGGCAGGTTGACTGTTGTATAGTTTCTACCCACAGCCCGCTCTCTTGAATGGCAACTATTGTGGCATTTTCATGAATCATTGACTTAACCCTGAAAAGGTTCGTAAATATAGCCATATTGTACTATGGACCATATATATATGAAGGGAAATTTTATAGGCAAAGAAACACTGTTGGCAGAAAAAATTAATTCTATACTTGCTGGATAGCTAGAATTAATGACCTGCTAATGCTGCTTCAATTTGCTGATAGTCTTCTAGCAGGCTGTCTAAATATGTCTGAACCTGCTCTCGAGTTGGGTCAGCAGGATTGCTGCGGTTTTGAAGGGTGGATTTTCTAGTAAATTTTTGTGCTGACAGAGGCAGATCGGACAAGTTAACAGCCTGAGTGGATATCTGCGGTATACCGAATTCAGCCGAAGTTCGGATATCCCAATTTGGGAAGCTAAGTTGAGTATCGCTTTTAGCTGCGTAGGGCTGCAGTGAATCTGTAGATTGGGTGAATTGCTGCAACCCAACTAGAGCGACTGCAGTTACAGATGCAGCTATAGCAAAACGTCCTAATGGTTTAATAAAATAATCAGACAGTGGTGAGGTCCCGTAGGTTTTCTCTAATTTTATTGCAGCACCGATTTCAGCAGAAAAATCTATAACTTGTGATGAAAATGTTTGATGTATTGCAGCAGAAGACATCTGGTGATGGCGCCATGAATCTCGTAAGGACTTATTATCAGGAACCTCTTTAAGCACTCTTCGTAGCTCCAGTGCGCTTGCTTCACCATCTACTAAAGCTGAAATAGATTCTTTGAGCTGAGTTTCGTTGATGTCCATAATATTTTAGTACCTTATTATATTTCAAGAGCCACTAAGTAAGTAAGACTAGTATAAAACCAAAAGGTTCCAATTTTAATATATTAATTTTCAAGCTTACTTATTTTTTCTTCCAATGCTTCTCTGGCTCGAAATATTCTCGATCTTACTGTTCCCACAGGGCAATCCATAATATCTGAAATTTGCTCATAACTGAGATCCTCAAATTCACGAAGCATTAGTGCAGTGCGAAGATCTTCCGGTAATTCTTTAATTGCATTGCTTATAATAGACTCAAGTTCGTCCTTGTATAAAATATTTTCAGGCGAGTCATGATCTTGAAGCTGACTGTTTTCTTCAGAATATTGAGAGCTAGTTGCGTCAATATCAAGTGATGGGGGGCGTCTGTTGCGTGAAACTAGATAATTCTTTGCAGTATTTACTGCAATACGATACAGCCATGTATAAAAAGCGCTTTCCCCACGAAAATTTTCCAGGGCACGGTAAGCTTTTATAAAAGCCTCCTGAACAACATCGTTTACCTCATCAAAATCCTTTATATACCTGGAAATAATTGCATGCACTTTGTACTGATGCTTTAACACAAGCAAATCAAAAGCCTGCTTGTCACCCTTTTGGACTCGAGCGACTAGCTGGCTATCACTGACTTTTTCCTGCTTGTCTTTCATTGGAATCATATTTCCACGGTTTAGCTAGTCTAATAGTTATCCTGTACATCTAAGCCAGGAGATTATTTTAACTATCTGTATAAAATAGCAGAGAAATTTATCATCGACCATTATAATAGCTGGTAAATGCTAATTTAATTACATAAGTGTAAAAATGAATAGAACTTATAAACAAGAGGTGTTGGTCATAGGGAGCGGCGCCGCAGGAATGACTGTAGCTCTTGAGCTTGCAGCAAAACATAAAGTTTCAATTCTAAGCAAAAGTGCCATTCAATCTGGCTCTACCTGGTGGGCACAGGGTGGTATTGCTAGTGTTTTTGACCAAAAAGACTCTATGGAGTCTCACTATCAAGATACCTTAAAAGCTGGTGCGGGGCTTTGTCATGAAAAAGCTGTCAGATATACCGTCGAAAACGGCCCCGATGCAATTCGCTGGCTGATCAAGCAAGGGGTTAAATTTACACAAAATGCAAATGAACAGTACCATCTAACGAAGGAGGCTGGTCATAGTCATCGCCGTATTCTCCATGCAGCTGATGCGACAGGAAAAGAGGTTTCTGCTTCGCTAGCAGATAGAATTAAAGGCCACCCTAATATTCAGTTATATGAAAACCATGTAGTTGTTGATTTGATAACCCAGGCTGACAAAAACTCAAGTCGAGTTCGCTGCACCGGAGCCTATGTGCTCGATACTAATAAAGATTCCGTAAATGTCTTTCAGGCTAAAGTTGTAGTACTTGCAACTGGCGGCGCGAGTAAGGCGTATTTGTATACAAGCAACCCTGATGGAGCAACAGGAGATGGAATAGCCCTTGCTTGGAGGTCTGGCTGCAGGGTTGCAAATTTAGAATTCAACCAATTTCATCCGACGTGCCTTTATCACCCTGATGCAAAAACTTTTTTGTTGACAGAGACGCTCCGTGGCGAGGGAGGATATTTGAGGCTCCCTAGTGGAGAGCGCTTCATGTCTAAATTTCACCCGAAGGGAGAGCTGGCTCCAAGAGATGTTGTTGCTAGGGCAATTGATTATGAGATTAAAAGATTAGGATGCGAGTGCCTGTATCTGGACATTACACATATGTCCGCTAGTTTTATTGAGCTCCATTTTCCCTCGGTTGCAAAGCACTGTCTTTCATTTGGAATTGATATTACAAAAGACTTAATTCCTATTGTTCCGGCAGCCCATTATACGTGTGGCGGCCTTGTTGTTAACAACTGCGGACAGACAGATCTCTGGAACCTTTATGCTGTTGGTGAAACTGCCTTTACTGGTCTTCATGGGGCCAATCGAATGGCCAGCAACTCCCTTTTAGAGTGCGTTGTTTACGGGCGAGCAGCCGCCAAGGCTATAAGCAAGGCTATGTGTGGTATTTCAGAATTTGAAACTGCTAGGCCTTGGGATGAAAGCAGGGTTACCCATTCCGATGAGGATGTTATAATTTCGCATAATTGGGATGAGTTAAGGCGCTTCATGTGGGATTACGTTGGAATTGTTAGATCACAGAAAAGGCTCGAGCGAGCAGAGCATCGTGTAAAGTTGCTACAAAAAGAGATCCAAGAATATTACAGTAATTATAAGATTCGTAAAAATTTAATAGAATTGCGTAATCTTGTTCTTGTGTCAGAACTTATTATTAGATGCGCCAAGCAACGCAAGGAAAGCCGAGGACTGCATTATACGCTTGATCACCCTGCCTTATCTGATATTGCTAAAGATACCATAATGGTCCCTATTAATTTCGCCGCACAGAATGTTGTAATCAATAAAGAGTAGAGTATGCTTGTATCAATTACACTTTATCTGGGCGCGTTAAGTGTCTTGTGTCTCTGATGATTTGAATAATTTTTTGCAACTCAGGGTCATCTGGCTCCTTACGTTTAAGTAGCCACCCCCATAAATCCTGGTCTTCGCATTCAAGAAGCCTCCAGTACCTCCTTTGGTCTTCTTCATCAAGTGTAGGGTAAATTTTTTCTAGAAACGGCAGCAGCATTAAATCTAATTCAAGCATGCCTCGGCGGCTTGCCCAGGAAAGTCTGTTTATGTCCATCTCAAGATACCCTTTTCTCTTGTAATAATCTAAAAGGGATTATAGTGGAACTGACCAAGTTTACCCACTAAGATATGCACAACTATTTTTTTGGCATTAATATGAACAATTGGCATACTTTTTTACAGTTGCAGGGCGCATCTTTTTTGAATGACAAGGAGGTATCATTCGGAGAAAATCTTTCTGCTTATTCAGACTCCGGCAAACGTCAATGCTTTTCGCCATTGACTCACCTGGGCGCTCTCCTGGTTAAAGGTGAAGATGCTAAAAAATTTCTACAGGGTCAAATAACTTGTGATATCGATAACTTATCAATAAGAAGTAGTATTTTAGGTGCCCGATGCAATCCTAAAGGACGAACTCTTGTGAATTTTCAGCTTCATGAGGTTAAAGACAACAATTTCCTCTTGATTATGCATCACTCACTTGTTGCCTCTACGAAAGATGAGCTTTCTAAATACGCCGCTTTTTTTAAGGTAAGTCTTCTTGATGTAAGTGAAGAATATGGCATATTGGGGGTCTGTCTCAATAATATCAAGGATGAGTTTAAGGCACCTTTTTCTTCTTCGATATACTATTATGACGACACTAGGGCTTTAATTGCTGTACCCGTTAAAAAAGCAGAAGCTCAGTGGTTTGAATTAATCGATGATTACTTGCCTGTAGGAACAGTGGCCTGGAATCTTTTCGATATTCAGTCAGGATTTGTGCTCTTGCAAAAAGAAACATCAGGAGCTTTTATACCGCAAATGCTTAATATGGATCATCTAGATGCCATAAGTTTCACCAAGGGCTGTTACACCGGTCAAGAAATTATTGCTAGAATGAAGTATCTCGGCACACTGAAGCGTAAAATGCACCGCGTCTCTAGGCTGAATCAAGAAATTCCTTCAATAGCTACGGAGGTTTACTTGCCTGATGCGAAGCAGGTCGTCGGAACCGTTGTTGCTGCAGTACAAATTGATGCAGTCTCTCAAGAGCTATTACTTGTACTGAATGATAAGGCTGTTAAATCTGAGTGGTTAGTGATAGGCAATAGTGATATGGAAAAAGTCATACATTTACCTCTTCCATATATAAAATAACTAAATTAATCATAATTATATATACATATTTTAATGTAGAATATTAGGTTAATTTTTCTTGCTTACACTAAAGAGAGGTTGGCTATGCTTAACTGGTTTTCTGAAAATCAATCTTTACTAGTTTGGCTGAGCACTCTATCCATACTTACCTTTGTTATTAGCTTAATTGCACTGCCTTGGATCATTCGAATGATTCCTGAGGATTATTTTTTAAGTAAAAAAAATAAATATAAACCATTAACTCCGCTCCGCCCAATTCTTGGGTTAGTAGTGTCTATTGGGAAAAATCTACTCGGGTTTGTCCTTATATCTGCTGGGTTATTAATGCTTTTCCTTCCAGGCCAAGGGCTCTTGACGATTCTTGCGGGTATGCTGCTGATGGATTACCCTGGGAAAAGTACACTAGAGGCTCGGTTGATAGGTTTCAAGTCTGTGCAGCAGGGTATAAACTGGATTAGAGTCAAAGGTGGGCAACCCCCAATCAAAGTGAAGCCTAAAATAGGCCTGTAAACTTTCATGGTGATATAAGCCAATCTATTGTTCGTTGACCGTGCTCAAAAATATATTTATTTGCTAAAGAAAAATGCTTGCATCCCATGAATCCTTTATATGAGGACAAAGGTGAGGGGTGAGGGGCTTTAAGAATACAATGCAGATTAGCATCTATGAGAGTGCTTTTATTTTGTGCATTTTTCCCCCACAACATGAAAACTAAATTTTTTCGCTGGCTGCTAAGCTCTTTTATTACGCTGTTTGTGAAAATTTCCCAGCCGATCATTTGGTGGCTCCCGGGAATAGATTGCTCAACAGTAAGGGCGGTATTAAGAAGCAAGACACCTTGATTAGACCATGACTCCAAGTTGCCATGAGTGGGCTCTGGTATCCCTATATCGTCTTGTAGCTCTTTGTATATATTGCGTAAGGATGGAGGTATGTTTGCTCCAAACTTAACAGAAAAACATAAGCCATGCGCTTGCCCTTCACCGTGATATGGATCCTGCCCTAAAATGATTACTTTGACATCTTGAAATGAGGTTTTATTGAAAGCCTCGAACCAGCTTGATATTTCAGGGTAGATGATCTTTCCTTTTATTTGTTCATTTTTCAAGAATGACCATAGTTTCTTCATGTATGGCTTTTTGAGTTCATTACCTAAAATTTTGTGCCAGGACGAAGGCAGGCAGTCATGCATTTCAAGGATATTTTTTTTCTTTGTCGTTATCATATTCAGTAATAAAATCTTAGGCATCTAGATGAGGTATTTAAGCATGTTTGAATCTTAGGACAAGTAAATTTATTTAATGTTCCTCTATAATTTGAAGCTAGTGTGGTAAAATTTTTTATGTAATACATATTCATCAGGCGTAATGCTATGAGGATTTTTTCTTTCTTTTTAGAGGTTTTGCCTCTTGCTGGTTTTTTTGTCTCTTTTCATTTCTATGGTATTTATGTAGCAGCTGTTACGTCAGTTATCTTGGGAGTGTTTGTGCTAGGAATATCTTGGTGTAAAGATAAAAGATTGGCACCCTTTCCGCTTTACTCAATCCTATTTTCAGGAGCGTTTACATTTGCAGCAATTTTTTTTGAAAGCGCTATGTTTATAAAGATCCAGCCCACTATCACTAATGGATTTTTTTCTGCTGTCTTGCTGGGAGGCTTCTATTTAGGTAGGCCTACTATGAAGTTGTTTTTTGATAAACAGTTTGATCTTAATCATGACACCTGGGTTAAGCTTACTTGCCGTTGGGGTTATTTTTTCTTAATCTTAGCAATTGCAAATGAAGTTATATGGAGAAATACCTCAGAAAGCAGCTGGGTTGGATATAAAACATTTATTGTGGCCCCTTTATCTATGCTTTTTATGCTGGCTCAACTTCCACTAACACTAAGAGGCCGAGAGGTGCCTTCTAAAAGAAATTGAATTCACCTTGGTATACACACAAAAAATCTTCAAGATAAGTTATTTATTATTGCTCAGATCTATGATTAAGCTAAAATAGCGTTATTAAATTTTCTTTTCAAAAAAGCTATGACTACACTACAGAAAAATCAATCTAATAACCGACAAATCTCTATTTGGTTGCTTTTTTGTGCCGGAATGATTTTTTGTATGATTATTTTGGGAGGAATTACACGTCTAACTGACTCTGGTCTATCGATGGTCGAGTGGAAGCCGCTTGTAGGGATAATTCCTCCGCTAAATGCACAGGACTGGCAGGATAGCTTCGACAAATACAAGCTATTCCCCGAGTATCAGAAAGTTAACAAAGGGATGCACATAAGCGAATATAAATCAATTTTTATGTATGAATACCTTCATCGCATCTTAGGTCGGATCATAGGTGTTATTTTTTTAATCCCATTCTTGTTTTTTTATTTCACAAATCGGATTAAGAAAAACCTAACACCCAAGCTTGCCGCTATATTTATTTTAGGGGGGCTTCAAGGGTTGTTGGGCTGGTACATGGTTAAAAGTGGTTTAATCAACAATCCAGATGTAAGCCAGTACAGGTTGACAGCGCACCTTGGTAATGCGGTTATTATTTATTCATATATCTTATGGGTAGCATTCGGGTTGATGGAGGAAATGAGAGAGCCCTTCGTCAAATCATCTATAAATATCAGTCAGGCTATAAAAACAACTGCATATACAATAACAGCATTGTTGTTTTTAATGATTCTCTCCGGTGGCTTGGTAGCGGGGACACGTGCGGGTCTTGCCTACTCTACCTTTCCGTTGATGGGCGAAACTTTTATCCCGCCTGGATTGTATAATATGTCCCCTGTTTGGCTGTCTGCCTTTGAGGATGTAACCACCATACAATTCAATCATCGCATGTTTGCCTATATACTGTTGGTTGTTATCTCTAGCTTTTCTTTTATCGGATTTTATAGGCTTAAATCAGCAAGATTACGTGCGGGGTTGGTTTGCTTGATTGCGCTATTAATTGCTCAGGTCAGCCTGGGTATTGCTACTATAGTGATGCATGTGCCTCTACTATATGCAGCGGCGCATCAAGGAACTGCTATAGCATTGCTTACAGCCTCATTGTTCATGAGTAGCTGTTTTTACGGTAGCGGAAAAAAATGCCAGAAAACATAGTCTAAAATTAAGCTGTATTTGTTATTGCCTGCAAGGATGTTGGTAAAAAACCTTTAGTATATATATTTTATAAATTGGAGTTTTAAGATGAAAAAAATTATAGGTTTGGCGATCATATTGACTGCAGTAGTTGCAGCTGGTCAGGTTTTTGCAGCGGATGCCGCCGCTGGTAAAGAAAAAGCTATGGTGTGCGCAGGATGCCATGGAGCTAATGGTATAAGCGCAAATCCTATGTGGCCAAACCTGGCAGGACAAAATGCTGGGTACTTATCCACGCAAATAAAAAACTTTAGAGATGGAAAGCGGGTAAATGCAATGATGAATAATATGGTAAAAACTCTTTCCGATGAAGATGCTGATAACTTAGCTGCTTATTATTCTGGTTTATAGTAATTTGGGCCTAAATCAATTCTTTAGCCCGCAAAAACCCTGGCGTTGCGAAACATTCTTAACCATGGCCCGTCTTCCTTCCATTCATTTGGATGCCAAGAGTTTGTGACTGTTCGAAAAACTCTTTCTGGGTGAGGCATCATTATGTTGGCCCTCCCGTCAGTACTAGTTACTCCTGTGATTCCCATAATTGATCCATTTGGATTTAAAGGGTACCTTTCTGTTGTTTGATTAAGGTTATCCGTGAATCGAAGCGTCACACCTCCTGATGAGCTGTATTTTTTGGCTACGTCATAACTTTTGAATTCGACCCTCCCCTCGCCATGTGCCACGGCTACTGGGATAACAGATCCAACCATACCTGATAGTAATATTGATGGGCTAGGCTCTACCTTGACTAGCGAGAATCTTGCCTCAAACTGTTCAGAGGTGTTTCTGATAAATTTTGGCCAACTTTCAGCACCTGGAATTAGCACTTTCAGATTTGCGAGCATTTGGCAGCCATTACAAACACCTAGAGTGAAGCTGTCATTTCGGTTAAAAAATTTCTGGAATTGGTCCTTTAGTTTTTCATTGAATAAGATAGTTTTTGCCCAGCCCTCGCCTGCTCCCAAAACGTCTCCATAAGAGAAGCCCCCGCAAGCAACTAACCCTTGAAAATCGGCAAGGTTAACTCTACCAGCAAGGAGGTCGCTCATATGAACATCTACAGAATCAAAATCTGCTCGATTGAAAGCTGCAGCCATTTCAATTTGACCATTTACACCTTGCTCACGAAAGACTGCAATCGTTGGCTTTAGTTTGGCGTTAATATAAGGGCTAGAAATATTTTCGTTTAGGTCAAACGTTAAGTTAGCGCTAATACCTGGGTCATCGAGAAGCAAGCCGTCAAATTCTTGTTGCGCGCACTTCGCGTTGTCTCTTCTTGATTGAATTTGAAAGCTTGTCTCGCTCCAGTGTCTTTGTAGTTTAATGAGGCATTCGCTGTAAAGCTCGCCGCTATTATCACGAATGACAATTTTCTTTGAGTTGTTTAGCTGGGCAATTGTGTCTGCAAAAACCCCCACATCAGAAAAACTTTTCTTAACAAGATCAACATTATCACTCGACACCTGAATAACAGCGCCGAGTTCTTCATTAAAAAGAAACTCTAGGACCCTCTCCGATTGCTCTTTTAGATTAATGTCTAGACCAACCCGCCCAGCAAAAGACATTTCAATCAAAGTTGTCAGTAAGCCTCCATCTGAGCGATCATGGTATGCAATGATAATGTCGGTGCTATTTAACTCCTGAATAACTTCAAAGAAAGATCTAAGTGTCTTGCTATCAGCATCTGGGCATATAGAGGCTAGAGAGCCGTATACTTGAGCAAGTATAGATCCACCCATACGATTACATCTTCCACCCAAGTCAATATAGAGTAGCGCGGTATTATCAATGTCGGTCCTGAGTTGAGGTGTAAGCGTTTTCCTTACATCTTTGATTGGGCAAAATGCAGTAATTATAAGTGAAAGTGGCGAGGTTACTGACTTGTCCTCTTCTGATTCTTTCCAGGATGTACGCATAGACATCGAGTCTTTACCGACCGGGATGGTGATTCCTAATTTAGGGCAAAAATCCATACCTACCGTCTCAACGGTACGATAAAGCTTTTCATCCTCACCTGGATGCCCTGAAGCAGACATCCAGTTAGCCGACAGCTTGATATCAGACAGCGTATTGATATTGCAACCAGCAATGTTCGTAAGCGCCTCCCCAATTGCCATTCTTCCTGATGCTGGGGCATCTAGTAGCGCAAGTGGAGACCGCTCGCCCATAGCCATACCTTCACCAGTAAATGAGTCATAGCTCGAGGTAGTTACAGCGCAATCTGAAACTGGAATTTGCCATGGTCCAACCATTTGGTCTCTTACCACCGTTCCGGTGATGCTACGATCACCTATCGTTACCAGAAAGCTTTTGCTAGCAACGGTCGGATGCTTTATTACGCGTAAAATAGCCTCATCTAGTGAGATCTCAGAGAAGTCGTATGGTTTACTGAGCAATGGCGCAGACTTTGCATCTTTGTGTATTTTTGGCGGCTTACCGAAAAGCACCGACATTGGCAAGTCGATCGGATTTACACCAAAATGAGTATCAGAAAGGATGATTTTTTTATCTTTTATTGATTCCCCAACAATAGCGTATGGGCACCTTTCTCGCTGACAGATATTTTCGAATAGAGCCATACTGTCAGGAGATACAGCCATAACATAACGCTCTTGAGCTTCATTACACCAGATGCCAAGAGGAGACATGCCTGCTTCATCATTGGGTATCTTTCGTAATTCAAATTCTCCTCCACACCCACCATCTTTTACTAACTCTGGAAAAGCATTTGATAAGCCGCCTGCACCAACGTCATGAATAAAAGCGATTGGATTTAAGCTGCCAAGCTGCCAGCATTGATCGATGACCTCTTGGCATCGACGCTCCATTTCTGGATTTTGCCGTTGGACCGATGCAAAATCCAATTCTTCTGCGCTAACGCCTGAGGGCATGGATGAAGCTGCCCCGCCGCCCAAGCCAATAAGCATTGCAGAGCCGCCAATTACAATGAGCTTGCAACCAGGCTTAAACTCGAACTGCTCAATGTGTTCAGTTCTAATGTTGCCGTAGCCACCAGCAATCATTATCGGTTTATGATATCCACGGCGTTCGCCACAGTAATCCATTTCAAAAGTTCGAAAATAGCCGCAAAGATTGGGCCGGCCAAACTCGTTGTTAAATGCGGCGGCTCCCACGGGTCCTTCAATCATGATATCTAAAGCAGATGCAATTCGATCAGGCTTGCCATAGGGGGTTTCCCAGGGCTGCGGAAATTTCGGTATATTAAGATTAGAAACAGTAAATCCAGTTAGTCCGACCTTAGGCTTGGACCCCCTGCCAACAGCCCCTTCATCACGAATCTCGCCTCCAGAGCCTGTGCCAGCTCCAGCAAATGGAGATATTGCAGTTGGATGATTATGGGTTTCAACCTTGATTAATATATTCATTGGCTCAGCGTGTGAGCTATAAATCTTAGTGACAGGATTTGGAAAGAATCTCCCGGCAGTATTTCCAGCTATAACTGCAGCATTGTCATCGTAAGCAGACAAAACATTTTCACCCCCTTCCTTATAGGTATTTTTAATCATTCCAAAAAGGGAGGTATTTTGATCCTGGCCATCAATGGTCCAAGATGCGTTAAAAATCTTGTGACGACAGTGCTCAGAGTTTGCCTGGGCAAACATCATCAGCTCTGCGTCAGTAGGGTTTCTTTGAAGCTCGACAAAGCTCGCTACCAAGTAATCTATCTCGTCTTCAGCTAAAGCTAAACCTAAATCTAAATTGGCTTTCTGCATAGCAGCCCTACCATCGACAAGCAACGGTATTGATTTCATTTGAGCTGGATTCTGGGCTGTAAAAAGCGATTTTGCAGAATCCATATTTAAGAGAACAGCTTCAGTCATTCGATCACAAAATAAGTGCTGTATAGCCTCTATTGAGCCATTGCTTGTTATGCCTTGCAGGCGATATGCAATTGCTCTCTCAATGCGACGAACTGATGGTAATCCTACATTGTGGGCGATGTTAGTTGCTTTAGTCGACCAGGGAGAAATAGTACCTATTCGAGGTGCAACCAGCATTAGCATGCCTGTTCTTTGAGGATGCTCTGCCTTGGGACCATATGTAAGTAAAGATTCAAGCGTTATAGCTTCCTGAGCGGTCAACTTTTCTCTCGTGTCAACAAAGTGAACATATTCAGCATGAAGAGCAACTATAGATGACTCTATACGTTGGGCAGAGGCAAGTAATTTTTGATTACGAAATTTAGAAAAAACAGGAAGGCCTTGAAAAACAAGCATTTTTTATTAAGCCTCAAGATATAGTAAAGATTTTCCCTATTGTACTGGAAATAATCTCTGTTAGTGATGGGTTGATCTACTATTATTGGTTAGTTACAGGTTAAGTATTAAAAATATTTAATCATATTTTATTTATTCAGTATATTGCATTTAAGCAGCTACCCCAATGACCTTTTTGCTTTAAAAAAATCCTTTATCAGCTTTCTAGATTCTTCAGCCATAACCCCACCTTCAACTTGAAAATTATGATTGTAATGGGGTAGATTAGGTAAATTTATACAACTTAAAACAGCTCCTGCTCTTGGCTCAAGTGCGCCGTAGACTAGCCGGGATATACGAGCATGTATTATTGCTCCAATGCACATTGTGCAAGGCTCGATTGTTGAGTACAGCGTTGCGTTCGGCAAACGGTAGTTCTTTATGTAAAGTGCTGCGCTTCTTAAAGCTGTCATTTCAGCATGGGCTGTTGGGTCACATGAGGTTATGCTTAGGTTGCGGCCTTCACCAATAATGCTGTTGTCCATAATCACAAGCGCTCCGACAGGAACCTCCCCATCATCATACGACTGTTTTGCGAGAGACAAGGCTTTTTTCATCCAGTGAATATCGAATGAATTCAAATCTTTGTTTTGTATATTTGATTCCATAATCTACCCTTCAATTTCATCAAGAAATTTATTTATACCGTGAGCATCTTTCGTTGACCAGTTATCAGTCATTAATAATGAGCGAAAATAATTTTTTAAAGCTGCCTTTAGCTGCATTTCGGTTTTGAATAAACTTAACGTGCTCTTGGTTGCCAGCATGTTGATGCAGTTCTATTCCCCATAATCCTGACACTGTATTCGGTAGGATGGAATATCTGACATCAATAATAAGATTTGATTTTTCTGGTGAAATAGCTAAATAATCTTGGCTAAACCACCTGAATCTAACTATATCTCTTGATTGCTGGGAGTCACTTTTGAGCCACAAAAAATCTCTTGTGAGATCAAGTTTTTCGATGCTTTCCCCTTGAAAAATTTTTCTTGTTGGTAAAATTCTTACCCCATCTGTATAAAATGTCGCTTCCGTTTCATAAATAACTTTCCATAAAAATAAATTAGCAAAAGTTGGTTTTGCTGTAATGCGTGTGATTTCATGACCCCTACTATAGGCCAGTTCTTTTCCTGCATTCAATACTATATCGTTTAAAACCATGCCGGTTAAAAGATAAAAAAGTGCCCATAAGACAGCCCACCTCGATAGAGATATTTTTTTTAAGAAAACACTCAAGAAGACAAGCACAACTATTGGGATAGTAAAGAGAGGGTCTATTATGGAAATGTTGTTCCAGCTAACACGCTCATGGCTAAAGGGCCAGAAAAGCAATGTGCCATAGCTTGTGCATGAATCAAGAAGGCCGTGCGTACCATAGCCAATTGTCGAAAAAACCCATGTCTGCTTGAAAGAAATAGCCTTACGAACTCTAGAGAAAAGAGAAAAGAGTATTGCACAAGTTAAGCCACCCAAAGGAATAAAAATTAGAGAATGAGTGAACTGCCTGTGAAACTCTAAAAAAAGTAGAGGGTCACTTTCAGAGCGTATAAAAATATCTAAATCGGGAGCCATACCCGATAAAAAACCTATAAGACATACAAGACCTAGTAGATTCTTATTTTTAGATACAGACTGAGAAAAACATGAGCCTACTATGCCCTGGCTGACGGGGTCCATTATTTATCTTTTTCAGAATGAGAGATAGCGACATTAGTTTGCTCGCCTGAAAGACGGGATATGATAGTTGCACACACCATGTCACCCCAGATATTAACACTAGTTCGACACATATCTAGGATTCGATCAAAGACCATCAAAACACCAATAGCCTCAACAGGAAGGCCAATACTACCAAGAATTATAGCGATTGCTACGAGTGAGGCTGAGGGAACTCCAGCAACACCAATAGAGGTTAGCAGGGCAACAACTACAATTGTAAACTGAATCCCGAGACTTAGATCCAACCCATATGCCTGGGCGATGAACATTGCAGCAGCGCATTCATACAAAGCGGTGCCATTCATATTTACTGTTGCACCAAGTGGCAAAACGAAACTTGAAATGCCACGAGAAACTCCTACTTCCCTTTCTAGAGTCCTCATACTGACTGGTAAAGTGGCAGACGAAGACGCCGTTGAAAAGGCGGTTAGCATTGCTGCTGACGCTGCCTTTAACATGCTTGCTGGGTTTACTTTTACAAGAAACCGTAGCAGCAAGGGGAGCACTACGAGTGCATGTATTGCTAGCGCAGCAATTACAGTTAACGAAAAAACTGCAAGTGGTTTTGCTGCAACAAAGCCTGTTTTTGCTATAACACCCGCAACTAAACCGAAAACTCCAATGGGAGAAAATTTCATAATCCATTCA
>Ga0308007_10000400_pt1 | contig 19756 bp, 20 predicted proteins | sample Neamet71_FD_203152 | JGI IMG/M metagenome (GOLD analysis project Ga0308007, IMG submission 203152) | Marine microbial communities from water near the shore, Antarctic Ocean - #71 | ecosystem: Environmental > Aquatic > Marine > Unclassified | place: Southern Ocean | collected 2014-06-07
TCCAGAAGTCCATGATGTGCGTGCCTATATCAATTCCTGTCTTCATCGTGGAACGCAGCTGCGTAGCGAAGGAGGCAATGTTCAAAGATTTAGGTGTCCCTTCCATGGATTCACATGGGATTTAGACGGCCAGCTAGTTCACATTCCCAATAGTTGGGATTTTCCGGATGTTGTCCCCCAAGAGTTTTGTCTTCCTGAGGCGCAAATAGCTTTTTGGGGCGGGTTTGTTTTCATCAACTTTGACGAAGATTGCGAGCCATTCGATAGTTATATCGAGGTCCTCGACCAAGAGTTCAAAGACTTCCCACTTGAAGATCGTTGGAAAGCCGCTCACGTTGAAAAAGTGATGCCCTGCAATTGGAAACTTGCACTCGAAGCGTTCATTGAGAGCTTCCACATTGGAGTAACGCATCCTCAAACAGCTGCTTATGTTGCCGATGCCAATACGCAATACGATATCTTTCCCGGTTCACGTCATGTCAACCGGATGATCACTTTGGAAGGAATCCCTAGCCCCAACTTGGGTAACGTTCCCGCTGAGGAAACCATCCGCAAGATGCAACGCGACGTTCCCTTCCACGGAGGAGAACGCATCGTTGCTCAAGAGGGAGACCGTGTACGCGATCTTTTAGCGGAGCGAGCCAGAGAAAAGCTGGGAGCATCAGCTCGAGCAGACATGAGCGACCTGTCAACCTCTGAAACTCTTGATGCCATCGAGTACTTCTTATTTCCAAATCTTGTTCCATGGGCAGGACAAGGGGTACCGATTTGTTACCGCTTTCGACCTAACGGAAATGATCCACACAGCTGCATCATGGAAATAATGTTGCTGTTTGCTAAACCAGATGAGGGAGACCCTCCGCCTCCACCTCCTACAGTGAAACTCACCCTGGAAGATTCATGGAGTAACGCCCCGGCTCTAGGTGGCGCGGGAATGGTCGTTGACCAAGACACAGACAACCTAATTCGGATTCAGCGAGGCCTGCAGGCTAACAAACGCGGATCGGTTACTTTGGCGGCATATCAAGAAAGCCGGATCCGTCACTTCCATCAAACCCTTGAACACTACTTGGGTCTCTAGCAATAACTTCTCGTTATCGAATAAAGAGCCAGCAAAGTTACTGCCGCCCATGAAGTTGCAGCGCTTTGCGGTGCTGGTCAGAGCCAAGGACACAATGTCGGGCACCCACAAGCTGAGAATGAAGTACAAGAGTAGGAACGCGCACTAAACGTTACTAGCCAGCCAACGGACTGAAACCCTTAGAATTATGGGGCGACTGCATATTCGTCACCTACACGGTCTTGCCCTAGGGATCCGCGATGGTTCCTCAGCGGCCTCGACGTCGGTGGGGACTGGTCAACTGCTGTTTGCAAGGCAAGCGTCGTCGCGGCTACGGTCCGATAATGGCTCTTGACATGGTCTATCGTCATTTCGACCAGGGACAGTGTGTATTCAGTGTTTGAACCCAGCCAGTATGAGTTGGTCGACTTTGGTGCCGGGAGAAAGCTCGAGCGTTTTGGCACAGAGCTGTTAGATCGGCCCAGTCCAGCTGCCGATGGTATCGCAATCGCAGACCCTGCCTTGTGGGGGAAAGCCTCGGCCCGCTTTGACCTTGATCAAAGCGGCAAGGGCCAATGGAGCGAGGGAGCGTCTGGTACCTCGCTTGCTGGTGTGGGAGAGATGCCGTGGTCAGTCTGCCACGGTGACAGCCGCCTGCTGATGCAGCTAGGAGCGTCAGGCAATGTCGGGTTGTTTCCCGAACAGGCAGGCAACTGGGACTGGATTGCGAATCAGGTCAGCCAATGCCACAACAGCCTGCCTTCCGGCCGCCCTCGTGTGCTGAATCTCTTCGCCTACACAGGCGGTGCGAGCCTCGCTGCTGCAATAGCGGGCGCTGAGGTGACCCATATCGATTCATCGGGACCGACTGTGGCATGGGCAAAGCGAAATGCTGAGGCATCGGGAATAGCGGATCTGCCCATCCGTTGGCTTGTGGAGGACGCCATGAAATTCATAGAGCGTGAGTGCCGACGTGGGAACTACTACGACGGCGTGATTGCCGATCCACCGACATACGGGCATGGGCCAAATGGTCGACCATTCAAGTTCAGGCAACATCTCGGAGAGTTAATGGAGCTATGCGGAGAACTGCTCGGGGTATCGGTTGGAGCGCTTTCGGACACCCAGACGGAGATGGTCAACCCGGTGATCCCGGGTCGGTTTTTCTTGTTCAGTTGCCACGCTCCTGGGTTTGGTCCGACTGAAGCCGCATTAGCGGTATCTAAGGTGCTAGACGATTCTGGTGGTGCTGAGATGACGGGTCGGCCCTTGGTTCTTGAGTCCGGAGACGGGCGGAAGTTGGATGCCGGCGTCGCAGTCCGATGGAGCGCACCCTCTCTCTGATTGAGCCAGTCAAGTTGTGGGTCCAGATTGTTCGACCTGATGGAAAGTTCGAAGATCGAGCCGTCGGCCTGCCAAAGGAAGTCAGATAGCTCGTTGAGCAGCAATGTCTGTCATTGCGTGGTACCCGTTCGTCCATGGGTTCTGGAAGTTGATGACTGTGGAGTCTAATTAATGCTGTGTCATCTAAGTTGTTTTCGTCTATGGATCTAAATTTTTTACGTTGGTGCTTAAGACTGTCAGAGATTGCCTAAGTCCTAAATGGTAGGTACGGCAAAAGTCGAGTACGGCTAGCTCATTAATGATGAGCCAGACGTAGCTATCCGCAGCGAAATAACAAAGGGTCAAGTAATTATTGTTCTTGCTGCAGACGCTTATGGTTTCTGCTTAAGTTTCAACCCACTGGCTTAAAAGCCCAACAGGGATAGGTGCCGTTATCGTCAGGCGAGCCCAAACTTCCTCCGGAAGCTGAGAGTTCTATGATGTATGTTGAAATCAGCAATCAGTCAGAGGCAATGGGGAGTGCACAGGATGAAGTTCGGTTTAATGGCTGCGAATTTAATGGGAAATGTCGAAGGGGTAGCGGTGGGAGAACTCGCTCGTGCCGCTGAAGAGGTTGGGTTCCATTCGATTTGGGCCGCAGAACATGCAGTGGTACCGGTGGAATACTCATCCACTTACCCCTATGACGAGGGAGGTCGCCTATTCAAAGGGGCGAGCCAACTCGACATCGCTGACCCTTTGATCTGGCTTGCTTTCGCAGCTGCTGTAACGACCAAGATTCGTCTAGCAACAGGAATTCTTATTCTTCCTCAACGTAACCCTGTTGTTGCAGCTAAAGAGATTGCCAGCCTTGATCGACTTAGCAATGGACGATTAGATCTTGGTATTGGATCAGGATGGCTACGAGAAGAATTCGATGCGTTAGGTGTGCCATTTGAAGCCCGTGGAGCCCGAACAGATGAGTACCTTCGTGCCCTTCGTGTCCTTTGGTCAGAAACAGAAGCTGAATTCCATGGGGAATTCGTTGATTTTGCTCCTGTGTATTGCCAACCCAAACCAAGCCAAAGTCCGATACCAATACTTGTCGGAGGGCATTCAGATCGCGCAGCGCGAAGGGCAGGAGAGTTGGGAGACGTTTTCTTTCCGGCGGAACGACCAGTTGAGACACTCGCGTCACTTCACTCAGCAGCAAAGCAATATGCCAGCGACGCAGGTCGAGATCCTTCAACTATCGCGTTGTGGACTACCTCAACTGGGGATAGCGAACATTTAGAGCAACTTATTGAAGTTGGTGTTACTCAGGTGATGGTTCCATCGCGACCTCCCGAACAGCTCCAAGATCGATACGCCCAACTTATTATTGATTACAGCACACACTGAGAAGTGTTGGCGTATCTGTAGTCCCGACAACATGGGTTAGTTGCCAACAGACAATCATGTTCCGATGTGTATAGTTTAGCGGCTAGTCAAACAAGGATATTAAAGCTAGTTTCTTCTAGGTAAGCCATCTGGCTTGCGTTGACGGATAGGTCGATAACAATGTCTCACCATGTGGTAGTGAAGTTTCCTTGCAAAGAAGGTAAAGGCGAAGAGTTTCTGAGCGTTTTGAAGGGAGCCCTTGTTGATACCCGTGCATTTGAAGGCGTTCAACTAGTAGACGTCTATGTAGATGCCGATAAGCCCGATGACGTAATTCTTTTAGAAGAATTTGATGCACGAGCTAACCAAGAGGCTTATCTAGGATGGAGAATGGAAACCGGCATGATTGATCTCATTGGCCCATTTATGGCTGGCGCACCAACTTTCACGCACTTAGAACCAAGAGATATCTAAAGCAGACTCTAAGAAGTAAATATCTGATTAGGCATTGAGCTAGGTTATTTTCTACCGAAGTCGCGCATGGATTCGGTTTCTTAACTAAGGAGATAGCTCAATGCTTTTTCAAATCGACTATTCAGTATTTCAAGCCAGCAGGCGCGATGCGCTCACTGCCTTTGGGACGTTCACACAAGAACAACTCGACTCATTGTTAGACGACCACGGTGTTGAACTTATTGGTCGTTGGCACTGTGTGGGTGAAGGAACTGGAACAATGATCGTAGAAACAGACGACGCCACAAAATTTGCTGCGTTTCAACTTGCTTGGGCTGCTGTATGTGACATGCGAGCTAAGCCAGTAATGACTGACGTGCCAGCGCGTGAAGCTATCCAAAAATATTTCATGGCATAGATCTCATAGATAGATATAGAGACTCTGCACTGGTTAAATCTTATTCCTCGGTTAGAAATGATCCGGCCAAGGCTCGCAATAAGTCAGGTGCTCAGTTTGAAAAACTTGAAGCAAGGTTGCGTATCGAAGTAATGAAGTTCGGTAGCTCATAGACCTCAAAACCTTGCACCTTGCTGTCAGCGCCGTGGTGTGTATCGTTGCACTGAGCATCAGAACAACACGAAAAGGCCGCTCCCGAAGGAGCGGCCTAGTCGTTCATCTAATTAATTTTTAGCTACCAGCTGAAGCTGGTCATTCACGCTAAAGCTGACGAATTAGCAACCGCCATTTTCCTTGTCCCAAGCACAGTTGGGCGATCCGCCGTTGCCATCGACAATATCGCCGATGATGTTCCAAGTTTGACCGGTCGCATCGAACTTACTGAAATCGGAGCCCTCGATCGCAAAGGCGTCTTTCGCTCCGTCTAGCTCGTATGCCACACCGTCCATCATTAGCGGATGGTAAATATCGATGCTGCGAGCAGCAAGCATGACGTTAGTTCGGCTCATTCCCCCTGGCAGTTCGTTCGCTACACGAAGCGTTTCAGTCCATGGATAAGCGAAGAAATAACCGGTCGCTAGAAGTGAAATAGATGGATCTAGTCCGCCAGCTTTCAAGGTGTCGTTGAGGAACGCTATAAACGGCTCACTGGTGTACTGAGGATCCGTTGAGTCCTTCACGCCTCCGCCAACAACCCACCAGCTATCCGCTGCCATTCCAGCCGGAGCCATATATGCAGCGATGGCCTTGCAGACCGATGGAGTGAAGGCAGCCGAGAGACGCTCAAGAAGACCTGAGGCCTCCACTTCTTGAATAGCCAACAGACATGGATTGCCTGCGGTCATCGAAATGAACACATCAGGGTCAAACGCAGCGATTGTTGTTACCTCGTTGGTCAACGTAGGCGCAGCCGGGTCGTGACGGACAGGCAGGTATTCGCTTACAACATCAGGGTTATTCTCAGCGTAATATTCGAAGCCCTTCTCGTAAGCTAAACCGAAATCGTTATCCATCACCAAACCAGCAACCTTGACTGGTAGTTGATCGGCAAGGTTGCTCTTAATCCAAGTGCCCCACAAAACAGCCTCAGTCAGATAGGACATCTGATGACTGGTAGTCCAAGGATGGTTGACTGGATCGCCCCATGCTGGGTGACCTGAAGCGTAGAACAAGTGCGGTACACATTCCGAGTTGATCTTGTCATACACAGCTAGGCCATTCGGCGAACCAAGACCGTGGAGAGCGAAAATGTTCGCTGACTCAATTAGTTCGTCTACGAACTCAATGGTCTGTGCTGCGACGTAACCATCATCCTTGATGATCATCTTGAGGTCCCTACCTCCGATGCCACCGAGCTCGTCGTTAATCCAGTTCCAATAGTTTTCCCAACCCACTGAAATGTTGCCGTAGGCAGCAAGGTTTCCTGACTGCACGGTGGTCTGTCCAACTCGCAGCTCATCATCAAGAAGGCCACTAGTATTTGACCAGTCTGCTGGGCAGTCATTGAGGTCAGCCTCAAAGCCAGATGGACCGCGCAGAATGTTGTCACTGCCCACGCCCCATTCGCCGGCGTTCATTTTCTCGGTGATCTCATTGATCATGACTTGGCGGTTGTAGTCGGCTTCTTCCCAGATGCCATCGAGAGTGGATCGATCGAAGGTAGGAGCACCGTCATCTACTTCTTCTTCCGCATCGTTGCCCGATACAGCTTTTTCTATGGCGTCTTGTGATAGCCCGCCACCTTCGTCCTCTTGTTCTTCTTCCGCTTCGCTTTCAGCGGCTTGCGTTCCGGTGTCGTTGCTGTCTCCGCTATCGCCATTGTCGCTGCTTCCGCCACAAGCGGCAGCAACGAGTGAGAATGCGAAGAGCAACGCCAATAGGCGTAAAATACGTTTCTTGATCACTTTTCCCCCTAGATCTGTGATTTTTTGTTAACAAAAATTGGATAATTCCATTTACCCAATTGTCACCCTAGACGAAATATCCACTGAATGAACGATCGGTTAGTACAAAATGGTTTGGTGGGTAGTAATGAGTCGCAGTCAAGCTACTGTTCTAATTGGGTGAGATGAGCGACCTAAATGTGCGATAGTTGCAACATTAAACGCATTACTTCATTTCTTAATTTGAAGATGGCGTTAGCTCTATTAGGGCTGTTCTCAGCGCTAAAGTTTCTTCGCCGGAACGCATCAAAACGCATTCATCGGGAACATCGTTAGTTATTTCGACGCCGAGTTGATCAACCTTATCGAGAAACTCAGGCAACCTATTCATAGCGCCAGTCGGAAGATCATGTAGAACCAATACCGTGTGATCTTGAGCAATAACGTCAGCTAAGGCGGTTTCAACCCAGCCAAGTGGATCTTCCCAATCACGAGGGACACTGTTCCAGAGAAGCACTGAGTAGCTTAGTTCTGTGAGGGTCGCCAGTGAAGCGTCGCTAAATAGATGCGGTCCGAGTTCGCCGCCCCGACCGAATGGTCGGAACCAGCGATCTCCCCAGTCGCCGAGCGTGTCATCCATGAGAGAATGCATTTCCACTATTTCTCGCTGAGCATGTTGGTCTGATGGGTCATCTCCGAGAGGTGTGCGGTGAGTTAAAGAGTGATTCACTATTCGGTGGCCTCTAGAGATCGTCTCAGTGACTAGTTGATGCGCTTCAGGCGTAGCCAAAGATTTTCCAATTACACAAAACCAAGCATGGAGACCTCGTTGGTCAAGGACGTCCAGAACAGAAGGAGTTGTCTCAATCGAAGGACCATTATCAAATGTTAAAGTCAGCTTATTCATATTTGATTGCCTCCTAATCTCACACAGTAGAGCGCATCTCGCGGCTCTGCTTTAGCATGCGACAATAAGGGAAAGACAATAGGGGAGGATAATGAGCAGCGAAATTGTACGAAACGTCCCGGCGAATCGGTTACACCACCATGCCTACGTTTCAAAAAACCTAGAAACAACTAGACATTTTTATGAAGATATTTTGGGATTCCCCCTAGTCGCTACATGGTGTGAAATAGAAACTGTTCGCGGGAAAAGCCGTACTTACTGCCACACCTTTTTTGAGCTTGAAGATGGGTCTGCGCTTGCTTTTTTTCAGTTCACTGACCCTAATGATCATGATGAAATGTTTTTGGACTCGGCGGAGTCACTCAACCATGTCGCTCTAAATTCTGATGCATTGAATCAAGCTGCAGTCGCTGAACGACTTGACAAACACGGCATAGATTTTCGAACGATTGATCACGGTTACTGCACCTCGTTGTACGTAGTTGACCCCGATGGCTTGTCTGTCGAATTCACTGTCGACAGTGAACAGTTCAAAAAAATTGACGGATGGCAAAAAGCGAATGCGCATAGCGAGTTAGAGCGTTGGGTGGCAGGTGACCACTCACCCAACAACCGGCTTAGATAAAGAGCGCCTCATAGCCCAGATACAGCTGAGATCACGAAACAATTCGCTAGTTTGCTTGGTTTCCTGTCTCGTAACCAGATGCGAGCTTATGACGTTAAATAGCATTTAGTCGTACGGAAGTCTCGACACACCCCGGTTGAACAGATCACCTTAGAAGCTATTAGCCGAAGTTTTAAAGAGCGAATGTGTTGATCTTGCAAGAGAACTGTAAAAGGTGCGCTAATAATTGGTCTATGTCCTCTCGCCCTAGCACACCTCGCGTCGAACCTTTACCTATCGCTCTGGAAGAAGCTAAAGAAGCAATGAAGGATTCGGTGGCGAACGCGATAAACGTCACCGCAACTCTCGCTCATAACGAACTGGTTTCCACTGGCGTGGGACGATTCTCTCGGCAATTACTTTTCAAGGGATCGGTGGATCCTCGCCTTCGAGAAATAGTGATCCTGCGTATGGGATGGAATTGCCAATCAGTTTATGAATTTGGACAACACACCCTCTTTGGGCTCGATGTTGGGCTTACCGAAAGTGAGATTTATTGGTTGACGAGACCTGCTAGCCACTTTCTTTGGGAGCAAGACGAAGTCGCGTTACTGGAGATGGTTGATGACCTATACGGGGATGACTGTGTAAGCGATGCCACATGGGAACAACTCAATAGCCACTTCTCGGTTTCAGATATTTTAGAGTTCATGGCCTCGGCCCTGCAGTATCGGCTAGTCAGCGGACTTTTAAACTCATGTGGGGTGCAACGAGACGAAGGTGTCCCAGGATGGCCCGCAGCACCGAGAAATTGATCGGGACTATCTGAGATATTTTGGTTCGGTTGCATCAAGAAGGCCTAAGTGCATAGAACTGGGTTACGTCATCTTGTCGAAATCTGATGCTTTCGATAGCACTCTTTTTGATTTTTGTGGTTGCCTGCATTTAAGTGAACTTAAACATTCCTATTACACTTCGTAATTGGTAGCAACGATGGTCTAGGAGCTCGCTTGTGAGCGACGCAAAAGTCACGATTTTCACTGGAAAGAAAATCATCACTATGAACCCTGCGGTGCCCGTCGCCCAGGCAATTGCTGTGCAAGGTGACCGAATTCTTGGCGTCGGGACAGTCGGAGACCTCGCTCAATGGGGCGATTACGAACTTGATGAACAGTTCAAGGATCATATCTTGATGCCAGGTTTTGTTGAAGCCCACAGCCATGTCATGGCAGGCGCTGTTTGGGAGTTCCCATACGTCGGGTTTTATGACCGCCCTGATCCGCTAGGACAGACCTGGTTGGGATGTCAAACTATCGCAGCAGTAGTAGATCGGCTAGCGGAGTGTGAACGGGACCTCAAGGATCCTGATCAGACATTAGTTGCATGGGGCCTTGACCCTATATTCCTCGAAGGTGAACGTCTCGTTGCGAAACACTTAGATCAAATTTCTGTCACCCGCCCAATTTTCGTGTTTCACGCGAGCGGGCATCTAGCGACAGTGAACTCAGCGATGATGCGCCGGTCGGGTATAGATCGCTACACCCCAACGCCGGGCGTAGCTAAAGACTTTGACGGAGAACCAAACGGCGAACTTCAGGAACCTGCGGCAATGTCACTGGCTCAGGATGGTTTCTCAGCGATTGGAGTTGCCATGATGTCCTCCAACGCTAAATGGAACTATGCGCGCGAAGCACGCAATTGCGGCGTCACGACTATTGCCGATCTTGGAACCACCCGCTTGACAATGGAAGGCCAGCTTGAAGCTTGGCGTGAAGCTACTGATGACGCCAATTATCCTGCACGAGTAGTGGTAGCCGTCGGACACTTCGACTCAAACTCAATAGTGTCTCTTGCTGTGAGGCTGCGCGACGAAGAAGAAACCCCCAAGCTCAGGTTCGGAATAGTGAAACTGGTCCTTGACGGTTCCATTCAAGGATTTACTGCTCGTATTTCATGGCCTCATTATGTAAATCCGCCACCGGGTCACCCGGGAAATGGATTGTGGCTGATTCCCCCGGAACAACTCGCCGACATCGTGAGTGGTTACCACGAAGCTGGCCTTACGGTTCATTGTCACTGCAACGGCGATGAGGCAACACAAGTTTTCATTGATGCTGTAGAGCTAGCTCTTCAGCGACACCCTCGGTGGGACCACCGCCATACAGTCCAACACTCTCAGATGACTACGGCAGCCCAATACAAAAAGATGGCCGCACTGGGAATAAACGCAAATATTTTCAGCAACCACATTTTTCACTGGGGCGACCAGCACGCCGCCGTCACCATTGGCGAAGAACGTGCGGCGCGAATGGACGCATGCGCGACTGCTGAGCGAGAAGGGGTAGTTTTTTCTGTCCACAGCGACGCTCCCATTACTCCGATGAGCCAATTGCACACGGCATGGTCCGCTGTGAATCGCCTTACAGCTTCTGGCAGAGTACTAGGCCCTGAGGAGCGAATAAGTGTTGCTAAAGCACTTGAAGCCTGCACTCTCGGCGCAGCGCATCAACTTAAGTTAGACCATGATATTGGGTCTCTAGAAGCAGGCAAACTCGCTGACTTTGCCGTACTGGAGGAAGACCCTTTTGAAGTCAGCCCAGCAGAACTGAAAAACATTGCCGTCTGGGGCACTGTAGTAGGAGGAACCCCGCACGTTGCGAGTTCGAAGTAAGGCAAAATGAAGCTCTCTGAAGACTTGATAGAAGTGTCGGTCATCGGCGGGTATCTCGGAGCCGGCAAAACCACACTTGTCAATCATATTTTACGTGAAGCTTCGGAACGCGTCGCTGTAATGGTGAACGACTTCGGAGAAATTAATATCGATGAAAGTTTGATCGATTCGAGCGATGAAAACACGATCAGCTTAACCAATGGGTGTATCTGCTGTTCTCTCGTTGACGGTTTCGCTACTGCATTGGAATCGGTAATATCTTTTCGGCCGAGACCCACCCGTTTGGTGATCGAAGCAAGTGGGGTAGCTGACCCAGGAACTATAGCCGCACATGGACACGGTCCCGGTTTCGCTCTTGATGCTGTCATCGTAGTAGCTGATGCGGTGAGGCTGATCGAACAGATAGCTGACCCGCTAGTTGGGCAAACAGTTGCGAGTCAGATACGAGCAGCAGACGTAATTGTGCTCAACAAAATCGATCTGTGTGACACGTTGACGAGTGTGAATGCCGAATTATCCGAGTTGAACCCAAAAGCGCTTTTGATTTATACGAGCCAGGCGAAAGCAGATCTTGATCTTTTGTTCGGCCGAGAAATACTCAGAACAGTTAGATCTGCTGGCCACGTGGGAACGTTCGAGTCACGAACTCATGAATCAACTCAACCGATACTGAGAGAGAACCTTGAAGCCTTAATAAAGAACTTGCCCTCAGACATTCAGCGGGTGAAAGGCATCATTCGGCTTGCTGAAGCCCCTCGCATCCCGATGGTGTTTCAATTAGTTGGACGAAGTTGGGACCTGCGCGCTTTAGCAGACCGAGAAAAATCACCTGAGGGGAACCGGTTGGTAGTGATAGGGCCGAAAGGATCGATACCAATAGCGTGGGATAATTTTCTCAGATGAAAGAGCCAGACGGTTGAGAGACGTTCATCAAGATTAGCGAACGCCGCCATGTGGATCCTGAGAGTGAAGAGTTTTGCATTGCTGGAACAACGAATTACTTACTTTGAGTGCAGCTTTAACTATCTGAGCATTTGCGATAGATCGATGATTTCGCAAAGGCAAGAGCGCACCTTCGGGACAGAAGAGCTAGTTTCAAACTATGGAAAGAGCGGCTTTAGAGACCCGTTTGAGCTTAGAGGTTCAAGAGCTCGGACTAGAAAATTTTGTCCTACAGCTAGAAGTTGACGGCCTTTGTGTAGTGCCGCCCGAGAAAACTGGTGTGCAACCAGAGACAATAAAAGCCATTCGTGATCATCTTCTGGACGAAGCCGAACAAATTGTTGGATGTGGATTCCACTTGGATAAAGGGCCAGATACTCCGCTCACTATGAACCCAGATGAAAACGTCATTGCCCGATTCAGTGGAGATAGCGGAGAACCAACTCAATTTCTTGTCCAGCAACTTTGCGCTCGTGATCGTTTATTTCGCGACCTTGCAATTAACCCAGTTGGATTAGCGCTGATCCGGCACATGATCGGAAACAATGCCACGCGTTTCAGCAGCCACAACGCTTTCATCAAATGGCAAGGCGAGTTCGGTTACGGACGGAACCTTGGATTGCACTGTGACCAAATGGCGGTACCTCGACCATGGGGCCGTAATGCTCTCACAGCGAACACCAACTGGTGTCTAACTGATTACACCCAAGAGAATGGAGCCATGGCTTACGTGCCGGGATCACATCGCCGTATGGAACCCCCGCGTTTTCCTGAAGCAGTTGAACTAGCGGTACCTATAGAAACCCCTGCTGGATCACTAATCGTGTTTCATGGAGCGACTTGGCATGGAGCTTTTCCACGAGTGAGTCCTGGCATGCGTCTATCCATCGCTAACTATTTCCGCCATTACATGATCCTCCCGCAGGACGATATTAAAAACCTCTTCCCACAGGAACTCGTCGATGATTGTTCTGACCCCGAGATGTTCAGACTGCTCGCGGGATTCGTAGACGAATTTCCTTATACGCAACAAACAGAAAGAATTCCTCGGTTTGTCTCTTGACGGGTGAGGTCTCTTTAAGCAATAACCTGGGCTCGTGATCGAGGGTATGATGACAACAGGTACGACTACGGCCACAAATTGAAGGAATAATGGACACTGAACCTGCTGATTTTGAAGAAGCATTGGCAGGGGCTTTAACGCTTGCCATTGTTGCTTCCTCGGATGCAAAATCTGCTGAGGCGATGGAAGTTGTTGACGCCCTAAGTCCGCATTTAGATGCTGCTGCGATAGAGCGAGCGAACGTTGTAGCAAAGCGGCGTGCTATGGAGTGGCAGCAACGCAAATAGTGATTGTGACACCGGGACTTTGCATGCCTTTTGAGTCCTTCGCTGAAGGACCCAAAAGATATGCACTATCTAAGCGGAAAGCGGCAAATACTTAGACCTTGTTGTGGCTAGCCCGCAGCCCCTTTTCTAAGATTCAGATAATTTTAGAATGGGCAAGAAACCAAAAATTTGACTAAAATTTAGCTCACCTTCATGCGCCTAGTTTGTCAATTTATGAAGACTTGAAGATTCAACCTTCGATTATGTACAACGAACCTTCACTTGCCCTTTGGCGGATTTGCTTAGCTATTGCGTAGTCAGAACTCTCGTACCAACCCGACGCCGCTTTCATTGAGTCAAACTCCAGAATTACTGTTCTTGAACTCGGAGCCTCACCCTCAAGAGCAATGAATTTTCCGCCGCGCACTAAATACCTGCCACCATGGGCCTCTACCGAAGCACCGGCCAACGGCTTATAAGCCTCATAGTCCTCCGAATCCGTTATCTCCCCCTGAAAAATCACATAAGCAGGCACAGCTACATCTCCATATCTGAGTGGTAACTGAGACTTTATGTCACCAGCCTCGGTTGGGCTTAAATTATCGCATCCAGCGTTTCATCAACGCTTCTTTGATGTTTGCTCTTTCCGAGTATCGAAGGATTTTGAAAGTGCTGACACGGACATCAGTCATACTTTTATGGTTTTTTTTGCTTTTAGACCTGACGTCCCAGAATGAGGTACCATTGCGTGATTAAGTTAACGACGGCATCGGAGCCGCCATAAGCGTTGAGTAGAGCTATCATGTGGCTAAGTCTGAGAGGTTTAAGATGGAATCAAGTAACAAGCCAATTTTGAAACATTACGTCGACATGTGGAGTCGTGGCAGAGATTTCCGAGGAAGGTCGACGCGCGCGGCGTATTGGTCGGCATCGATAGTCAACCTTATTGTGAGTTTTCTTCTTGGAGCTATCTCAGCAGCAATTTGGAACCTCGAGAGCAATGACCTAGGTCCATTAGAAGCTATTTATTCGTTAGTTGCTTTACTTCCAATGATCGCATTAGGCGTACGTCGCCTTCACGACGTTGGTCGAAGTGGCAAGTGGCTCTGGCTTAGTTTCACTGGAATCGGAATTGTCCCACTGATGTGGTGGAGCCTTAAACCCAGCTCAAGTGAATTGAACATCTGGGGCAGCACGACGAGAAAAGACACCGACGAAGTCGTAACAGTGGGAGCTGACCCTATTCTTTCTGGAGCAGACCAGTAATCGATTCTGAAAGTAATTTGATAGATGTCGGACTCTTACAACTGTTTGGTTTATGCAACCCGTTAACTGCAAATAGGTCTATGTCTTCATAGCTAGCTGGAGGGTTTAAGACCAGGGTTTTTCAAAGCGTTGCTTCCAGGGTGGGTCATCTAGTTCGATAGGGGTTCCATTGGTGATCTCCCGTTGCGTATCTGAGGAGGGTCGCCTTCTCGCCCACATGCCGATTCCAAATACAGCTAGTGCGAGAAGCAAACAAGAACTCATGTAAACAGTTTGCCGTGCTCCAAGATGCTTCCGAAGATTATTTTCACATATGTACGTAATTGCTTAGGATCAGAAAACGAGTTCCTCAGCTCAATTCAACCCAAGCGACTTGTCGAAATCGAAGTAGAATTCATCAACAGTTACACAGCATGTTCAACTAAATGGGCCTTTGAAAACCTTGGCAGAAGGCTCCAATAAAAGAATTTGAACAACGTGACAGAACCAAAAGTGTGCGAAAACATGTTCGTTCCCATGCGTTATAACGAGAGGCCCTTCCGTATTTGTGGCATTTCTTGCCGCAGCCAGTGTCAGATAGGAATCGCAAAGTTAGTGTGCTTTTTGTCCTCAGTATCTTGGGAGTGAATCGTGCGTTTTGTGTGGGTTCTATTCGTAGGAGCGTTAGTACTAGTTTCGTGTGCCGCTAGTGTCGAAACTGCTGTTGGATCGACGTCAGCTTCCTCGTCGAGCGCTGCGGTATCGATGACTGTTCCGCCGATGATGAGTAATGGCATATCGGTGAGTTCAGAGTCCTCACCTGAAGAGATCGAAGCGAAACTTCAAGCAATGGCTGACTCAGATTTTGAAGAAAGCACAAATGAGTATCATTCAACCGCTAGTTGCGATAATCAATTCCCTGATGCCAAAACAATTTCAGTAAACAAGTTCGTAGATGGCTTAGCAGATTTAGTGGACTCAGTTGAGCAACGAGATATATACGACTTTGTGACTCTTGACGGAACGCGAAGCCGGTTAGGTCCTAGGGCCTTTTGGATGCAAGAAGCCTTCGAAAAACACTTGGCTAATTATGAACCCTCAGAATTCGCTGAGACGCGACTTGGTGAAAAAAGCTTTCTGTGGTCTAACTATATAAGGTGGCGCGAAGCGGTATGCCGGGCGAAGTCAGGCAATGGCTCGATTAGAGATTCGGTCGTGGAACATGGCAGATTCACGCACTATCGAACTGGTTGGCCAGGTCACGCTTCGAAGTGGCAGCCATTCCCGTACCTCGATATTGGTAGTCAAGTAGTGGCTGCTCCAACGATCAACGGGTTAGAGCATTACAAAAAATATACTGCAGGGGCAGGCATAGTAATAGTTGGTGGAGCTGAGGTTCCTGATGCTGCAATGCTGCAAGCACGTAAATCAGTTGTTTATCAAACTTCAGCTAGGCCTGAATTTCGCGACATGCTAATTGATAGCAGAGTGCGTATTTCTTTGTTCGCTAGTGAAGACACCTCAGGCCTGCCGGAGTATCAAGGAGAGTTTGAGCCCGGAGGATTTGCTCAAGGACTCACCGACGCCAGTATGACAGCGAACGCAAATTGGGTTTGCTTCCCTGGAAATCCAGACAGGGGAGGTGATCCAATTCTTCACGAAGTGGTGCACACGTTAAATCATGTGGTTTTCGAGCAACTGAACGAAACCTACTTCTATGAACGCATCTATAAACTGGCTGAAAAGGCAATTAAAAAAGGTGTTTTCATACCTGGGGATCAGTACTTGTCGGACGGAGATGAGGCTGAGATGGTTCAGTGGGTTGGTGAATATTGGGCTACCACAGTTGAGGGATATCTCATGGACCGAGCCGGCTTTAAGAATTCGCATGACACTCGGGAATGGATTGAGCGAAATGATCCAGATCTGTACGAGATGATTGTGCGTTATTTCCCGACAGCGCCCTGGAACTTTTGTCCTGAAATTCCGTCGGGCTCCTAGAACTACTAAGTCTTAACCTTCCCGTTGTATAATCCCAACAACAATCACCTATTTGGTGGTTCCCTGTTAGTTGTTGACGGAGTCTCTGCCGGTTTGTATGTTGAATCTGTCCGTTGGGTGGAAGCGCCCGAGATGCGAAATTGGTGACCAGTGTATTTGAAGGTTGTAGTGCGTTTCATTTCGCAATTTAGAGCGCTGTTAGGAATTCAATGCTGACGCTCGTGTGTTTTCATGCGCACCCTGACGACGAAGCCATAGCTACTGGTGGCACGATGATGAAGGCAGCAGCAGCCGGCCATAATGTGGTTTTGGTGATGGCAACACGCGGTGAACAAGGAGAACCAGCGCAGGGTGTGCTGAATGATGGTGAACGTCTTGGCGAGCGACGAGAGCGAGAAGTTCGGGCATCCGCTCAGATCCTTGACGTTGAGCGTATTGAATTCTTGCCCTATGAAGATTCCGGCATGATTAATGAGCCCGCCAATCGTAACCCAGCATGTTTTTGGCAGGCAGACGTCGAGGAGGCGGCCGGGAAGTTAGCGGCGATCCTCATCGACGTTAATGCCGATGTTCTAACTATTTATGATGACCATGGTGGCTACGGTCACCCGGACCATATTCAAGTGCATAGGGTTGGTCACCGCGCTGCAGAGATTGCCGGAGTTCTTCGAGTTTTTGAATCGACGATGAACCGCGACCAGATCATTGAGCAAATAGAGTATTTTCGTGAGAATGATGAAAATGGTGAAACGGCAGATCTGGAACTTGACGTCGACACCTTTGGGACACCAGAAAGTCAGATAACCCATGCAGTAAATGTAGAAGCGTTCTCTGACCGTAAACGCAACGCAATGAAAGCGCACGCCTCGCAGATCACAGAAGAATCATTTTTCCTGTCGATGCCCGACGCTATTTTCTCTAAGGCGTTTGGCACAGAGTGGTATATCGCTGCAGGCAGTATTCGGTCGGGCGATTTCCTTACAGATATTATATGACGGCCGCTTAACGCAACTCAAAGACGCTCGCTAATAGGGTTTAATTCTTGAGTTCTGATTGCTGTCGTGTTCGACATTGTCGTTAACCAACAAACGAAGCGAACTACCGACAAATAATAACCTCGGCCGGCTTCGCTTATCGAGATAGAGGCATTACCTAGGCCCCGAAACTGAAACCTAGGGAACTTCTTATTCAATGATGTATGCAGCTTCTCCATGATCGCTTTGATCAAGCCCTGAGAGCTCAGCTTCTTCTGATACGCGAAGCCCCATTGTTTTATCAATGATTTTTGCGATAGCAAAGGTTACGGCAAACGAGTATGCGAAGACCACGCTGATTGACACGATCTGGTTCCATAGCAGAATACCGCCGCCGAAGAAAACGCCATCAATGAAATCGCCGCCGGGGACCGCCGAAGAGTCGGCCATGAAACCAAGAAGAATGGAACCGAGAGCGCCGCCAACCAAGTGGATTCCAACAACGTCTAGGCTGTCGTCAAAACCGAACCTGAATTTGGCTTCGATAGCGAAGAAGCATAGGACGCCACCTAAAGCTCCGAACACGAATGCATGCATGGTCCCCACATAGCCTGCGGCTCCTGTGATGGTTGCCAATCCAGCAATGATGCCTGATGCCATCCCAATGGTGCTGACTTTGCCAGTCTTGATCATTTCAACGATCATCCAGGCCACCATGCCAGCTGCCCCACCAATAAATGTGTTCACAAAAGCTTGTGCAGCTACTCCGTTTGCAGCTAGCGCTGATCCGGCGTTGAAGCCAAACCATCCAAACCAAAGAATTCCGGCTCCTAACATAACGAAAGGGATGCTGTGAGGCTGGAGGAAACGGTTCTGTGGCCACCCAGTTCGTTTGCCCAGTACGATCACCAAAGCTAAGGCTGCAGCGCCCGCGTTCACGTGAATTGCTGTACCTCCGGCGAAGTCATAACCGGGTAAATTGAAGATCCATCCATCAGCTGCATATATCCAGTAAACGACTGGTGAATAGACAACCAACGTCCAGATCGGTACAAAGATCATCCATGCAGAGAACTTCATCCGGTCAGCCACAGCGCCTGAAATTAGAGCAGGAGTGATACACGCGAATGTCATGAGGAAAGCAAAAATTGCTATTCCTTCAGCATCGTGGATGCCTTTCATCCCAACAATACTCAGGTCACCAAGCCAGCTACGACCGCTATCTCCGGAGGCCAAGCTATAGCCAATTAGCACCCACACCACAGGAACAATTCCGAGGCACCACATGTTCATGTTGAGCATGTTGAGAGCGTTCTTGCTTCTGACCATGCCTCCGTAGAAGAGAGCTAAGCCTGGAACCATAAATAGGACCAAGGCAGCTGATGTTAGGATCCAGGCGATGTTGCCGTCCATCTGTTAATCCTTTTGCGCAGAGATCCGAAATTGGACCAGCGCTCAGCCTAATGGTTGAGCTTTTCTGATTTGTTAGTTACATGAGCATTAACTGGTTAGCGGACCAGAATACTGCAGTGCGCTATTTGAGAAATCTTCAGTTGTAATGCCGCAAACCTTTCTTCTTGTTGAAGTTTTTGGTTAGTCGTTGCGAAAGATAATCAGTGCCGCAGTCCACGTCACCATCCTTGAAGCTTCTTCGAGCGAATAGGGGATAGCGTTATCTAAGTTTCCTAAGAATAGAGATGGCCTCTCTCGAGCGAGCATTTACTTAGGTGATCGCGCTAGTGTCAGTCGATGAACGAATATGACGTCATCGCAACCGGATTGCAGTTTCCTGAAGGTCCTGTAGTAATGCCGGATGGCTCTATTGTTCTTGTCGAAGTGAAGCGGGGCACGATTTCTCGAGTTGACCCAACGGATGGGGCAATCGATGTGGTAGCTCGACCAGGCGGCGGTCCCAATGGTGCTGCAGTTGGCCCTGATGGCGCTCTCTATGTTTGCAATAATGGCGGGTTCGCATGGAGTGAGGCTCGCGGATTGACGGTTCCAGGTTTAGTAGCCGAGGACTACTCGTCCGGTCGGATCGAACGAATTGATATGAACACTGGAGAAGTTGAAGTTCTTTATGCCGAGGTTGATGGAGAGCCGCTTAAGGGTCCCAACGATATTATGTTCGACTCGTCGGGAGGATTTTGGTTCACCGATCATGGGAAAACTCGAGCCCGAACGCGTGATCGAGGCGGGCTCTACTACGGTCGCTCTGATGGGTCGCATGTGCAAGAGATGGCATTCCCCCTCGACGGACCAAATGGTGTCGGATTGTCGCCCGAACAAGACCGAGTATATGTAGCTGAAACCCATCAAGGCGCCATCTTCTATTGGGATCTCTCTGGACCAGGTGAACTAGCAGGATCTCCACATGGCAAGTTCTTAGCTCGGCCTGCAGGCAGGAAACTGTTTGACTCGTTGGCAATGGATGCCGATGGAAACGTTAGTGTTGCGACAATTCAGACAGGGGGAATTAGTACTTTTACCCCTAATGGCGAAGAGCTTGAATTTTTTCCCGTAGACG
>Ga0308007_10000403_pt1 | contig 19678 bp, 18 predicted proteins | sample Neamet71_FD_203152 | JGI IMG/M metagenome (GOLD analysis project Ga0308007, IMG submission 203152) | Marine microbial communities from water near the shore, Antarctic Ocean - #71 | ecosystem: Environmental > Aquatic > Marine > Unclassified | place: Southern Ocean | collected 2014-06-07
AGAACCAGTGGAGCCAGTTAAGCCCGTAGCACCTGTAGGACCTTGACTACCAACAGGGCCTAATGGGCCATCATCACCTTCAGGACCTTGAGAACCTGTCAGTCCTGTAGGACCTTGAGTACCTGTAGAACCTGTAGCACCGACAGGGCCTTCACTACCCACGGGGCCTTGGGAGCCTGTATCACCTGTTAGTCCCTGAGTACCTTGAGGACCAGTTGGGCCTGATGGACCATCTCCACCTGTGGGACCTTGAGAACCTGTGTCACCTACAGGACCTTGGGAACCTTGAGAACCTGTTGGACCCATAGGGCCATCACCACCTTCAGGGCCTTGAGAACCTGTAGAGCCTGTAGCACCTAAAGGACCTTCGTCACCAACTACACCTTGAAGACCTGTTGGTCCTACTGGGCCTGCTGTACCTGTAACGCCTTGAATACCTGTGACACCTTGGTCTCCTATAGCACCTGTGTTACCAAGTTCACCTTGAATACCACGAGGGCCTTCAGGACCTATAACACCTTGAGGACCATTTGGGCCTTGAGGACCTGTAACACCTGTTGGGCCTGTAGCTCCTATGGGGCCTTGGGGACCTTCAGATAGAGAGAAGGTAAGCTCACCAGTGTTTGCATCGTATGCCACAGAACCTGTAGCTCCGTATGGAAGTGATGTTAAATGAGTGGTTAAGCCATAAAGCTCATCACGTATCTGAGTAACGTCACTAGCTTTGATGATTACATCAGTGTGCTTAGTTACTATGTCTGAATGTCGTGTGATTACATCTGGAAGAACTCCATCAGCGTAACCTTTAGTTACTGCATCATTGTCAGTAGTAGGTGTAGGTAGGTTAGTTAAGCGCCTACCTTCAGCATCGAAGACACCTTCGGGGGTTAACTTAATTGCTTCATCAGCAGCATCAAAAGCTTCTTGAGCTAGATGGAAGAGCTGACTACTATCTGCGTCTAGTGTTGATTCGTTAAGTACCGAGCCGTCTTGGAAATCCACATTACGTGAGGTGCGGTTGGTTACTCGTCTTATGTCTACCACAGAGCTTGTTGAAGGCGCTGTAGTAATGGATATTCGGCTTGAATCAAGCCATGTGAAAGGACTAGCTGTTCCATCAACTGTAACTACTACATCATCTTGAGATAGATATAGGAAGGACACATTGAAGGTCGAAGTAGTTCCGTCACCTGTGTATTGCACAAAGGATAAGGCCATAGCGTTTCTCTATGTTTTAAATATTGGGGATAAAAGAAACCCCTCGAGTGAGGGGCTTAGGGTTGGTTACTGAAAGATTGATTGGATACGATTGCCACGGTCATTTATTTGCTGCATAAAGGCAGGTGACTCATTAAACATAATACCTTTAGCTTGTCCCCTAAAGCCTGTAACAATAGACTTAATCATCTTAACTTTAGGTGATGTTATATCACCTTCGATTGAGTGAGGAGCTGATTGGTATTGACTGCTGTTTATTAAATCTCTTAAAGCTTCATGAAGAGTTCTACCTTGACTGTCTGTAGTCTCACCTAGAACCCTGTTGTACTTAGCGTACACAGATTCAGTCTCATCCTTATCATACACATCACGGAAGTCCGTGTTGGTTATACCAAGGTTATAACGAGGCTTATCTAGTATTGACCTATCCAAGCTTTCAGAAAGCCTGAATACTTCTTCACCAACAGGGTCTCTCACTATCTCCGAATTCTTGAACATGTATCCATAGAACGGGATGTCGTGATTAGGCTTCATAATTTCACGCCCATAGAAATCATACTGCTTTCCTAGGGACTCTGAGATTATGGGAAGTCTACGTTGGAGCTTCTCAAGAAGAGTGTTAGCTTCTCTTACGCTAGGGTCTTGGTTTAACTGACTCAAGACGTTTGGCGTGAACGAAAGAATGAAGCTATCCACAAAGGTGCGACCAGAATTAGGGTCCTGAACAGCATCCATTAGTGTCTGCATAGATTGGAAGTAGGCTTTATTCAAGACGTTATTAGCAACAACGTGAATCAACAGACCCATAGTTTGCGAAAGGCTGTCTTCCACATTGGTGTTGCTAGTATCCATCCTACTTACATAGTTAACGTCTGCCACAACTCCTAGAAGAAGACTGAAAGGACCTAGCTTGGCATAACTAACCCACTCGTCCCCTACTCTTATTGAGTGAGGCTGCCAACCGTCATCTACCCAAGCTTGGCGTAGTTTGTAATCAGCAGGGCCAGAGCCAGAAAGGACCTCTTCTTCTGCTGCATACCATAGGCCAGCGATTGAGGCAGCTCCTAGGTATCTCCGAGCCTTCAGTCTAGCTTTCTCTGCGAGAGTACCTTCTCTATCTATCCTACGCTGCTTCGCGCTGAATACCTTAGAGCCTGGAATATACATAAGACCTTCAGACACAATGTTTACTGGAGCACGTATAAACGGAACAGCTATTAAGCGTCCCCATCCTCCAAAGCCATTGGCTACTACGTTTGCAAGGTCACCTGCGCTACCTTCCAAGTCCGCTGTAAAGGTAGTTTCACGGACTTCTTTTAGAACTTCCTTGTCTGTAATCCTGCCGCTACTATCAATCTTTTTTCTAAGGTTCTTCTGAAGCAGTTTCTCAAACTGAGCATCATTATTAATACCGCGTTTAGATGCTTCAACAATCGTATCAGCATATATAAGAGACCTAGACCTTTGTGCTTTCACACCTTCGTCTAAGAACAGAAGCATTAAGTGAGCTTGATGAACACCACGCTCCCATATGTTTCTTCGCAATGGACTCATGCCACTCAGAGACTTATCAAGTTGACCTTCAACCTTGGTAACAAAGGGGTCAGATATGTGCTGACCATTTTTGTAAGCTCTAACAGCAAGCTTCCAAGATTCAGCGGCAAATCGTTTATTACCTGCCCATTGAGCTGTAGCTCTAAGACGAGCTGCTTTCTTTACTGAGCCTGCTCCCATGTTACCTGCCCATTCCCAGAATGGTTCTGTCCAAAGTCTGGTGATGTTAGATAAGGCAGCTGCTTCAATCGTAGAAGGGCCTGACAACATCATAGCTGAACGGAATCTAATCACTTCATTCGTAGCGTTTTGCCACATACTAGGAGATAGAGCCTCTTTAAGGTCCTTAACATTAAGACCGCCTTTAGCATTCTTACCCTTACCTGCTTGGGCCATAGATTGAATAGTCTTAACTAAAGCAGTAACGTCTGCTGAAGCAGTTCCAGTCACTAGGCCTTCCATGAGCATAGGGTCACCTTTCATGATTAGACGGTAGTTACCTAAACCACGTCCAAATTCACGGGATATTAGACCACCCATCTCCATAGTATTAGCAAAGAGTGCAGCCTTTTCCATTAACTCTGCGGCCTCTGCATGAGACAAGCCTTTTTCGTGCGCATCCGTAAGCTCCATAATTCTCTCACCCAACGAGACATTAAGCTCACGAAGCTTTTGCGCCCTATTTCTAATCTTTACTAACTCATCTGCATCGTCTTTGTATTGCTCTATAATCTTAGCAATATCTCCCCCTGTCTCTTCCTTGAACCTTAGACCTTCTTCATCTGCTAAACGTCTTGATTCCTCAAGGGTCTCTGGAGGACCTAAACGCTTCTTCGCTGTCTGACTAGCGCCTGACTCAAGGAATCCTTTAACATCATCTGATGTTTCTATCCTGTCAGTATTTAGATGCTTCTTACCGTTATAGAGATGGTCATAATCCTCACCGACACCACTATCCATGTCGCTTGCATTATTGTAAGAATCCGTTTCTCCATCCATGAGTTCGTCATTAGGTTCAACGTCAGACTTTACGGGTAGAGTACCATTGTTATCTAGGAGTTCTCCTTCTATTGCATCAGTGTCTAAAGTAGCTTTAGCGTCTGAAGTAGCTTTAGACTCATCAAAGCTTTCACGCGGTGTTGGGGCATCCAGACCGAGAGCATCGGCTTGGTCCGCAAGTTCTTCAGTGGCCTCTTCAGTAACAGGCATAGCCCCATCAATGGTTTCGGCATCAGCCTTCTTAACAGCTGAAGTACCAAGAAACTTATTAAGAGTGAAGCCAATGGTTCCACCTACACCATAACCAAAAGCAGCAGCTGTAGCTGTCTGGCCTGAATCGTTCTGGGAAAAGTCACCTTTGTTATCGATGCCCTGCCTCAGTATGTCTTCACCGCCTGCATAAACAGAACCTTCAAGAGCTGCAATACCTGTAGGAGAAGCAACTAATTTCTTGAGAAGGTTTGTAGCCGCCCCTTTTAAAGCAATCTTACCCATAACATTAGCAAAAGCACCGAAGCCTAAGTAGGTTGTTGGGTCAGTTACCACACCGCCAATTGACCGTCCGACATGCCTCATTTCTAAAGGCATTTCATCGTAGCGTTTCATGCTTCGTATCAAAGCCATCTGAGCTTCTTCAGGCCACTCACTCACACCCATAGCCGTTAAGCCTAAGTCCTTGAGGTTCCATTGAATCTGCCCTATAGCTTCCATAGCTCCTTTGGCATAGTCAGCATCTTGGTGGACATAAGCTTCGTTAGCCTCAGCCATTCCTGCCTGCATCTCTTCAATACTTAAAGTTGGTTTAAGCATTGCATCGTGACCTTGCTGGTCCGCTAGATACTCTGCGCCACCTTTACTATTCTCGATTATAGGTAGGTGGTTGGCTAAGGTTCTAGCATCTTGGATAAAAGATTCATCCTTAAGCCAGTCATCCTCAGTCATCTCATTAGGGATTTCCTCGTCTATAAGCGTTTGTGAATAAGGTTCAATATCTGTTCGTGCAACTACGTCTTCTTGTTGTTGCTCTACAGGAACCTCTTCATCAAACGCTTGTTGAGAATATGAAAAGCTTTTTACTTGTTCTGTATCAAGCTCCTCATCGAAACCTTCTATAGAATATGCTTCACGTTGTTCACTCATCTTTATTGTCCTTGCTGTTTCATTAGCTGGTTATAAAGATAGAATCCACCATTACCAGCGCCTGCTTTTTTACTGCCTTTCAAAGTACGCTCAAGGACTTCGTGTACAGGAATCATGACTTCACGGTCTGGCACTTGTTGGAATTGGTCCTCGAAACCGGGAATCGTAAAAGGTACAAGTATGAAAGGGTCTTGAGCTAAATCGAAAGCTAACTGTCTGCCGAGTCTGGTCTTTAAAAGAGCCTGTAAACCTTCCACAGTCGCATCAGATTCAAATACTGAATCCATAGTCTCTTCAGACGCATCTGAAATCGTCTTGACCTTACTAGCTTGTTGACTTACAACCTTTAACTCTTCTTGTTCTACTGAACGCTCCTCAGTTGCTTCAGTCCTTGCCATAAGAGCGTAAGACCTCAGTTCATTTTCATTAGGTGTTTCTTGACTTTGTGAGTAATGATTTTCTAACTGTTCAATAAACGCTCTGTCAAAGCTGTCTTTGAGTGAAGCTACCGCAGCTGAGTTTGGTGCAGACTGTACGCCCATAAAGCTTTTCTCTAACTTATCAACCATATCCTTCCTGAACGTATTAATTGCAGGTCGGTTTAGAAGAGGCGTAACTGCTTGAGCTGTCTTTAAAGCCTGATTGATTGTAGCTAAATCATTAGGGTGTATTTGTTTGCTTCCCAACATTTCCTGAATAGAGTCAGATGTTACTGGGACACCATTAGGGTTAAAGATATTTGAATTTATTTTATCAATAACATTGGCAGCTGCTATCGTGTGTTCTTCAGTACGGGTAGTGTTCGCAGAAGTTGCCCAAGCGTTACGCTGTGAGTTAATCTGCATTATGGTGTGGCCTGAGTCTAGTAAAGCCTGTATCTCTTCTTTGGAAGGATTGTAATCACGGTCTTTTAACCACTTATCGTTTACCACCTTTTGAGAGTCTACCTTAGCCTGTGCTAATGCTTTAGCTTGTGCTTTATCAAGAGAGTTCTGTTCCTTTTCAGACTCGTACTCAACGTACTCGAATGCTTCAGATAAGATAGCTTCAGACTTAGTATTTACAGAACCTTGCTTACCTCTAGCAAACTTCAACTTACCTGCAAGTAGCAAGTAGTTAGGGTCACCAGTTGTCTTATACTTCTGTACTGTTGCTAAGAATACTGACTCGTTTCCTTTGGTGTTGGTTATACCACCAGTATTGTGGGCAGTCTGAACAGCGTCATCTATTTGACTAGCTACGTCTTGTATACGTAAATTACCTTTCTTAAAGGAATCCATGTAAACATCTACCTGCGAATCCAATTCTGTCTTAGTGTTGGTACGCATACGCTGGTCTAAGAACTGACGGTGTACAGCTCTCATATTTTGGTCAGCTTCAGCCATCACGCCCATAGCGCCAGAAATCATGAAACGGTCACCGTTGAACGCTTCAGCTAATTCAGCTTTACGAGAAGCCATGAAGTCATGATAGTCACCGCCTCCTTCATCTGAGTTAGCTGCAAATTCCTTATAAGCATTCTCAGTCTCTGTACGCCAGCGGTTTGCATAAGAACGTCCACGGAGTTCTTTTAGATGAGCTACAACACTAGGAGACTCATGTGCATAAGCACTGAAGTCATGTATGTCTTTAGCGTTGTTAAGTGAGTCACTTATGTGTAGATTCTCAGCAGTTAACTTATCTTCAATCTTCTGCTTTTTACTCGCTTCTCCTGCAAGTCTCGCAAGACCATTCGCCATAGCAGGGTCATATGCTTCAGGTCGGACGTAGAAGTCCCCTGCCGAAGCCGCAGGGCGTAGTGCTGTCACCTCGATGCCAGTATTAGTCGCCATTTTAATTCCTTAGTATTTTCTGTATTTTTCTGGTAGTGAAGAGTCCAAGTAACCTTCATCATAAGCAGCGCCACCAATTTCTAAACCTGTGCCTAGTAAACTAGGACCAGACTTGCTACGACCATCAGCTTGGACTCGCAAGCCCTCAAGCTCATATTGAGTTTGCTGAAGTTTGTATTCAAAGTTGGTATCGATGTTGTTCTTGTTACGTGCTTCCACTGCTTTCTTGTCGCGGATAAGGCGACCAACAATAGAACCACCCATTCCTTCTACTGAAGCCTCGTAGCCAGCTTGCGCCTCACGTGCTTTGATAGTGTCTTGGAATAGTTTGTCGGAAGATGCAGTATGTTCTTGCATAGTTGCTAAGGACTTCTGCGTGATTTGCTGCATGTAGTTAGCACGTGCTGCTTTGTTTTGTGCATTTGCTGCATCTTGCTGCCCAGCAAATTTAATCATTGAAGACATCGCTGATAGGGCCATTGGAGGACACATGTTATTTCACCTTTACGAATTCATAGAATGGTTCTTTGCCCACTCCAAATTCAGGAATGAGTTGAACTATTGTGAAGCCCATCCATTGAAGCCAGCGGATAGCTTTAGGATTCTCTGCATGGACATAGTTATATAGCAGTGAGTAATCTTCATGGATTACATCTAACCACTGACGGCACTGGGATTGGAGCTGCCTAGTGTGTTGATAGATACCATCACTACCTAACATCCAAGGCACTCCTACAAAATCCTGGCCTGCATTTACTACACCGAACATGAGGATGGCTACACCTTCTTCATCAACGGCTACCCATGCCTCATCTGAAGCATGGATGGATAATGTCAAGGCCGTTACAGGCCCATAACCACAAGAAGCTTTAAGCTCAAGCTTATCAGCGGCCCTCAAGCGAGGACCTAGATTATTGCAATCATCAATGGTTGCTAAACGTACTGTCGCTACCATTAAATTCTCCTAGATTTGGAAGTGTAGTAACCTGTCCATTCTGCTGATTGAAAGGTACACGGGTAGTGGGAAGTGTTATTGACAACGATAGATACGCGGTCATTCTTAGATAACAATGGGAACTCAAACTCACCAGAGGCTTCTTCAACCTGACCTAGTGTTAACAAACCAAGAGGCTTGCCTAAGAAGTCATAAGTGTTAATCATGCCCTGCGTATCAGTGGTTACAGTGAACTTACCTGTGTCTTGATACAGAAGCTTGAACTGACGAAGCTGTAAGCGTCCAGAAGTATCTGTCACTTGGCTACCGCCTGCACCTTGGCTTCTCTTGTACTGCGTAGAGAAGGTATAGGACATGTCGTATGGATACCCTACGAAGTTCTCACCATCTACAGTCACTGCTATCTGGTCAGTTGCAGGTACAGTCCCAGCTTCAATAGCATCTAGGTAAACCATCTTGCCTGCTGCTGTAAGCTTGGGGGCTTCTTGCAGCTGCATCTTCTCAAGAGAAATCACAGTGCCACGCTGGATAATCCAGTAGGCTATGGACTCAATCACTGAAAGGTTTAGGATGCGGTCAGCATTTGGGAACTCCCACTTGGACCAAGACATCTGTAAAGCTTGACCATCGCGTCTAAGGTACTTATAGACGTAGCAAGTAGGCAGTGTGTGAACACCGTCAGTCAGCACGAATATAATGTCTTCGTTAGTGTTAGACACTAAAGCTGTGGCATTACCTTTTATATAACGAGGTACATTGAGGGTCGCATCAATAGCGATATTGCTTGAAGTATCTGCCTGAACGAAGAATTCACGCACACCTGTGTAGCCTTCTCTGTTAGTGGCGAAGTAAACATACTCACCAGCACCAATTGGCTCTGCTCGTAGACTAGATTCATATTCAGTTGTTTGGTTAATAGACACCGTTTCTGGAGTCAATGAGTCACCTGCGCTCAACATGAACTGGGTTTGGTCAGAGAATAGAAGAAGTGTTTCGTTAAATGGAATTGCGTGACGAAGTATAGACACCTTAGTGTGGCTTACTGCTACATCAATTGGGTCTGTTGCTAGTACAGTGGTCACAGTCTCAGGATAAAATGAGAAGTAAGTACCTGTTCGACTAAAGATAACATTCTCATCTGCAATTACGCCTAGGCGATTACGATGAAAGAAGACATCATTAAGTTTCTTACCTACAAAGGAAGGGTCAGAAGATGATATGTCATCACCTACAGTTCTGTTTCCCCAATCGTTAGGTTCAAAAGTGAATGTATCGTCTGCATTACGGGTTAACTTCCAAGGCATGTTGGCATTATCTAAAGTAGAATCAGCCATATCTGCAAGGGTTTCTTTCCAGATACCTTGAGTAGTATCACCTGTTTCATATTCCACATAATAGTTATCAGCTTCAGAAGTCTCTTCGCCCACTATCTTCATCTTCATGCCATCAAAGCCACGTCTTGGCAAATCAGAGAAGCGTTGGATAGAACCTTTAGCGCCTATTAAGGCTGCGTTACCGTAGGAATCTTCAGTTCTTAAAGTGAAGTCTTGACCATCTGTACGTTCAATACGAATAGCAGAGCCATCCCAAGTAACCGTGTATACAGAACCTAGTCCTGCCACTAATTGAGTAGCCAGTTGGTTAGCAATATTATTGGTCTTTAAGTCAGCCTTAACATCGTCACTGGTCGTATAACTAGCTCTTTCAACATCATCCAAGTAAATCTTGTAGTCAGTAGAGTAGTTACCCTGCTTACAATGGACTATGGCTTCAGGCCAATCTGGAGTAGATGTGCTTGGAGTAACTGTGGTTACTACTGCTTTGTTAAGGATGAAGGTGTAGTCAGCAATGGTTACAGCTTTGAAGTCTGTTAGAGGATTTCCGCTAGACAAGTAAGAGTAACCTGAAGGAGTAGTGACTGTGTATTCAAGGCCATCAAAACCGAACACTCGTAAAGAGGCATTGTCAGCAACAACGATGTATCGTTCTGTGACATCTCGGTTAATGGTGTGAATAAAGTAGTTACCTGTGGATAATGCATCGGTCACCAAAGTAGCTAAATGCTGGGTTGGTGGTCTTTTACGTAAACCACTAATAACTGAACTAAATGCATTCACCTGTTCTTCTGCTTGTGAGTTCAAGCGGACGCTAGGGGACTGCTGTGATACCCCGTTAGCGAGGTTAGGTATTGAGCTACTTACAAGTGACATGTCTTACCTCGATAGGATTCGGTAAACGTCTGCGTTACCTGTTAGGATGTTGTAATCAGCATTCTCAGATTCCATAAGACGTAGGGTCGTTAGAGCTTGATACTCATCTTCACGGTTCATACCATGTAGAGAGTCAGAGCCTAGTAAGCGGTCTTGTAAGATTCGAGCTGCTCGAAGAGCGATGTAGTTACGTGCTGCCTCTGGAATTTCTTCAAAGGACAGTAGGAGAATTAGGTCACATTTCACAGTTTGAGTGAAAGTGTATGTATGGTTTTTACGGTCATAGGCCCGTGAGCCACGTTGTACTATTTGATAATCATGAGATTCGCTTGTTGAATCAACAGACATGATATTGGTAGGCAGTGGTAGATTGCTATTCTGGTCAGGTACTAATGGATACCCGTATTCAGAATTGAAGAACCAGCCTTCCGCTTGGACGCTTCGGTTCACATTAGCCAATATAGACTGCGCAGTAATCGCATCTACTGAGGTCATGTTTACCAAGGTGTTCACTGGAGCTTCACCAATGGTATTGAGCATTGTATTAACTGCTTCAAGCTCAGTTGTAGGTGTTAGAGACATGGTAGTGAATCCTTAAAAATGAAAAAAAGGGGAACCGAAGTTCCCCAATTGTGTTTCTATAAGTTAGAAACTTACTTACTTGCTATACAAGTGCTAATTCAATAGCAGCTTCTGGACGCAATACGCCATGACCCATTGCATACTTAGCAACGAATAGAGTTCCTTGACGACGGATGTCGTACTCAGACTCAAGACCTAGGTCCATCAACTTAACTGTAGCTACAGCAGACTTGTGGAATACCACAGCCTTAGTCTTAGAGAAGTCAGCGTGGTAAGTGTTGCTCTCACCAGCATCAGCAGTCTGCACACCAGTTGGGATGTGGTTAGACTTAACGATAGTGATACCAGCAATACGTAATACCTTGCCTTCAGCGTATGCACCTTCACCACCCCAATCTTTGTTCAAGACAGTAGTGTCTTGTGCAAGCTTGTAGTAGATAGCTGGTGATACAACAGCACAGCGGTCATCTTCTGGGATGTCCTTGCCGTCCATTTCTTCAGCAGCAGCAAACAATGCAGCTACGATGTTGGCAGAAGTGGTGAAGTTAGCTTTAGTGATTACAGTGCCAGACTTGCCAGAACCAGTGATGGTCTCAGCGCCACGTGCAGCTTGTACAACTACGCGCAAGATGTTCTTGTCATAGGTGTTAGCTAGTACGTTGCCTAACTCTTTAGTGTAAGTAGAACGAACATCATAGTGGTTCTTAGCTTCATCGATATTCGCAATGAAAGCTGGTGCTACTAGCAAGGAATCGACAGAGATAACTTTCTCAGCTGCCTTGATAGAGCCACCTAAGATTTCTTCACCAACATTGTGGTAAGAAGCAGTTGCAGTACCCATAACTGGGAATGAAGCAGACTTGCCGTTAGAGATAGTACGTACAGAATGCAATGGAGCCATTACGTTCTTTTCTTCAAATTGTGTGATTACTTCACCAGCGAATAGCTTTAGAAATAGCGCATCAGTTGCGCCAGCGCCATTTACTTGACCAAGATTTGATACAGTTGCATTACTCATTTTAAATAGTCCTTAGAGAGGTATTGAAGTTTCAAGTTATTGTTCTCTTGAGGCTTCGGCCTTTCCGTGACTTCCACAGTGTTGTCCCCCTCGAGGGCATTGTATTTGTCAGTGGTTTAGCTTTGAGCTTGTAGAGGAGATTTGGATAGACCTTTAGATAGGCCTACCCGATTTGTTAGATAACGCTAGAACGCGCTAACTTAGCTTCGACTTGCTTGCGGAACGCAGGGTCAGTCTTGTATTTAGGATTACGCATTGCTTCGGTAACCTGTGCCACGCTTTCAAACTTTGTCCCTGCATTTGCAGTAGTTTCACCAGAGATTAGAGAAGGGTTACTTCCATTTTCTGCTTGGTATTTAGCGTGAAGGCCGCGAACGGCTAATTGAATTTGTGCTGGGTCAGAGGTTCCCATGACATTGTTGTATGCATCGACTTCTGTCTTATCAAGACTAGAGGAAGCCCATTGCATCATGTTGCCATAAGTCTCTTCACCGCCTACGGTACTGAACATGTCAGTGCGTACACGGGTGGCTAGTGCTTCTTGACCAGCGATGTATGAATCAACTACATCACGTGGGATGCCAGACTTATTGATGGCCTCGTAGGTTTCATCAGATAGTCCTCCATTCGTACCGTACTCTGTCTGTAGAGCATCGAAGTCTAAACCTGCGTTAGTGGCAGCTTCTTTAGCATCATCGTTGGTTGGAATTTCGGCAGGTGTTTCATCAGCAGTAACTGCTTCTGGTTCTTTACCGCCTGACATCTTCTTTTCAAGTGCAGCATAAGACTTAGCCATATCTTCTGGAGTCTTAAACTTCTCTGGTAACCACTCAGGCCTTTCATCCGAATTGGACTCTGGGTTCTCTGGGGTCTGGGGGGAATCACCGTCAGCTTTAGCGACCATCGCATCAATGTGAGCTTGGTCATCTTTTTCTTCGCCTTGGGCAATTGTTACAGAATCTACCATGTTGTTTATTCATTTCCTTGTGGTTGTTGTTGCTGCTGTTGCATAGCTGCGTCCATCATTTGTGGAGCTAGCTGTTGTCCAGTTTGCATCATCATTGCTTGCTGCTCTTCTTGTTGCATCTCTTCTTGAGATTTAATCAAGCCACCCATGTCCATACCTAGGGAAGTACCAACACGAGTGATGTAATCACCAATGTTCATATACTTCTGAATCGCTTCAGGTCCTAGTGGAGCTAGATGGTCAAGCATTGCAGCTAATTTATTTAAGTCATGGCCTCGGCCTAAAGCCTCAAGTCCAGTAACGATAGTTGGAGACACCAAACCCTTTGGCAATTGCGGAACTTTCTTCTGCTTTTGCATCTGGAGTAATAGGCGGTTTACTAATGGGAGTTGGAATTCCTGACTCAAGATTGAATAGATACCACCAAGGGCATCTTCCAATTCGGAAGCCATGTAGCGAATCTCTTCAGCTGTCACTCGTTCAGCTTTACGCTGGACTGAGGAATTCATAAGGAAGGCAAAGGACAAACGCTCTTTGATTTCCTGTGAGGATTGGAAAGCTATCTGCATATCGCCAGACTTCTGGACTTGCAGGGTGCTTACATCGTTAGCGTCACCTTCGCGGATAGCACCATTAGGGGCTTCAGCTAGGACTCGTGCCCGTGTCGTACCATTAGGACGTACTAAAAATAGTACCTTGGCACTAGCGGCAGCGGCTTCAACGATAGCTTGTGTAAGAGTCTCAAGTGAATTTAAGTCACCTTGATATTCTTCTACATAGCCACGACCATATGACTCACCGTCAATGCGGCTTAGTCGTAATGGAATCCAAGGGGATTTGTCTAAAGGAAAAGTACCTGTTGCTTCAGGAACTGGGATTCCAGCCACTTCTTGTGACACGTTCCATTTACCATCCATACGGACGATATGTGTGAACAGAGCTACAGGTTCATCTTGGCTAGTGTCTTCATCAGACGTTTCTAACAAGTCACGTATTTCTTCAGGCAAGGCACTAGGTGACACATCTTCTTTAGTGATGATTTCTAGTGGATTACCCATAGGGTCACGCTTCATAACGTAGCGGTCTAAGTGGAATACTCTCATGCCACCTTTATCAGGTTGGTATAACAGTACGTTGCCTGCAACTAACAGGTGTTTAATAGCTTCAAATGCAGCAATACGAGTTGAAGAGGCTTCAATCTCTGACATCACGGCACGTTCAATTGAGGATAACGCTTCTTCAACTTCTGCCCTTGCACCTTCTTCTTGGGCTAATTCCTGTAACTTAAAGTCATCCACAGTTAAGCGGAAGAACGGTGAGTTAGGTGGAAGTAGAGCCAGCAACATCTTTGAAGATAAGTTGTTTACACCACGTGCGCCAATACCTTGGAACGGAGTGTATAACTTTGAATGTGCTGAATGCCCATCAGGAGGTAGAAGAGAAGGAATGGTCAGCTTGGCTGCATCCCTAGCTCTATCAAGGAAAGGTTGACGAGCCGCTTCCAAACGCTCATAGCGTTGGCGTATAGCTGTCATATAGATTTACTTCTTTGGAATGTTAATACCAGTAGCAGAAGTGCCGCCTACTTGGGAATCAATCCGCAAGCTAGATGTGCCTTTCTTCTTCTTGTTGTTCTGAGCACGTTTGTTATCAACGTCACCATTAGCTCCAATACGTGGGGCAGCAGGTGCTAGGTCAGCTGGTGGTGGTGCAGGTGGATTAGGTTTGGGTGTTGAACCAAAACACATAATTATTACTCCGAGTCGGGGTTAGTTTGTACGTCATTGACGTGAGTGAGAAAATTAATTAAGTCGTACATACCTCTAGTCTTCTGAATGTCATCATGAGATGCAGCCAGAGTTCTATCAGTGATGGGAAAGAATTCCTTAAGAGCTTTTATTAACTCAGTTGAGACAACGGGGAATTTGTCAATAGTCATAAGACTTCCTTATAATGCAATTATATTTAAGTACCAGCTTTGTCAAATGCTTCTATCCACATTTTGCATTCTGGACTACGAACAACGTCATCAATGGTGAATTCAATCACAGGCACTGGGAGGTTATAGCGTTGAGCAAGGTCAATGATTGTGGACAATCCACTAGCTGACTTAATATCCGATTGCTTAATATCACCATTGATTACGATGCGACAGTTCTCACCGATACGGGTGGTGAACATCTTCATCTCTTCTGGTGTTGTGTTCTGAGCTTCATCCATGATTACGAAGGCATCACTGAATGATGAACCACGCATGGTTTCAAACGGAGCAACAACAATTGCACCACGTCTGATAGCGTTCTCATACGCCCCACCCATGCAGTTCCTAAGCACTTCAACTACAGGCGTAGTCCAAGGAGCCATCTTCTCTTCTAAGGTCCCAGGAAATGAACCTAGTGACCTAGATGAAGGCACGTTAGGACGTGTCAGGATTATCTTGTCGATAGTTCCTTTCATATATAAGTGTGCTGCCATTGTACTAGCGATATATGTCTTACCCGTACCAGCGCAGCCTAAGCTGATGGTCTGGGTGAAGTTGTTAATCGCCTCAATGTAACGAGCTTGAGTCTGCGTCTTAGGGTGAAGCGCCCTTCGTGGTGTGCGCTCCTCTTCAAACTTCTCTTTAATCTCTCGCTTAGGTTTTTGCTTACGCACTTGTCGAGACATGTTTACCATCCCCATGAGTCACCAGACATACCGTCTGCTGAGTAGTCAGTTACGCGACCTTCAAAGAAGTTCTTGAAGCTGTCGCCATTTAATACCCAATCTAGCCAAGGCAGTGGGTTCTCTTCAATATCCCAATTAGGCTTTAGCCCTAGGTTTACTAATCGTCTGTCTGCGATGTAGCGGATGTAAGTTTTGACTTCACTTGCTGTGAGACCTTCCACACCGCCAAGTTCAAACGCCAAATCAATAACTTTATCTTCAAGCTGTACAGCAGTGCGGTACATTTCGTAGATAGAGAGCTTGAACTCATCTGTAACTACCTCTGGATTTTCATTAATAAAGGTACGAAACAATTCAGTCATACCAGCAACGTGAATTGTCTCGTCACGAATGGACCATTCAACTATCTCGCACATACCTTTCAACTTACCAAAGCGTTGGAAGTTAAGGAGCATCACGAATGCAGAGAACAAGGACATACCTTCATTACAGACAGTCTGAGCAATAGCCTTAGCCAAGCCTGACTTAGTGTCTGGGTCGAAGTTCTGCATGAACTCAATCTTCTCAGCCATCGCATCGTATTCAAGGAAGGCTGTGTATTCAGCTTCAGGGAATCCAAGGGTGTCGTTGAGAAGAGCGTAAGAGCGCATGTGAATAGTCTCTCGCTGGGCGAATGACAGCATCATCATCCTTGCTTCGTTGTTCTTAATACGGGGTAGGAATACATCCACATAACTACCTCCAACTATCACGTCAGATTGCGTGAATAGCCGAAGGATTTGGGTGATGAAGTTCTTCTCAGACGGGCTAATCTTTCCAGACTTCCACTGAGTTACATCTTCATTTAAGTCACATTCCCACTCACCCCAATGGAGCTTGTCATGTTCAATTGCTTGATTGACGAAGCTGGCATAGGAGAAGGGTTTGTATGCTAGTGATGGGGTTAACAGACTCATGGTCTATCCTTGGCAGGCAAGGCACTCATCTTCATCCACAGCGTAGTCTTTGAGAGCTACACGGGTTGGCTTAAAGCTGATGGTGTCAGCCTTAGCACTTGCAGAAGTACGCAAGTAATAGAGTCCTTTAAGTTTCTTGTTGAAGGCACGGAGGTGTACCTCGTTGACGTAGGCCTTATCAGTCCCTGAAGGGAAGAAGAGGTTCACGCTTTGACCTTGGCAAATGTAAGGCTGTCGTTCTGCTGCATGGTCTACTACCCATCGCTGGTCTAGCTCGAAGGCTGTCTTGTAGATTTCCTTATGCCATTCATCCATCCAATCTAGGTGCTGTACGCTACCTTCATTGAGAATGATTGAGGTCCACTGTTCTTCCATCCACTTGTCAGAGGACAGATGCCAATCACTTGCTTCAGCCCTGATGACCTTATCGAGGTAAGGGTTACGAACAAGGTGAGCACCCACACGGGTACGGTGAGTAAAGGCATTGGACTTCAAAGGTTCAATGGAGGCTGAACATCCAGCAATGATTGAGGAGTTAGCATTAGGAGCTACAGCCATCAGGTGTGAGTTACGTACACCCTCAACATCAGGACATGCACCACGTTCTTGAGCTAGGTAGACTGTTGCAGCCTTGGCCTGTGCTTTAATATGGGTGAACATATCAGTGTTATATGAAGTAGCCATTGGGGATTCCCACGGGATACCTGCACGTTGTAGTGCACTGTGGAAACCCATAGCACCTAAGCCTAAGCTACGTTCTTGAGTAGCACTGAAGACTGCCTTGCGGAGTTCTTTAGGAGCATGGAAACAGAAGAAGCTGATGACGTTATCAAGCATCTCAATAAGGTCAGCCACCATTGTGGTGTTCTTCCAATGTTCGTAATGCTCTAGGTTCACACTAGACAAACAACACACTGCTGTACGGTCTTCAGAAGTCGGAAGGTGAATCTCATTGCACAGGTTTGAACCGTGAATGGATAAGCCTTTCTCTTTCATGGCTGGTGGTAGGTGACGGTTAGCCTCATCAATGAAGTTAAGGTACGGCTCACCAGTACGGAAGCGTGTTTCAATCAGACGTTCCCATAGGTCACGGGCTGGCACTGAGTCTCTTACTGTCTTATCAGCAGGGTCAATGAGGTCCCAAGTAGCATTGGCATTCACAGCATCCATGAAAGCATCAGGGATGTTCACAGCGTTGTGTATATTGAACGCCTTACGATTGGGGTCACCACCTGTAGGCACACGGATGTTAATGAACTCAATAATGTCTGGGTGACTGATGTCCATGTAGGCAGCATAAGAACCCTTGCGAGTCTTACCCTGTCTGTAGGCAGTCATGTCACTATCGACAGTCTTTAGGAATGGTATAGGTGAAGGAGCAACATCACTAACACTGCGGATGTCAGACCAATGACCACCCACTCCACCGCCTTTGACTGAAAGCCAACGTAGCTCCGTAGTGTGTCCAATAAGGCCATCGAGAGAATCAGGTACATAAGATAGGAAACAGCTAATAGGAAGTCCACGGACTTTCTCTCCTTGTGCAGGTGCATTAGATAAGATAGGTGAGCTGAACATGAACCAGCCTTTACTAGCGTAGTCATAGATACGTTGAGCTAAGTCGTAGTCGTTACGACAGAATGCTGTAGCGGCACGTGCGTATGCATCTTGTGGGTCCTCACCTTCACGACAGTAGTAGTCAGTGAGTAAGGTATGTGCTTGCTCTGAGAGCAATTCATTACGTGAGTAATCAACCTTGATTGACATTTATCCAATCCTCCACTGTCGCTTTATCTTTGAAACCAACCAGCCGAGAACCAGTAACAGTATTAATAAGTGTAGGAACGCTGCTAACGCGATGGTCAATAGCCGAGTCCATGTCTTTGCCAATATCAATTTCATCGTACTCAACCATCATCTTGTCCAGTAACACTGATATTGCATAACAAGGGGAACAGCCTTCAGTGTAAAATTTTATAATCATAATTATTCTCAGTCGTACTTCTGGTGTTGGAGTTCTAGCCAGAGTTCGGCATAGTGAATTATCTTTTTAACATCAGATTCAAACTGACCTTTGTGTGGAGCGCGTGTCGCATACTTCACGATGTTTCCTGCACAAAAGTCGAGTTCATTCTTCATGATGTATTCGATAGGTTGGATAGGGTGAGCGTAGTGGTCACCACCTTCTTGGCGGTCAGTTCCTAGGGTAGGCTCGATACGGGGGGATTCCATAAAATAATACTTCCATCATCAGCGATGTCTTCGAACCTTAAGATTCGTGCACATCTTGCTTGGGTTAGTGCGTCATCTTCAGTGAGTCCAGCCTTATCAAAGGTAGCTACGATAGCTTCCCAGATTGCTACATTACGTAGAGTCAGGTCAGTGATATTGAGTGATGCTTTGTGTAGGATTTGCTGGGCCTTAACTGGGCCAACTTTAGGACAACCTTTGTAGTTATCTACAGCGTCACCAGTGAGGACCTGTGAGAAGAAGTACATATCAGCATCAGCTTCACTGATAGTGACCACACCTTCATCAGGGTGTGCAGGGTTAAAGAACTTACATGGTATGGTCTTGAGGTCTTTGTCCTCAGACGCAATGATGGTGTCGTTACCATCACTACCACGGATACCTAGCAGGTCATCAGCCTCAAAGGGTTCACGCAACACAGCCTTGTATTCATCAACCATCCACTGCTTGAGTGGACCTAATGTCATAGGCTTACGTGTGTCTTTGCGGTTACCTTTGTAGGACTCTAAAACGTCATAACGGAAGTTCTCTTTACCTGTCAGGTAGAACTTGAAGTCGTCACACCCTGTCTGTTTAAGCATTGCTGCTAGTTTCTTCTTAATCAATTCCTGTCCATCTGACTCATAAGCATGGAGCGTCCATAAGTCATCGTCCCACTTGGTAGGAACTTCAGTGGCAGAGGCAGCTTGGTAGGCTACGATGTCACCATCAATCAATAGGGTCGTCATCTGGTTCACCTTCTTTATTACGTTCAGTCACAATACGAATGCCGTGTTCAATAGCTACGGATGCTTCTAGGTAATCTAGGTATGCATTCATAGCAAAGCTAAAAGCTAGAGCTAGTGAGACCACTAGGAATCCGAGGCACACAAGTACCATCATTAATGTTTCAATCATCAGTCAATGCCTCCCACGACACGGGATATAAAGGACGTATAATCTCATCAACCATCTTAGCTAACTCTTGTATCTCTACTTGAGCATGAGGGTCACTGCGCTGCTTAACCATACGAGCAAAGGCTGCTAGTGAGCCAGTGATGTAATACGAGGTGTACATGGACTGAGGTAAGACCATACGTGCTTGCTCTGGTGCTACATTGTCATCCTCAAGGAGATACTTATAAGCTAGTAAAGCTGTTTTTGTAGCCTCTCTTGCATAAAAAGCTGCCGAGCTTTGGTTGCCACAGGGGACACCACTGCCTTGCTTAACGCTTCCCTCTGGCCTACTACGCCATACTTCAGGAACATAGAACTCAGGAGTATCATCAACATACCTACGACTAATCTCATTACGAGTGAAGCCTACGATGTGCTTGAACTCTTGACGAGC
>Ga0308007_10000406_pt1 | contig 19643 bp, 12 predicted proteins | sample Neamet71_FD_203152 | JGI IMG/M metagenome (GOLD analysis project Ga0308007, IMG submission 203152) | Marine microbial communities from water near the shore, Antarctic Ocean - #71 | ecosystem: Environmental > Aquatic > Marine > Unclassified | place: Southern Ocean | collected 2014-06-07
AAGGTACTGTTGATGGTGTTCACCTTACCGATTTAGGATTTTTAAGATACGCAGATTATCTAATCGATAATTTTAAACAACAACAACTTATTAATTAACAAGGGAGAACAGGCTAGTAATAAAAGACAAATAAAATGAAAAGAAATAGGATGCAACAAAAACTATTTTTAATAACGATTGCTTTGATCTCTATAAGTGCGTGTACAAATCAAATATCAGAAGGAACAAAAAACAGTACTAAACTAACAAGTTTCGTAGATCCATTTATTGGAACTGGAGGCCACGGGCACACTTATCCCGGAGCTACGATTCCTTTTGGAATGTTACAGGTGAGTCCGATTAATGGAGTGAATGGTTGGGATTGGTGTTCTGGATACAATTACTCAGATAACATTGCAGTTGGTTTTAGTCATTTGGCGCTAAGCGGAACGGGAATTGGGGATTTGTTAGACATCTCTTTCATGCCAATTAATAAGAAAGTCGATCTTTCTAAATACTTTGAATCTCGCGATAGCATTCCTTACAAATCAACTTATAGTCATAATAATGAAAAAGCATCTCCAGGGTATTATCAAGTTTTTTTAGAAGATCCAAAGATAAATGTTCAGTTGACAACTTCCCAAAGGACGGCTTATCACAAATACACCTTTACAAAAGAGGATCAGCAATCGATAATTATTGACTTGGGTTATGGAACTAACTGGGATTCTGCCACCAAAACACATATTACTTTGGAAGATGTGCAAACCATTAGCGGTTACCGATTCAGCACAGGTTGGGCAAAAAATCAAAAAGTATTTTTTGTTGCCAAATTTTCAAAACCTATTAAAAATCACAAGATCTATTCTGATGGGAATTTAATAAATGCCGTTTCAACTACAGGAGTAAAAACAGCTTCACAGTTATTTTTTAACAATAGCAATACAGCACTTCAAGTAAAAGTGGCTTTATCTTCAGTAAGTATTTCCAATGCAAAGGAAAATTTAGATACAGGAGATTTTGATTTTGAAAAAATTCAAGTAGCCGCAGATACGAGCTGGGATGGTGCATTAGCGAAGATTCAAGTAGAAAGCCCCACAGATTCTCTTAAAACTATTTTTTACACGGCAATGTATCATGCACAGCTAGCACCGGTAACTTTTAGTGATAAAAATGGAGAGTATCGGAAAGAGAATGACACGATTGCAACGGCTTCTGACTATACCGCATATTCTACACTGTCGCTATGGGATACCTTTAGAGCAGAACATCCTTTGCTAACACTAATCGCTCCAGACAAAGTTTCTGACATTATTAGAACCATGATGTCTTATTACGAAACAAAAAATATATTACCAGTTTGGACTTTATACGGCAATGAAACAAACACGATGACTGGGTATCATTCGATTCCTGTTATTGCAGAAGCCTATGTAAAAGGAATTCGTGGTTTTGATGCTGAAACTGCATATCAAGCGATGAAAACAACGATGATGCAAGATGATCGTGGCTTGAAGGAATATAAAAAATATGGATATATCCCTTATACTTTAATAGACGAATCCGTTACGATAACTTTAGAGTATGCATATGACGATTGGTGTGTTGCACAAATGGCAAAGGCATTGGGTAAGGAAGCAGATTATCTATTTTTTTCAAAACGTGCGCAGGCATATCGAAATTTATTTGACAAGAATACTGGATTTATGAGAGCGAAATCAGTCGATGGAAAATCCTGGAGCCTGCCTTTTGACCCAAAATATGCTGTACATAGAAATGGTGCAAATTATACCGAAGGAAATGCCTGGCAGCACAGTTGGTTTGTGCCACATGACGTGGAAAATCTAATTGCAATGCATGGAGGTACCGAAACATTTACAGCGCGTTTGGAACAACTTTTTACCGAGAGCTCTGAAATAAACGGAGATAACACTTCACCTGATATTTCTGGTCTTATTGGACAATATGCGCATGGTAACGAGCCGAGTCATCATATTGCATATTTATTTAATCATGCTAATAAACCTTGGCGAACGCAATATTGGGTACGTGAAATTTTAAAGACGCAATACAGCACATTGTCTACAGGCTTGAGTGGTAACGAAGATTGTGGTCAGATGTCTGCTTGGTATATTTTAAGTGCTATCGGTTTTTATTCGGTGAACCCTGCCTCTGGCAACTATGAAATTGGAAGTCCCATATTTGAAAAAACAACGATTACCCTCTCAGAAGATAAATCTTTTATAATTGAGGCAGCAAATGTTTCAGATAAAAATAAATACATCCAGTCTGCGATGTTAAATGGTGCGGTTTTCAATAAAACAACCATTTCACATCAACAAATTATAGCAGGAGGCACCTTACATTTTGTCATGGGGTCTTTACCAAATAAAAAATGGGGAGTTCATAATACTAAAATAAACGAATAATGAATAGCATAGATGTAATCATAATAGCACTGTATATTATCTTAACCGTTGGTGTTGGTATTTGGGTTTCTAAAAAAGCGTCAAAAGGTCTTGACTCTTATTTCCTTGGAGGGAAATCTATCAAATGGTATTTTTTAGGCTTGAGCAACGGCTCTGGAATGTTTGATGTTTCTGGAACGGCTTGGATGGTTGGTATTTTGTTTTTGTACGGCGTAAAAAGTTTTATGTTCATGTGGCTCTGGCCTATTTGGAATCAGATTTTTGTCATGATGTTTTTAGCTGTTTGGATTCGAAGATCGAATATAATGACAGGCTCAGAATGGATTTTAACACGTTTTGGAGACCAGAAAGCGGGACGGGCTTCCCATTTAATTGTAGCTGTTTTTGCAGTCATTGCTGCAGTTGGTTTTATTGCCTATTTCTTTGAAGGTGTTGGTAAATTTATGGCCATTATATTGCCATGGGATCTTACGCTTCAACTGGGAGAATTAATGCTTTTAAGCTCAGAGCAGTCCTATGCACTCATTATAATCGGTTTGACAACAATTTATACCATTAAAGGAGGAATGTTCTCTGTAGTTGCAACGGAAGTATTGCAATATGGGATTATGGTACTGGCGGGCTTATTGGTAGCTGGATATGCTTTTTTTGCCATCAGTGATGTTGAAATAAACAATGTGATTACAGCAGAATGGAGAAATGTTTTTTTTGGATGGGAGTTGGAAACCCATTGGACTGCAAAGTATCAAGCATTTAATGATTTAATAGATTCTGAAGGATTTAAGATGTTTGGAGCCTTGATTGCTATGACTTTATTTAAAGGTTTTTTCGCAAGTATCGCCGGACCTACACCCAGTTTTGACATGCAAAGAATTCTATCAACAAAAACGGTTAAAGAAGCTGCATATATGGCTGGGTTTACAAATCTTATTTTATTTATACCACGGTATCTTTTAATAGCGGGTGTGGTTGTAATTGCTTTGGTTTCTTTGAGTCCTGAAATGATTGGCAATGTTAATTTAAGTGGAGCTGATCTGGAAGTATTGTTGCCAAAAGTTATTAATTTCCATATTCCTGTGGGTATTAAAGGTTTATTACTAGCGGGTTTATTGGCTGCTTTTATGTCTACGTTTTCTGCATTTGTAAATTCAGGTCCTGCCTACATCGTAAATGATATTTATAAAAAATATTTCAAACCCAATGCGAGCGATAAGCACTATATAAAAGCAAGTCATTTAGCTTCTTTAGCTTTGGTTTCTTTGGGGGTGTTTATGGGCTTTTTTGCAGATTCTATTAACTCACTTACATTATGGATTACCTCTGCGCTTTTTGGAGGCTATGTAGCTTCTAATTTTTTAAAATGGATTTGGTGGCGCTTTAATGGTTGGGGGTATTTCTGGGGAATGTTGTCAGGTTTAATCATCGCGTCCTTGCAATTTATGCTCGATCAAAATAAAGGAAACTTCACAGAAGGAACCTTGCTGTATGATGCATCACACGTGCAAGCAATTTACTTGTTTCCAATAATTTTTATAGTGTCGCTAACGGGCTCTTTTTTAGGCACCTATTTTACTCCAGCGACTCCTATGGATACTTTAAAATCGTTTTATAAATCAGTAAGGCCGTGGGGGTGGTGGGGTCCTGTGCACACAGCGCTTTTGAAAGAAGACGGTAAGATTAAAAAAAATACAGACTTTTGGAAAGACATGCTGAATTGTGCTATTGGTATTGTTTGGCAGTCTAGCATGATTGTTATGCCCATTTACTTTGTAATTAGAGATTATCCAAAGGCACTTATTTCCTTAGTGATATTTATAGTAACTTCCATTGTGCTAAAATATACTTGGTTGGATCGCGTTGAAAAAATAATTGACTAGCAAATAATATTAAATAGAAAAAAATAAAATGAAAAATATTCCTTGGCAAGATAAACCATTAGGTAGTGATGATGTAATGTGGCGTTACACAGAAAATCCAATTATAGACCGGTATGCAATTCCATCTTCTAACAGTATTTTTAACAGTGCAGTAGTTCCTTTTAAAGATGGATTTGCCGGAGTTTTTAGATGCGATAACAAAGCGGTGCAAATGAATATATTTGCAGGTTTTAGTAAGAATGGAGTTGATTGGGATATCAATCATACGCCTATTGAAATGATGGCAGGGAATACAGAAATGATTGACTCTGACTATAAGTATGATCCTCGCGTTGTTTTTATTGAAGATCGCTATTGGATTACATGGTGTAATGGGTACCACGGCCCAACGATTGGTATTGGGTATACGTTTGATTTTAAAGAATTTTTTCAATGCGAAAATGCCTTTTTACCTTTCAATAGGAATGGGGTCTTATTTCCAAAAAAAATCAATGGAAAATATGCAATGTTAAGCCGTCCAAGTGATAATGGTCATACACCCTTCGGAGATATTTATATCAGTTATAGTCCCGATATGAAATATTGGGGAGAACATCGTTGTGTAATGAAAGCGACTGCATTTGAAGACAGTGCTTGGCAGTGCACAAAAATTGGTGCGGGACCGATTCCTATTTTAACGGATGATGGTTGGTTAATGATTTATCACGGTGTGATTAATACCTGTAACGGTTTTCGATATGCTATGGGAGCCGCGTTGTTAGATGAAAATGAACCAGATAAAGTAAAATACAGGACACAGCCCTATTTGTTAGGCCCGGCGGCACAATATGAAATGGTTGGTGATGTTCCCAATGTAGTCTTTCCATGTGCAGCATTGCATGATGTTGAAGAGGATAAATTAGTGGTATATTATGGTGCAGCAGATACCGCTGTGGCCATTGCTTTTGGGAAATTGAGTGCTGTAGTACAGTTTACAAAAGAGCACAGTTTATAGTGTTTTTTTTGCGTGGATATCGAGCGTACGATTAGTTTTAAAAAGGATAAGAATGAACACATATTTTGAGAAATACTCGCTACTAATTTTGTTGTTTTTTTTCAGTTTGACAGGAGTTTCACAAGAAAAAAATAATGAAATGCCACAGCAGCACATTGCCTATAAAGTATCTGAACCTTTGGTGATAGACGGCAGTGCTAGCGAAGAATCCTGGAAACAGTCTCAATGGAGTACAAATTTTATTGATATTGAGGGGCGCAAAGTACCGCGCTATCAAACAAGAATAAAAATGCTTTGGGATGCTACTTATTTCTATATTTTGGCAGTAATCGAAGAGCCACACGTTTGGGGGGATATAGAAGAACGAGATGCTATAATATTTCATAATAATGATTTTGAAATATTTGTAGATCCCGATGGGGATACGCATAATTATTATGAATTAGAAATAAATGCATTGAACACTGTATGGGATTTATTTCTAACAAAACCCTATCGAGAATTAAATGCACCCGTTTTAAACGATTGGAATATTACGGGATTAAAATCTGCGGTATCTGTAAAGGGTACTTTAAATAATGCTTCAGATGAGGATTCAGGTTGGGTCTTAGAAATTGCGATTCCCTGGGCTGCCTATAAAACTTCTTACTTCCATGAAAATGTTCCTATTGACCGTTTTTGGAGGGTTAATTTTTCAAGAGTTAATTGGGAATATGAAATTATTGATGGGAAATATGCAAGGAAAAAGGATGAAAATGGGAAGTATCTGCCCGAATACAATTGGGTGTGGTCTCCGCAAGGTGTTGTCAACATGCATGAACCTGAAAAATGGGGCTATGTCTATTTTTCATCGAACGAAGTAGGAAATGAAACAACATTTACCATACCGCAAGATGAGAAAATCAAAAGAGAATTATACAAGATGTATCGCGCTCAAAAGAAATATTATTTAGCGCACAATCAGTGGCTCACAAGTATGGATCAAGTTCTATTGTCAGCTCTAATAATTGATGGAAAAACATTAGATTTTTCTATGGAGAATTATCGTTTTGGATGGGTGATTTCAGTAGAAAGTCCTTTTACAAACAACGTATTAAGTATTAAAGAAGATGGAAAATTTAGTAGTAAATAAAATAAAAACTAAAATGAAAACTAAAAACACATTACTATTTGCATTGCTCTTGGCATTTTCGAGTTGCATATCTAAAGGGGGGTCCCAAAGCATTTCTGACGCTGAAAATAGAGAAACTACAGTGCAAGATTTTGAATTTTCCACTTGGATAACATCTAAAAAAGAAAAAACAAATGCTGCATATCATACAGAATTTAAAAAATATAAAAGTGCAGGTATTGATGCAGTTTTGATAAATACCCTAACAGACCCAAAAGAATTAGAGCGATTGGTTCCGATTGCAAAAGAAGAAGGCTTAAAAGTGCATGCCTGGATCATGGCTATGAACCGTCCTAACGATTCAATTGCCTTGCAGCATCCAGAATGGTATATGGTAAATAGAGACGGAAAGTCTTGTTATGACACGCGGCCTTATGTGGACTATTACCAATGGTTATGTCCAACCAGGAAGGAGTCTAGAAACCATATATTAGGATTGGTCGAAGGTTTGGCAAAAGTAGCGGGGATTGAAAGTGTACATTTGGATTATATTCGTTTTCCAGATATTTACCTTCCCATTGCTCTTTTGCCTAAATATAATTTGAAACAAGATACAGAAATGGCAGCATATGATTTTTGTTATTGTGATGTTTGTATTCACGAATTTGAAAAAGTACATCATAAAAATCCGAGAGACAGCGATAATACTGCAATTGATATGGAGTGGAAAAACTTTCGATTAAATGCTATTAAAAGCGTGGTAGATGACGCATATGCTATTGTACACAAATACAACAAAAAATTAACGGCTGCAGTCTTTCCGTATCCAGAAATGGCCGATCATATGGTACGCCAGCGCTGGGATAAGTGGAATATTGATGAGGTATACCCAATGATTTATCACAGTTTTTACAACGAGGAGATTGATTGGATAGGCTATGCTACACAACAGGGAGTCTTAGATGTACAAAATAAAATAGCTATAAATACAGGTGTTTATCTGCCGCCATTTACTGCTTCGGACGAACTAAAAGAGGCTGTTTTATTGGCAAAAGAGAACGGCGCGAAGGGAGTCGCTTTCTACGAAGGACCGGGACTAAAACCGGCATATTTAACCGCAATCAAAGAATTGAAAACAAGTTTTAAAAACAAATAAAATAACTAGTATAACCAGATGTCAAACAGAAGAAATTTTATTAAAAAAGCAACATTAGGGACGCTCGGTATTGGTAGTTTGTATCGTGCTCAAGATAGCAATGGAGCTCCTATTAATTTTGAAAAAGCTGGCACTCGAAAAGAAGTAAAAAAGCCATTGATTATTTCTACTTGGAATCACGGATTGCCTGCAAATAAAGAAGCATTACAACAATTAAGCAAAGGAAAACCCCCATTAGATGCCATTGTAGCAGGTGTTGGGATTGCAGAAGCAGATCCAAAAGAGCGAAGTGTTGGTTATGGGGGTTTTCCGGATAGAGAAGGAAAAGTGACTTTAGATGCCTGTATTATGGACCACCGTAGTAATTGTGGATCAGTCTCTTTTTTGCAAGGAATTAAACACCCCATTGCTGTTGCTCAAAAGGTATTGCTAGAAACACCACATGTGATGTTGGCAGGAGCCGGTGCACTGAAATTTGCACTATCGCAAGGGTTTAAAGAAGAAAATTTACTCACTGCTGAAACTGAAAAAGATTGGAAAAAATGGTTGAAAGCATCGAAATACAAACCGGTTATAAATACAGAAAATCACGATACGATTAGTATGTTGATATTGGATGAGGACGGAAACTTGTCTGGTGGATGCACAACAAGTGGAGCCGCTTGGAAGATGCATGGACGGGTAGGAGATTCTCCAATAATTGGCGCAGGATTGTTTTTAGACAACGATATTGGTGCAGCGGCAGCCACAGGACTTGGTGAGGCGGTAATTAGAACTGCGGGAAGTGCGATGGTAGTTGAATTAATGCGGCAAGGGAAAACGCCCGATGAAGCGTGTAAAGAAATTGTAGAACGTATCTATAACAAACATAAAAATCACAAGGACATGGAATACCTTCAGGTTGGATTTATTGCAGTCAATAAAGCAGGTATTCATGGAGGTTATAGCTTGCGTAATGGATTTAACTATGCAGTTTATGATAAAGATGCAGGACATCGCATGGAGGATGCAGCTTTTAAGATGTCCTGGGAATAAATAAAAAAAAGGGAGATGAAAGTCAACTTTGTAATTTTACTATTATTTTTAATAACCAGTGCCTGTAAAAAAAATCAGAAAGTAGTGGTTAGAGAGGTGGCGGCTGTCGCACAATATGTAAATCCATTTATTGGGACTTCAAATTTTGGAGCCACAAATCCTGGTGCAATAGCACCTAGAGGAATGGTAAATGTGGCTCCTTTTAACGTGGCAGGATCTCAAAATTTACCTTTAGAAAAAGACAGCCGCTGGTTGTCTACCCCTTATGTGCATGAAAATACTTTTTTAACAGGGTTTTCACATGTGAATTTAAGCGGAGTTGGTTGTCCTGATTTAGGTGTTATTTTAACAATGCCTACAACGGGCAAGCTGAATACTAATTATTTGGAATATGGCTCCCCCTATAAAAAGGAGCTTGCAAAACCGGGATATTACAGTGTGAATATTTCAAAATATAACATAAAAGCAGAAGTAACTGCTTCGAAAAGAGTTGGAATGAGTCGGTACTCTTTTCCAGAGGGGCAGTCTAATGTGTTAATAAATTTAGGATTAGGTTTAACGAACGAGCTAGGTGCAATGATTAAAGTAGTTTCACCTACTGAAATTGAGGGTATACGAAACGTTGGTTCTTTTTGCTATTACAAACCAGAGGAATCTTATCCCGTATATTTTGTTGCTAAATTCAGCCACCCAGCTGCAGATTATGGTGTTTGGAAAAAACCAAAGAAAAATAATGGTATTGAGAGTGAATGGATGGGTTATAATGGAAAAACGCGCGTATACAAACAGTATAAGAAAGAAATTATTGGAGATAGTATTGGCAGCTATTTTACCTATCATTTTAAGGAGCCTACTCAGGTAGAAGTAAAAATAGGGGTGTCTTATGTAAGCATCGAAAATGCTCGAGAAAATTTAGAAAAAGAAACAAAAGGAGTCCCCTTTGAAGAGGTTTATAAGAGAACGGCTGTAAATTGGAACAATCTATTATCGAAAATTGAAGTTGAAGGCGGCACTAAAGATGAAAAAACGATTTTTTACACGGCCTTGTACCACACCCTAATTCATCCAAATATATTGAATGATATAAATGGGGAATATCCAACGATGGCAAAAAGAGAAACGGCAAAAACGGAAGGGACACGATTTACGGTCTTCTCCTTTTGGGACACCTATCGAAGTTTACATGCACTGATGTCACTGGTATACCCAAAGCAACAGTCGGACATGGTAAAGAGCATGTTGCAAATTTATGATGAAAGTGGTTGGCTGCCCAAGTGGGAACTCAACGCAACGGAAACAACCACGATGGTTGGAGACCCTGCAGGAATTGTTTTGGCAGATACCTATTTAAGAGGCATTCAAGATTTCGATATTCAGAAAGCATATGAAGCCATGCGAAAAAGTGCGATGCAGTTAGAAAACAATCCACTTCGACCCGGAATTAAGGAGTATATAACTACGGGATATTTAAATACGACCACCACCAATAGTGGTTCTGTTTCCACAACACAAGAATATAATGTTACTGATTTTGCCATTGCGCAGCTTGCAAAAAAATTAGGTAAGAACGCAGACCATTCTTTATTTTCAAAGCGTTCAGTTTCGTATCGGAATCTCTTTGATCCTGCGTTTAATTTGTTGCGTCCAAAAAATTCTGATGGAAGTTGGTACCAACCTTTTGATCCAAATACAGGGGCCAATTTTGTAAAAAACTTAGGATTTATAGAAGGTAATTCATGGCAATATACTTTTATGCTGACCCATGATATTGCACATTTAATGAAAATGATGGGCGGTAAAAAAATGTTTGTCCAACAGCTAGATAGGGTTTTTGATACTAAGCAATTTGACATGGCGAACGAGCCTGATATTGGTTACCCTTTTTTGTACAACTATGTAAAAGGCTATGAGTTCAAAACACAAGAAAAAGTAACTGAATTGATACAGACACACTTTACCAATACGCCAGACGGATTGCCAGGTAACGATGATACGGGTACGATGTCTGGTTGGTTAATTAGCAGTATGATGGGCATCTATCCAAGTTCTCCTGGGGAACCCATTGTCACTATCACTGCCCCTGTATTTGATAAAATTACCATTCACTTGGATCCAAGGTATTATAAAAACAAAAAATTGATTATTGAAAAAGAAGGTGCTGGAAAAATTAAGCAGATAATGGTCAATGGGAAGCTAAAGGATTCTTACTTTTTGACACATCAAGAATTAGTGAATGCATCTATTTTAAAAATTAAACTAAACTAAATACAATGAAAAGAAGAGATTTTATTTCAAAAAACGGCTTGCTTTTGGGAGGCCTTGCATTTGCTCCAATCAATGCCTTTTCATTGCCTACTGATTTCTCCGAGAAAGTATTCGTTTCAAACAGACCAATGCCAGAGGAGAGAACTTTTAAAAGTTTGGAGGTAGAAAAAACAATTGAAGAGGTGAAAGCGAGCATTGCCGATAAAGAGCTTGCCTGGTTATTTGAGAACTGCTATCCAAATACTTTAGATACGACCGTTGATTACGAAGTAATTGCTGGAAAGCCAGACACTTTTATCATTACTGGAGATATTGATGCCATGTGGTTGCGAGATTCAACAGCTCAGGTTTGGCCATACATGCCTTTAATTAACAAAGAGGACAAACTTAAGAAGCTTATTCAGGGTTTGATCAGTAGACAAGTGAAGTGCGTATTAAAAGATCCGTATGCGAACTCTTTTTACAAAGATCTTACGAAGAAATCCAGTTGGCAAAGCGATACGCCAACACCAATTCCTGGTGTACATGAGCGCAAATGGGAAATAGATTCCTTATGCTATGTAGTGCGTCTTTCTCATGAGTACTATAGATTAACAGGAGACACCACTGTATTTGACGAAGATTGGGACAACGCCATGCGTCTTATTGTAAAAACATTTCAAATGGAACAGCGTAAAGATGGTCTTTCACCCTACGAGTTTACGAGGGTTACAAGTAGAATGACCGATGCACCTTTGTTTAATGGAACCGGAAGGCCTAGCAAAGCAAATGGATTAATTTACTCTATGTTTAGACCTTCTGACGATGCGACTATATTTCCATTTTTAATTCCTTCAAATATTTTTGCAGTGCTTTCACTACGGCAACTTTCAACCCTTTATAAAGAGGTTTTAGGAGCTCCTGTATTTGCTGCGGAATGTGAAGCTCTTGCCACAGAAGTCGATACTGCAGTACAAAAGCATGCAGTGGCAGAACATGAGGGGTTTGGTGAAATATATGCATATGAAATAGACGGTTTTGGAAATAAAATTTTCATGGATGATGCCAATGTGCCTTCTCTGATGTCTTTGGCATATTTAGGAGCACATGCAGCTTCTGATCCTATATATCAAAGAACCAGACGCTATTTACTTAGTTCGAAAAACCCTTACTATTTAAAGGGAACTGCAGCCGAAGGACAGGCAAGTCCCCACACAGGAAAAGAAAAAATATGGCCCATGGGTATTATTTTGCGTGCAATGACCGCTGTTGATAAAGAAGAAATTATACACTGTCTTCAGATGTTAAAAAACACACATGGCGATACTGGATTTATGCATGAAGCATTTCATATGGATGCTCCAAAAGATTATAACAGGGAATGGTTTGCATGGGCAAACACCCTTTTTGGAGAGCTTATTATTAAAATAAAAAATGAAAATCCAGACATACTATTAATAAAATTTGATTCATAAATAATAGGGATTAGTATAATTTATTAAAACAGTCTAGAATGAAAAAGCGTATCAGTAAGTATTTATTAGTTACATTAATAATTTTTTTATATGCATGTAAAAAAGACAAACCTACCGTATATGAAATTGAGTTAAAAGACAACTGGAGTTTTCAAAAAGTGGGCGATTCTGCATGGCTAAATGCTACGGTGCCTGGCTCAGTGCATCTAGATTTGTTAGACAATAAAAAAATAAAAGATCCTTTTTTTAGATTAAACGAGCATGAGTTGCAATGGATTGATAAAGAAGATTGGCAGTACAAAACAAATTTCGAGGTCTCAGAAAATGAGGTATCAATGCAAAACATAGAATTAGAGTTTTTAGGCATAGACACGTACAGCAAAGTGTTTTTGAACGACTCGTTAGTTTTGCAAACAGACAATATGTTTAGAAACTATATAATTGATGCTAAGCACCTCTTAAAAAAAGGAAAAAACACATTGCAAGTAGTAATAGAATCGCCTATCAATAAAGGAGTTCAAAAGCATGATGAAATAGGATATAAATTTCCTGAATCCGGTAATGATTTAGCTGAAATAGGAGGCGTTGAAGGGGCTAAAAAAGTAAGTATTTTTACGAGAAAGGCCGGCTATCATTTTGGCTGGGATTGGGGACCCCGATTGGTGACTTCTGGTATTTGGAAACCCGTAAAACTTAGAGGCTGGTCTCACCATAAAATTAAAGATTTATTTATCAAACAAAATCGTTTAGATAGTGTTGTAGCTGGTTTAACTGCAGTAATTGAAGTAAACGTGAAAGGAGACTCTAAAGAATCCAATGTTGAGGTACTCGTAAATAAAAAATCAATCAAACTCGTTGATATTGAATTGGTAAATGGAAAAAATATATTAAAAATTCCATTTAATATAGAAAATCCTGAATTATGGTGGCCAAATGGGATGGGAAAACAGATTTTGTATGATGTAGAAGTGAAAATCAATTCAAACTCATTTACAGACTCAAAATCTCATAGAGTTGGCTTACGCACCATTGAGCTCATTACAGAAGCAGACGCGATAGGGTCCGCATTTTATTTTAAAGTTAATGGGCATGCTGTATTTATGAAAGGAGCAAATTATATTCCACAAGACCCATTCTTGTCCAGACCCAAAAAATCTAATTATGAATTTATTTTAAATTCAGCAAAAGAGGCCAATATGAATATGATTCGTGTTTGGGGAGGAGGTATTTATGAAAATGATGAATTTTATGATTTATGTGATGAAAAGGGACTCTTGGTTTGGCAAGATTTTATGTTTGCCTGCGCAATGTACCCCGGTGATGAATCCTTTCTCGAAAATGTAAAACAGGAAGCTATAGAAAATGTAAAACGATTAAGAAATCATACTTCAATTGCACTGTGGTGTGGGAATAATGAAAATCAATGGGCTTGGCAAAATTGGGGATGGAAAGAAGATGTAGCCAAAAAGCAATCTCAAGAAGTAGCAGATATGATGTGGAAATCATATGATGATTTATTTCATAAAATTCTCCCAGAAGTTGTAAACCAATATGACAGTAATCGTGCATTTTGGTCATCGTCACCAAGCAGCGCACGCGGTGAAAAAATATCCTTTACGAAAGGAGATTATCATTACTGGGATGTTTGGTGGGGGAAAAAACCATTCGAGAATTATAATACAGCAATTCCAAGATTTATGTCAGAATTTGGTTTTCAGTCATTTCCGGAATTTTCTTCAGTAAAAAAATATACGAATCCAGAAGACCATGATGTATATTCAGAGGTAATGAAATCTCATCAAAGATCAAGTATAGGGAATGTTACAATTGAAGAATATATGTTGCGAGATTATAAAAAGCCAAAAGATTTTGAAAGTTTTTTATATGTGAGTCAATTACTTCAGGCAGATGGTGTCAATATTGGTTTTGAAGCACACAGAAGAAATAAAGACAGATGTATGGGCAGCTTATATTGGCAACTTAATGATTGTTGGCCAGTAGCATCTTGGTCAAGTATAGATTATTTTGGAAAATGGAAGGCACTGCACTACAAAGCAAAAAAATCTTTTCGTAATTTTTTAGTCAGCTATGAGAATAATGAAAAAAGCATAAATGTATTTGTAGTTTCAGATTCCATTAATACTACAAATGCGCAGCTTACTGCGCGTTTAATTGATTTTGAAGGAAATGAATTAAAGCGGTGGAATAAGGATATTACGATTACGGGCAACAGTAACGAAAGTCATTTAGAATTAATAAAAATTGATTTTTTAAATGACACCATAGCTAATAAAACGCTTCTTTACACAGAATTACTCTCAAGCACTAAAGTCCTTTCTGAAAACATAATGTATTTAGTACCTAATAAAGAATTGGCCCTTACGACTCCAAGAATTACGTATTCAATACATGAAGATGAAAATCAGTTTATTATTGAATTAAAAACGGATAAATTGGCTAAAAATGTTTTCCTGTCAACAAATTCTACTCATAATTTTTCTGATAATTACTTCGACATGCTTCCAAATAGCAAAAAAAAGATAGGCATTAAAAAAGATCCATCAAACAGTCTAAAGTCATTTTCAGACAGCTTAAAAGTTATAAGTTTGGTAGATAGTTACGATGATTAAATATTAAAAACGATGCTAAGAATTTTTTTTATATACGTATTTATCAGCAGCATTGCTTTACGGTGCCATTTTAAGTTCTTTTAATAGCGTTTTAAATAGTTCTGTTACCTTATTTGGAATCGATGTTTACAAAGAACATATAAACAAAGAAGCAGATGAAAAAACAGTAGTAAAATACGGAAAATATTTGGTGTTATTTTAGCAATTGCAGCGATGTTTATTGCTCCTTTAATTGTAAATGCAGGTAGCCTTTTTGATTATTTACAAGAAATTAATGGTATTTACAGCATTCCTATTTTAACAATTATTGTTGTTGGATATTTAACAAAACGCGTTCCGGCAATTGCTGCTAAAATAGGATTGGTTTCAGGATGTTTATTATACATCCTAAGTCAATTTTTTATGCAACCTTATTTTATAGAAAAAGCAGTGTCAATTGCTAAGCTAAATGGCATTATAGACACTGCTGAATTGGCTTTAATAAAAGCACAGGCATATCCCCATTTTTTAGACGTTATGGCAATTTTATTTACACTAAATATTATTATAATGTTGATTATTGGAAAATTAAAACCAAGAGAAGAAGCATACATTCAAGAATATACAAAACAAGTAGACATTATCCCTTGGAAATATGTTAAACAAGCTGGGGCTGCTATTTGTATTGTTGTGATTGGTGTTTATATATATTTTGCTTAGCTTCTCTTTTAAATTATTATATTTATAGATTGTTTAGGATGACGAATGTATAGAATTTCACAAATTTCCATGTCTTTAGTGTTTTTACTTTTTCTTAGTTGTAAAAAAGAACTAAAAACGATTTACCATCATAATAAGGCACCTGAAGGGATGGTTTGGGTAGAAAACAAAATATTTTTGCAAGGAGCAAAAGATACAGATACCTACGCCATGCCAAGAGAAAAACCAGCACACAGGGTTACTGTTGATGGTTTTTTTATAGATATTACAGAGGTGACCAATAAACAATTTAAAATGTTCGTGGACGCAACTAAATATATTACAATTGCAGAAAGAAAAATAGATTGGGAGGAAATTAAAAAACAGCTGCCAGAAGGAACTATAAAGCCTCACGATTCTATTTTGCAACCTGGCAGTTTGATCTTCAATAAGAAAGTGAATGCCGTTGTTAACATGAATAATTATCAGCAATGGTGGATCTGGAAAATTGGTGCTAATTGGAAACATCCAGAAGGACCAAATTCTTCAATTGAAGAAAAAGATAATTTCCCAGTTGTTCATATTGCCTATGAAGACGCGATGGCATATTGCAAATGGGCAAATCGGCGTTTACCAACAGAGGCAGAGTGGGAATCTGCTGCACAAGGAAATAATGAGAATACAATTTACACCTGGGGGAATAACCCAGAATTATTAAATATAAACGCTAATACTTGGCAAGGAACTTTCCCTGTAAAAAATGAAAGTATTGACGGTTTTGAATTGATAGCTGCTGTAAAATCATATCCTCCAAGCAGTATTGGTGTTTATGACCTATTGGGAAATGTTTGGGAGATAACGAGTGACTTGTTCAATGTCAACTATTACAAGGAAATAGATACTTCTGAAATAATTATAAATCCAAAAGGAGCAAAGAAATCATACAGTCCATCAAATCCATATCAAACAGAGCATGTAATGAAAGGGGGCTCTTTTTTATGCCATGCGTCTTATTGCGCAAGTTTTAGAATTTCTGCAAAAATGGGTGTTGCAACAGACTCTGGATCAGATCATATGGGTTTTAGAACTATTGCCACCCCAGAAATGTTATCCTTAAAATAGCTTTCAATCCAAACAATCCGTATCAAAAAGAACATGTGATCAAAGGAGGTTCTTTTCTGTGTCATGAATCCTATTGTGCAAGTTATAGAATTTCTGCTCGTATGGGAACAAGTTTTGACTCAGGATCGGACCATGTTGGCTTTAGAACAGTAGCAACAATCGAAATGCTACATTAGGCACTTGAATTTGGTAACAAATCTTATACAAACATCTTAAGGTAGCCTTCTCTAAAACACTTCGTTTAAGTATAACTACGCTGTTTGCTGAAGTAAACTTAATAATAGCGCACTACCCACTTATGTATTTAGGTGGGTTTTTTATTTAAATTAGTTAACTATTTTTTTGAGTTCTACTTGAAAAAAGTAAAAAGATACATACGCGCGCGAAAAGAGAGTACCGAACTTTTATTAAACAGTTAACCACTTCGTGAAGAAGTGGCCAATTGCTAACTCAATGAAAACGTTGATTAATTAAATAATCTTTTAAATATAATAAAATTAAAACTTGACTTTTAAAAATGCCTACAGATAGTGCTGAACTGTCGTTAGATAGCACCGAACTATCGTTAATTAGATTCCTTCTCTTTTACGTTTAAAACAAGATTGTTTTTATTGAATAAAAACCACTGTGAAAAAAATCTGCTCTGTTGCTAAGAGGGCGTAGGATTTTTAAAGATGATAGACAACGAACCTTAGATTATTAGTTTTCATTAAATGGTTGGCAAGATGAGGTGTATAAAACCAAAAAACCGCTGAAAATCAATTGATTAACAACGGTTATTGTACTGAAGGCGAGACTTGAACCCGCACGGCCATTACTGACCACTGGATTTTAAGTCCAGCGTGTCTACCAATTCCACCACTTCAGCATTGGTACTGCTTCATAATAGAGCGAAAGACGGGATTTGAACCCGCGACCCCCACCTTGGCAAGGTGATGCTCTACCCCTGAGCTACTTTCGCAGTCAATGTATTATGAACTTTTGCTCCTCTTCAAGGACTCGAACCTTGGACCCTCTGATTAACAGTCAGATGCTCTAACCAACTGAGCTAAAGAGGAGTTTGCCTCACATTTGTGATAAGCGAGTGCAAATATAGATTTTTACACCATTCACTTCAAGCCAATTTGAGTCCAATGCTGCATTAACTATAATCTTTTTTTAAATTAGGGGGGGTTGATTTTAAAAATAATTTTATTTATATTTTTAAAAACCCAAGGGATGAATAAACGATTAATGACTATTGGAGAAGCTGCTACTTACTTAGGTGTTTCCGTGTCACATTTATATAAAATGTGTTCTATAAGGAGTATCGAATTTTATAAGATCGGGAGATATAATAAGTTTTTAGTAGAAGATTTAAATGAATTCATATCAAAAAATAAAATCACCAAAAAGAAAGAATCAAATTTTAATTTAAAACCATTTATAAAATTATGACAACGATAAAACAAGTATTTGATTATCGGACTCCAAAATCCAATGGAGAAATTCCTGTAAGATTGCGGGTGACGCACAAACGAAAAACAACCCACATTTCATTGAATGTATTTTTAACAGAAGATCAAATAAAGAAAATAGAAAAAGGAAAAGTCAATGAAGAATTATCTCAGTTCACGAAAGAATTGGATGACCTTACTAATAACGCTCGAAAAGTAGCTGCAAAATTAGAGCCCTTTTCAATAGATGAACTAAAAAGACAACTTTCGAATTCCAATAATTCTAAAAATAATAAAGATCATTTATTGGTCGACATAATTCATCTGAAAATAAAGAAACTTGAGGAAAATCAACAATACAAATCAAAGAGTCATTATAATACCCTTTTAAAAATGATAAAGAACTTTGATTCATCCATTTTATTAAAAAATGTGGATCAAGATTTCTTATGCAGTTTTGAAAAATTTTACATAAACGGAAGAATCGAAAAAGATGGAGAAAGTCGATTAGATAATTATTATAATACTCTAAGTATTTATCTGAGAGATCTCAAAGCCGTGATTAATTTAGGTAGAGATAATAAAATGGTAGACCATACATATGAGTTTCCGTTTGGGAAGAACAAATACATCATTAAAACATATAGTACAGAAAAAGAAATCTTTTCTGTAGATCAGGTAAATAGTATGATGTCTTTTAACTCTTTTGCTACAAAGTATCAAGAGAACGCACATGACCATTGGAAAGTCTGTTTTTTATGCAACGGCAGCAATATGTCAGATGTTTTACAGTTCAAGTGGACCGATATAGACGATGATATGATATCATTTGTGAGACAAAAGACTGAGAACAGAACAAAGAACGTCAGGAAACTCTCTATACCAATAATAAAACCTCTGAAAGAATTAATAGACAAAATAGGTAATAGGGAAAGTGAATACATTTTTGGTGGATTTAGAACCCCCCCCAAGAAGAGAACTATAGAAAATAAGGTGTCTAAAATGTGCAAGGGTTATAACAAACATTTAAAAGTGATTGGAGAGAAAATTGGATTGCCATTTTCACCCATCATGTCCACATCAAGACATAGTTATGGTAATTACCTTTCGAAAAATGGAGTTCCATTAGAAAGGATTGCTGAGATGATGGGTCATAAGGATAGACAGCGGTTCACGACTTACCACTACATTGGTAGTCTGGATAAGAAGACATTATTCGAAACGAATGCATGTTTAGTTGATCTTTAGGATCGAAAAGTTTGCAAGAATGTTTGCAGAAATTAAATATTTTAAGAATTTTATATTCACAATGTCAGTGTTAGTAGGGGTTACAGAAGTATCCGTAAAAATTCAATAAATGACTCATAATCAGAGGGTCCTTGGTTCGAGCCCAAGTGGGACCACTTTTAAAATCAAAGCCTTACAGAAATGTAGGGCTTTTTTCTTTTAACCCTCTTCTGTTTATACATAGGGTCTA
>Ga0308007_10000410_pt1 | contig 19549 bp, 14 predicted proteins | sample Neamet71_FD_203152 | JGI IMG/M metagenome (GOLD analysis project Ga0308007, IMG submission 203152) | Marine microbial communities from water near the shore, Antarctic Ocean - #71 | ecosystem: Environmental > Aquatic > Marine > Unclassified | place: Southern Ocean | collected 2014-06-07
ATATCCGCGCTTACTGGCTATGTAGGGATTTGCAAATTTCTCTCGATATTCTATTTCTCTTTTCTTAATTTTTTCTGGGTCTCCAATATCCTTTCTAAAAATAATTTCCACTGCACCTTTTGGTCCCATTACTGCAATTTCTGCTGTTGGCCATGCAAAATTGACGTCCCCTCTTAAATGCTTGGATGACATCACATCATAAGCACCGCCATAAGCTTTTCGTGTGATTATAGTTACCTTCGGAACAGTGCATTCAGCATACGCATACAGGAGTTTGGCGCCATGTTTAATAATACCTCCATATTCTTGGCTAGTGCCCGGCATAAATCCAGGTACATCAACAAATGTTAGGACAGGAATATTAAATGCATCACAGAAACGGATAAAACGTGCACCTTTTTTAGATGCATTAATATCCAAACAACCTGCTAGCACTAAAGGCTGATTAGCTACTACCCCAACCGTTGATCCATCTATACGAATAAATCCAATAATCAAATTAGCTGCATAATCAGGTTGTATTTCAAAGAAATTTCTCTCATCAGCAATTTTGGTTATGAGCTCTTTCATATCGTATGGTTTATTAGGGTCACTTGGAATCAAAGTATCAAGTGACCTTTCAGTTCTGTCAGAAGGATCATCTGTTGGCCAAATAGGTGGTTTTTCTCGATTGTTTGCAGGCAAAAAAGAAAAGAAATTCCTCAAGTTAAGTAGAGCATCTATATCGGATTCAAACGCTAAATCTGCAACACCGGATTTACTAGAGTGAGTTATAGCGCCGCCAAGCTCTTCAGCTGTTATTTCTTCATGGGTAACAGTTTTAACTACATCAGGACCTGTGACGAACATATAAGAGCTATTTTTCACCATAAAGATAAAGTCTGTAATAGCAGGAGAATAAACAGCGCCGCCTGCGCAAGGCCCCATAATCATAGAAATTTGAGGAATAACCCCTGAAGCAAGGACATTCTGTTGAAATACATCAGCATAACCACCTAAAGAAGCTACGCCCTCTTGAATGCGAGCTCCACCAGAGTCGTTTAGACCAATAACCGGCGCCCCAACCTTCATTGCCTGTTTCGTAATTTTGCAAATTTTTTCAGCATGCGTTTCAGATAACGAACCCCCAAAAACTGTGAAGTCTTGACTGTATACAAAAACTAGTCTTCCATTAATAGTTCCGTATCCTGTTACTACTCCATCACCAGGAATATGCTCCTGATCAATACCAAAATCTGTGCAACGATGCTCTACAAATGTATCCCACTCTTCAAAGGTATTTTGATCTACTAAAAGCTCAATTCGCTCTCTAGCAGTCAGTTTTCCTTTCTTGTGCTGAGCGTCTATACGTCTCTGGCCACCACCTAACTTTGCATCCTCTCGCTTTTTTGCAAGGTGTTCAATAACTTCATTCATCACAATCTCCTATCTTTCAATGCTAGAGTCTTTGCGAAGAAGATCTAGAATTTCTTTAGCGGCTTGAGGTATATTTGTACCTGGCCCATATATAGCAATGACTCCAGCATCATATAGTTCCTGATAATCTTTAGGAGGAATCACGCCACCGCAAATTACCTTAATATCTGTTGCTCCGTCATTAGCCAGCGCGTTAATGAGTTGAGGCACCAATGTTTTATGTCCAGCGGCTTGAGAGGAAACACCTACAATATGCACATCATTTTCGATCGCCATACGAGCAGCCTCTTTCGGAGTCTGAAACATGGGACTGATGTCGACATCGAAACCAATATCAGCAAATGCTGTAGCAATAACCTTAGCTCCCCTATCATGCCCATCTTGCCCCATTTTAGCGACGAGCATACGTGGTCGTCTCCCAGTATCTGAAGCGAATTCTTTTACCCTTGCCTGTATGTCAGCAAACTCTTTATCTCCTTCATAGGCAGAGCCATATACACCACTTATAGTTTTCGTCACAGCCTGATGTCTTCCCCATTCTTTTTCTAGCGCAAAAGAAATCTCGCCAACTGTTGCTCTCAAGCGAGCTGCATCTATAGCTAGAGCTAGTAAATTTCCCTTCCCTGACTTTGCTGAATCAGAAAGGGCATCTAAAGCATTCTGACACAAAGTATTATCACGCTCTTTGTGAATTTTTTTCAAGTTTTTGATCTGAGAATCACGTACCTTTGCATTGTCGATCTCGAGGACTTCTACATCAGGCTCTTCTGTTAACTCAAACTTGTTAACTCCAACTATGACCTCATCACCTCGATCAATTCTTGCCTGTTTTAACGCTGCTGCTTTTTCTATACTTAGCTTAGGCATACCTGTTTCGACTGCCTTAGTCATCCCGCCCATCTCTTCCACTTCATCAATTAATACTCGAGCTGCTGTTACTAGCTGATCAGTTAGTGTTTCAATATAATAAGATCCTGCAAGGGGGTCGACTACGTTGGTAATACCTGTTTCTTCCTGAATGACTAGTTGCGTATTTCTTGCGATACGTGCTGCAAATTCTGTTGGCAATCCTAGGGCTTCATCAAATGCGTTAGTATGTAATGATTGAGTGCCTCCAAAAATTGCAGACATTGCCTCGATGGTTGTCCGCATTATATTATTATAAGGATCTTTGCTAGTCAGGCTTACCCCGGAAGTTTGGCAATGGGTTCTTAGCATTAATGACTTCTCATTTTTAGGATCAAATTTTTCTTTCATTAATGTTGACCATAAAATTCTAGCTGCGCGAAGCTTTGCAATCTCCATAAAAAAATTCATACCAATTGCAAAAAAGAATGAAAGTCTTGGAGCAAAGCTATCCACATCTAAGCCACTATTTATTGCTGTTCTTACATATTCAACGCCATCTGCAATAGTGAATGCTAATTCTTGAACATTTGTAGCTCCTGCTTCCTGCATGTGATACCCAGAAATTGAGATAGAATTAAACTTAGGCATAAATTCTGAGGTATAACCGATAATGTCAGAGATAATTCTCATAGAGGGGGCAGGAGGATAAATATATGTATTTCTAACCATAAACTCTTTCAAGATATCATTTTGAAGAGTACCCATAAGTGCCTCTGGTTTAACTCCTTGCTCCTCCGCTGCAACTATAAAACTTGCCATAACAGGTAGAACTGCGCCATTCATAGTCATTGAGACTGATACTTTGTCTAAAGGAATTCCTTTAAAAAGAATTTTCATATCTTCGATAGAATCAATCGCAACACCAGCCTTTCCAACATCTCCCTGAACTCTCTCATGATCAGAATCATAACCACGGTGTGTAGGAAGATCAAAGGCCACGGATAAGCCTTGTTGCCCAGCCTCTAAATTTTTTCGGTAAAAAGCATTAGATTCTTCTGCAGTTGAAAAACCTGCATACTGACGTATGGTCCATGGACGCCCTGCATACATGGTAGCTTTTGGGCCTCGCTTATAGGGCATGAACCCAGGGAGGCTCTCTTGGTTTTTTAATTCAGCCAAATCTTCAGGGGTATACAAAGGTTTAATATCAATGCCCTCTGCGGTTTTCCACAGTAGATGATCTAAATCTTCGCTTTTGGTTTCCCTTTTTGCTAGGTCCACCCAATCCAAAAAGTTGGGTCTAGATTTATTTGTCATTGAATATATCCTCACTTGCATTAAAGCTGAGACTTCGGAGGTTATTATCAGTCAGCGGAAGTAATAGTTATAGTATTTTTACTATGGATTACCTCAAAAATATACACAAGGTCCAATTTTATCCGATTAACTCACTAATTATTTCACTTAATTTGAAAAATATGCCAATATATCTGTATAATTTAAATTAAACTCACCAATTTATAAAATTTCAGGGAATGGATTATCGCAACAATTGCTCATCATCATGTGATTTCATGTCTACATGGTATACGTCAAAAAAAACTTGATTCTTCTGCCTTACTAGCTAGGGCTGGGATTAATCCATCTGTTATAAGACAAACTGTGCATAGAATACATACTGATCAAGTAGCACGACTTTTTCGCTCAGTTCAGAAGGAATTAAATGATGAATTTATGGGTTTTACCAACCAACCTTGCAAGTATGGAATTTTTAAGCTGTTTTGCGAACTTTCGACAAATTGCACTACATTGGGTGATCTTTTAAAGAAGATGATTAGCTTTTACGGTTTGATCACAGAATCTATAAAAATCGGCCTTTACGTAGATAAAAACAATATTGCTCAATTGCAATTCAATTTTTTACACCCAGAACTAGATCCAGATTATTTTTTAGCTCAATATCTTTTAGTTATTTGGCATCGCTTTCCAAGCTGGTATATAGCTGAAACAATTCGCTTAAAAGGCGTCTACTTTAGCAACCAAGCACCAAATCATGTAGATGAACTTAAAATTATGTTCCCAGGAAATCTCTTATTTGAGCAACCATATAATAGTATACTTTTTGATGCCAAATACCTTGATAAACCCTTGATGCGTACAAAAAAAGAGATGGAAGAATTTTTAGCGCATCATCCTGCTAAAATCATGACAATTCCTGGAGACCAAGTTAGTTTAGAGTCAAAAATAGAAAGGGAAATTATTGGAAGAGACTTTACAAAATTATATTTTCCTAAAGCAGATATATTGGCAGAAAAGTTAGGTATGAACGCTCTGATGCTGTACCGAAATCTTAAAGATGAAGGTACAAGCTATCAGAAAATAAAGGATGATATGCGACGAGAACTTGCTATTAAAAAGTTGGTTATAGAAAAACTCTCAGTTGAACAGGTTTCGGAGATTGTCGGGTTCGCTGAGCCTAGATCTTTTACTAGAGCTTTTAAGCACTGGACAGGATTGACTCCAAGAAATTATTGCAAGGACCAACCAAAAAAATAAAATACTAATTATTATCTAAATAATAATTTAATGTTAGAAGATCGAAAGCCCTAACAACAATTCAGTAAGAACACTTAATTATATTTAACTAGGTTATATATGAACAATATTTTGGTTTTAAAAGATCCCTCTCTCCTCAAAACTAAATCTTTTGTTGGTGGAAAATGGATCAATTCTGATAGTGGAGAAACTCTAGACATCATAAATCCCGCTAGCGGTGATCTAATAACTGAAATTGCTAAATGTGGGGCTAGAGAAACCAAGAGAATGATCGAATCTGCAAAATTAGCTCAGAAACTATGGGCTACGGTGAGCCCTTACGACAGGTCAAAATTAATACGTAATTGGTATAACTTAATTATTAACAATAGAGAAGATATTTCCCAGATTATTACAGCGGAACAAGGAAAACCATTAGAGGAGTCTCGAGCAGAAGTTGACTATGGAGCAAAGTATATTGAATGGTTTGCTGAAGAAGCGAAGCGCATCTATGGAGATCTGATACCTGAATCAACGAGTGATAAAAAATTGTTTGTTACTAAAAATCCAGTAGGTGTTGTGGCATGTATCACACCCTGGAATTTTCCCTTTGCTATGCTGGCTAGAAAAATCGCTCCAGCCCTAGCTGCTGGTTGTAGTGTTGTATGTAAGCCTGATGATAAAACACCACTTTCTGCAATGGCTTTGGTTGCTCTAGCTGAAAGAGCTGGTATGCCTAAAGGGCTAATCAATATACTAACTGGTAATCCGGAAGAAATTGGTACTGAATTAACAACTAATCCACAAGTAAAAAAAATCTCTTTTACTGGGTCTACTGCCGTAGGTAAAAAATTAATGGAGTCTTGTGCAAATACTGTCAAGCGCACATCCATGGAGCTAGGTGGAAACGCCCCATTTATTGTATTTAATGACGCAAATATAGATGCTTCTGTGGAGGGTGCTATAAAATCAAAATTTAGGAACGCTGGACAAACATGTATTTGCGCAAATAGATTTCTTATCCAGTCAGATATTTATGATGAGTTTTCAAAAAAATTTACCCAGGCTGTAAAAAAACTTACCTTAGGCTTCGGTGATAAAAAAGGGACGTCTGTTGGCCCCCTAATAAATGATGAAGCTGCTGATAGTGTTTGCGAACTTATTAAAGATGCTCTTGATAAGGGCTCAAAACTACTAGTTGGTGGGCATCGCTCAAAACTAGGAAGAAATTTTATAGAGCCCACAGTTCTTGATAACTCTGATGAGCATATGAGAGTTTTTTCAGAAGAAATTTTTGGCCCTGTAGCACCTTTATTCAAGTTTGAAACAGAAGCTGAAGCTATATCGCTAGCAAATAATACGGAGCATGGTTTAGCAGCGTATTTCTATACACGTGATAACGCAAAAATTTCAAGGGTGGCCAAGCAGCTAGATTGTGGAATTATTGGAATTAATGAAAGTTCAATTTCAAGTGAAATGGCCCCCTTTGGCGGAACAAAACAATCAGGACATGGTCGAGAAGGATCAAAATACGGCCTTAATGATTATCTAGAGCTAAAATATATATGTCTTGGTGGACTGGAATCTTGATTGGAATGTTTCGGTCATACTATGATTTTATTACCTTAAAAAAAATTCTGTAAAATTTATCTTTTCAGAAATTCATCACCAATGAGACTGAAGACTGTGAAATTAAAATACATTACTCAAGGTTGTGGCGAAGCAGTGATATTACTTCACGGACTATTTGGTTCAGGAAGTAATTTAGGGCTACTAAGTCGAACGCTCTCTTCGAGCCATATGATAATTTCACCGGATCTTCGGAACCATGGAAAATCTCCCCAGTGCCAAGAAATGAATTACCCATGTATGGCAGATGATATCATCGAACTGATGGATGATTTAGATATCATTAAAGCCACACTAATCGGACACTCCATGGGCGGTAAAGTTGCTATGCAGGTAGCCCTAAATCATGTTCATCGAGTAAGTAAAGTTATTATTGCAGATATTTCGCCTATTGATTATGAGTCAAGCGCTCACAGCAAAACTGTTGAAGGCTTAAACGCCTTAGTTAAAACTAACCCCTTATCTAGAAAAAAAGCTGACGAGAGTCTGTCATTTTATATTAGCGATGTGGCCACGAGAGGTTTTCTTTTGAAAAATCTGTTTCAAAAAAAAGATCGATCTTATGGATTGCGACTTTTTATGAAAAGCATTAATTCTAATTACCAAGACAAATTAAACTTAGCTCCTGTCGGAACTCCCTATATGGGTCCTTCTCTTTTTATTAGGGGAGAAAAATCTCCTTACGTTAAAAATAAACACCTGTGTGATATATTAAGATTATTTCCCAAAGCTCAATATAAAACTATAAAAGAAGCAGGCCATTGGTTACATACAGAAAAATCAAAAGAATTTAATCAAATTATTGTAGAGTTTTTAAGTGATTAAGAGAAGATGTCTCAGATATAATCATTCATATTCAGAAATCGGCAAACAAGCACAAATTAAATTTTTATCACCATGGACGTTATCTATTCTTCCTACAGGTGGCCAATATTTTGAGTTTTTTAGCGAAGCTAATGGATAAGCAGCCTTTTCTCTCGTGTAAGACCTATTCCAATTATCAGAAATCACTGTATCAGCTGTATGAGGTGCATGAAATAAGGGGTTGTCATCAGTAGGATAGTCGCCTTGCTGGACGGACATTATTTCTTTATGAATTTCTAACATAGCATCACAAAATCTATCTAGCTCTTCTTTTGATTCACTTTCAGTGGGTTCAATCATCAAAGTACCTGGAACAGGGAATGACATAGTAGGTGCATGAAAACCGTAGTCTATAAGTCTCTTAGCTATGTCATCTACTGAAACACCTACGTCATCTTTAATGTTTCTCAGATCTATAATACATTCATGAGCAACTCTACCATTTTTGCCTGTATAAAGAATTGTGTAAGCGCTCTTAAGTCGATCTGCAATATAATTTGCATTAAGGATGGCTACCTCTGTTGCATGCTTTAATCCTGCTGATCCCATCATTTTCATATACATCCAAGTGATCGGCAAGATGCTCGCGCTACCCCATGGTGCAGATGAAACTGTATTGGTTGTAGACTTCTGAGGAAGCTTTTTGTGTCCAGGTAGATATGGAGCCAAGTGTTCGCTGACTGCAACTGGACCAACTCCAGGCCCACCACCCCCATGGGGAATGCAAAATGTCTTATGAAGATTTAAATGAGACACATCACCACCAAATTTTCCTGGCCTACAAACTCCCACCATAGCATTTAAGTTGGCGCCATCAATATACACTTGACCGCCATGTTGATGAACTATCTCGCACACCTCAATAATACCCTCCTCAAATACACCATGAGTAGAAGGATAAGTCACCATTATGGCTGCTAAATTATCTGCATATTGCGCCGCTTTTTCTCGAAGTTCTTTTAGATCAACATTGCCCATATCATCACAACTAGTTACCACCACAGTCATACCACACATTTGAGCAGATGCAGGATTTGTGCCATGAGCAGAACTAGGTATCAAGCATATATTACGGTGTGATTCACCTCGACTGGTGTGATAGGCACGAATAGCCAATAGTCCAGCATACTCTCCTTGGGACCCTGCATTAGGCTGCAAAGATACTGCATCATAGCCTGTAACAACACATAACATAGACTCAACTTCTTCTATCATTTCTATGTAACCTGGCACTTGATCACACGGAGCGAAAGGGTGAATATTTGCAAATTCTGGCCAGCTTACAGGCAACATTTCAGAAGAAGAATTCAACTTCATAGTGCATGAACCTAAAGGTATCATAGACCTATCTAGTGCAATATCTTTATCTGAAAGTTTTCTCAAATAACGCAGCATTTCTGTCTCTGAATGATAGGTATTAAATATTGGATGAGTTAGCGGTGAGTCTTTTCTTAATAACTTTATTGGAATCCCGCTTGGCGATATTAGGTCAAGTTTAGTAACTAATAAATTAGTATTTTTATCAAACAAACGCCAAATTTTTTCTACATCATTAGGGCATGTAGTCTCGTCTAGAGATATACCTAGGTGGGAGTTATCTATAACGCGTAAGTTAAAGCCTTGCCTAACAGCTAAGCTATGAATCTCCGCGGTATCTTTACCAGTTTGCACAGTAAGAGTATCAAAGAAACTATCATTGACTATTGTGCACCCAATTTTTTTAAGGCCAGATGCTAATATAGATGTGAGGCGGCTAACTCTTTCAGCAATACACTTAAGTCCATCGGGGCCGTGGTATACGGCATACATACTGGCCATTACTGCTAATAATGCCTGCGCAGTGCATATGTTGCTAGTAGCCTTTTCTCTGCGAATATGTTGTTCTCTTGTCTGAAGTGCTAACCGATAAGCTGGTTTACCGCTAGCGTCGATTGAGACGCCAACAAGACGGCCAGGAAGGGATCGCTTAAATAAGTTTTTTGTTGCCATATAAGCTGCATGAGGGCCACCAAAACCTAAAGGAATGCCAAATCTTTGAGTACAGCCTATAGCTACATCAGCTCCAATTTCTCCAGGACTTTTAAGTAATAATAGACTCAATATATCTGCAGCCATTACTACTAATCCTTGCTTCTCATGAATAACAGTTATGGCCTCACTAAAATCTCTGATAGAACCATCTTCCCCTGGATATTGAAGCAATGCTCCAAAGAAATTATAATTTTCTATATCTGATACTTTGCCAATAACTACCTTTATGCCGATCGGCTCTGCACGAGTTTTTATCACGTCAATTGTTTGCGGAAAACAATGCTCATCAACAAAAAATATTGCTTCTTTAGATTTAGACATTCTCCGACAAAGTGTCATTGCCTCTGCTGCTGCAGTACCTTCATCTAGTAATGATGCGCTGGCTAAGTCCATTCCTGTTAGTTCGACGATCATCGTTTGAAAATTTAGTAGTGCCTCGAGCCGTCCTTGGGAAATTTCTGGTTGATAGGGGGTATATGCGGTATACCAAGCTGGATTTTCAAGTACATTTCGTAATATTACGTTCGGAGTTAAAGTGTTATAATAGCCTTGACCTATGAAATTTTTTAACACTTTATTTTTTCCGGCAATAGCTGCTAATTTACTCAGCGCCTCTCTTTCTGTTATTGCATCAGCCAGATCAAGAGACTCTTGAAAGTGAATTTTTTCTGGTACTACTGCATTAATGAATAAGCCTAAAGAATCGTAGCCAATACTTTTAAGCATTGCCAATTTATCTGCATTAGACGGACCTATGTGACGACGAACAAACTCATTGCTATTAGAAAGCTCCGCTAACGATTTCATGAATTAGTATCTCTATTTTTGTAATTAAAACTTCTATTAACTTTTAGTCTCTATAGGAGAGAAATAAAATAATTCGACTAATTTTTTAGTCCCCGAAAATAACGACTTGGAGAAAATGGCATTTTTTGAATGGAGACTGGGTGTATTTTGTCGCGGACAACTGCCCCAATTTCAGCTCCTATTTCAGAGTGCTTAGACTCCACATAACCCATTGCAATTGGAGCATTCAAGCTTGGTCCAAATCCACCACTGGTAACAACACCAATGATCTTCCCTGTTTTATCAACTAACTTAGCCCCCTCTCGAACTGGTGCTCTTCCTATTATTTTTAGCCCAACTCGCTTTCTTGTAGGACCATGGGCTAACTCCTCTAAAATAATCTTAGCTCCAGGGAAGCCACCGTATTTTTTACCATCTCCTCGACGTGATTTGCTAATACTCCAAACTAAAGAAGCCTGAACTGGTGTTGTTTTAGTATCTATATCATGACCATAAAGACAAAGTCCTGCTTCTAGTCTTAATGAATCTCTAGCTCCTAAACCAATTGCCTTTACCTGCTTAAAGGATAATAACTTTTTAGCTAAAATTTCAGCGAAATCAGCCAAAACAGAAATCTCAAACCCATCCTCACCAGTGTAGCCTGAGCGTGTGATATAACAATCAATTCCAGCTAAATTAACGCAAGCACCAGACATAAATACTAAATTTTTTAGATCTGGGGCTAATTCCTGAACTACTTTTATAGCTGCAGGGCCTTGTAGTGCAAGCAAGGCTCGATTATGCAGATAGTCAACCTGAAAGCCTTCAAGCTTACTTCTTAAATATGCAAGATCTTGTTCTTTACGATCAGCATTCACCACAAGAAAAAAACAATTTTTTGACCAACGAACAATCATCAAATCATCGAGAATCCCTCCCTGTTTGTTAGTTAACAGGGCATAAGTCTGCTTATTGACTCCAAGATCCACAAGTTCAACAGGAACTAACGTTTCTAATGCTTGAGCAGCACCCTCTCCAGTAACTGTGATTTGTCCCATATGAGAAACGTCAAATAATCCAGCACTTTCTCTTGTATGAAGATGTTCTTTTTTAATCCCATCAGGATAATGTATTGGCATTTCATAACCTGCAAAAGTAACCATTCGGGCACCTAACTGCAGATGCAATTCCTTAAGAGGTGTAGCCTTAAGTTCAATATTTTTGTTTTTGGTCATATATATAATTTTCTAGAAAAAAAGATAGGTAAAAAAAACAATAAAATCTATCGAAAGTTACTAAAATGCTGGAGCCAGCTTAACGCATAAAATATAAAGGCATATAAGATCTTAGTCAGTTGGCATTACCAGCAAAGTCTAGTTTTAATAGACCTTATGTAGAAGATTTCTTTATAAAGTTACTATACTACCCACACTTTGACTCGCCACAATTCAAACAAGTCATGCATCCATCCATCAAAATAGTAGCTTTAGTCATACATTTCCGACAGAGGCTCGCACTAGCAGGAAATGTGTTATCTGTATCACCATTTTCACTAACAGAAGATGCTCTTGCATCATATTCTACTCTCTTTTCAGCAAGGGCCTCTTTTTGACCATCAGCAATTTCACTAACTTTAATCATACCTATTTTAGTCAAATGATCCTCGATAGCTACACCAATTTCTGCAACCAAAGAAGGCATAAACTTTCCCCCACGTTTAAAGTAACCTCCCTGAGGGTCAAACACTGCTTTTAATTCTTCAGCCAAGAAAGTGCAATCTCCACCCTTTCGAAAAACGGCAGAAATTACTCTGGTTAATGCTACTACCCACTGAAACTGCTCCATATTTTTTGAATTAATAAAAATCTCAAATGGACGTCTCTGCTCATTATCCGTTCCAGGGTTCAAAATAATATCATTAATGGTTATATATAGTGCGTGCTCTGACTGCGGGGTTTTTACCTTGTAAGTTGATCCATGAAGTTCTTCAGGACGACTGACGTGCTCTGTCATTAATTCAATTGCACGCTCTAAATCAGCCTCAACAGCTGGATCCTCTGGCAATTTTTCATCATTTGATGGCGTTAATACTTTATAGCTTACAATTTTTTGGTCTAACTTTATCATCATATTAATTACTCAATTAAAATTTACCGTAATAGCCTTCTTTCAAGGCATCAAACAAATTTGCAGCAGTATGAGTTTCACCATCATACTCAACTTCATCGTTCCCCTTTAACTCTACAGTCGTTCCATCTTCAAGGCTGAATTGATAAGTAGTATTTTCCAGATCTTTTTCTGTGACCAGTACGCCCTGAAATGCCTCCGGATTAAAGCGGAATGTTGTACAACCTTTTAACCCTTTTTCATAGGCATAAAGATACACATCTTTAAAATCTTCGAAATCACAATCTGTAGGGACATTGATAGTTTTAGATATCGAAGAATCAATCCATTTTTGAGATGCTGCCTGAACATCCACATGACTCTTTGGCTGAATATCAGCACTTGAAACAAAATATTCAGGTAACGCCTCTGCATCATTTTTCGCAAATGGCATAGCCTTTTGGTTAACTAATTCACGGTAGGCCAAAAGCTCATAAGAGAAAACATCTACTTTTTCTTTTGATTTTTTTCCTTCTCTTATTACATTGCGAGAATAGTGGTGAGCAAAACTTGGCTCAATGCCATTACTAGCATTATTAGCAAGGGATAGTGATATTGTGCCCGTCGGAGCAATAGATGAGTGGTGAGTGAATCTACAACCAATTTCTGCAAGCTCTGCAACCAGTTTTGGGTCAACTTTTGCAATCTTTTCCATATACTGACTATAGCGGGCATGAAGTAACTTACCCTTTACTTTATCCCCTATGACAATTCCGTCTTTAGTCATTTTTGGACATTTACGCAACATCGCCTCTGTCACTTCAAAACTCTCCTCCATTATTGGAGCAGGACCTTTTTCTTTAGCTAAACTTAAGCCTGTTCTCCAGCCAGCTAAAGATAGTTCACGAGATACTTCTTCTGTGAAGGCAAGCGAGTCATCTGAACCATATGGCATTGTCAGCATTGTCATAGTAGAACCTAAACCTAAAAATCCCATACCATGACGTCGTTTATTTATAATGGCGTCTCTTTGACCCTCAAGAGGTAAACCATTAATTTCCACAACATTATCCAGCATCCGCGTGAATACAGAAACTACTTCACGGTAACCATTCCAGTCAAATTTTGCCTTCTCTGTGAAAGGATCTTTAACAAATTTTGTTAAATTTATTGAACCTAATAAACAACTACCATATGGCGGAAGTGGTTGTTCGCCGCAAGGATTAGTCGCTCGGATATCCTCACAAAACCAATTATTATTATCTTGGTTGACCTTATCAATTAAGATGAATCCTGGCTCTGCATAATCATATGTGGATGTCATAATGACATTCCATAAATGTTTGGCTTTAACAGTTTTATAAACTCGACAGGCAACTAAACCCTCTTTATTCGTGACATATCCTTTCATAGTCGGGAAGTCCCTCCACAGCAAAGCATCGTCTTTAAGGTCTACTTCGCCCTGATCTACTTCTTTTTTCAGCACAGGAAAACTTAGGGGCCAATCTTCATCGTTTTTTACCGCCTCCATAAAACCTTCTGTTATCAAAAGAGACATATTAAATTGTCTCAACCTTCCATCCTCACGTTTCGCTTTAATGAAATCGACTACATCCGGATGACTTACATCAAAAGTTGCCATCTGAGCGCCACGTCGGCCACCAGCTGAAGAAACGGTAAAACACATCTTGTCAAAAATATCCATGAAGGATAGAGGGCCGGAGGTGTAGGCGCCAGCACCGGAAACATATGCTCCTTTTGGTCTTAATGTAGAAAATTCGTAACCAATCCCACAACCAGCTTTTAGAGTGAGGCCGGCCTCAAGATTCTTATTTAGAATATCAAGCATAGAGTCTTCGACTATTCCAGATACGGTACAATTAATTGTAGAGGTTGCTGGTTTATGCTCTAAAGCACCAGCATTAGAAATTATTCGACCTGCTGGTATTGCACCGTTTCTTAGCGCCCATAAAAAACGCTCGTACCATGCCTCTCTTTTACCTTTCTCCTCAACATCAGAAAGGGCTCGTGCAACACGCCGATATGTTTCATCTATGTTTTCGTCAACTGGCTCACCTTGTTTATTTTTTAATCTATATTTTTTATCCCAGATATCTGCTGAAGCATCTTGCAGCTTGATATCTATAATTTGTGAGCCATCACCAGTCTGTATCGCTTCGATTGACATAATATTAGGATTTCCCTTTATCTTGACGTTTACATGAGATTCTTTTGTTATTTTTATTCCATCACCAACTCAGAATAAGGTGACCTTAACCGAGGTGTAAGTATATTTATTTTTTATTTGTACTATAAAAAAATAATCCAAATACAACTTAAGTATACAAGATATAGTGTTTGTTTCCATAAAAAAACACTACAGGTTGTATTATAGAAAAATACATTCAAAGAAAATATTTTTGCTTTTACTTTTTTATCTGCAAGTCATAACAAACAATAACTTACAAACGTTACTACAACTAATAGGTTCTAAGCTTTCATAAAATGATTTGATAGAATGTGACCAATATTGATATAGCTGGTCAGAAAAATTTCATATTTTTTAATGCTCAGAATTCTTATAATTTTCTTTACTTGGAAAAATTCGATGCTTGTTAGATAATTCTATACCTATAATTGCTTCATTTTTTTGGGGCTTATTTAAGTGGAACATTTTTTTGATAATAATCGCCAACTTACTTGAGGTAGCTCCATGATCATTTCTAAAAATTCTGCCGTATATTTTAATTACTCATTATCTGATGAAAATGGAGATGTGATTGATTCTTCTCCTGAAGATAAGCCAATGCCTTATCTTCAGGGACACAATAATATTATTCCTGGGCTTGAAAAAGCAATGGAAGGCAAGAAATCTGGTGATGTTATGGTGGTAACTGTAGAAGCTAAAGATGCATATGGAGAGCGGAAAGAGCAAATGGTACAGCAAATTCCACGTGAATCTTTTAAGGCTGAGGACATAAAGGTTGGTATGCGCTTTGAAGCGACTACACCAAAAGGAAAATTATCAGTAGTAGTAACCGAGCTAACCGATAAATTAGTTAGCGTTGATGGAAATCACCAGCTAGCTGGGAAAAAACTAACATTTGATGTAAGAATTATGGATGTCAGGAAAGCTACAGAGGAAGAAATCTCTCATGGCCGCATTCATGGTGTTGGTGCAGTTGAGCATTAACTGATATTTCTTGTTTTAAAAAAAGCCTCCTTAAATAGGAGGCTTAATCTATCAATTATTATCGGACTATTCCGATAATAATTGATAGAAAATAAAGCTATGAACAACTTCCTAAAAATTTAAAATTTCATCTCTGGCACATTATCTGCTACGACTAGAGCGCCAGCAGTTTTCTCAATAATCTCCTCAACCGAAACACCAGGTGCGCGTTCAATCAAATGAAATTTTCCATCATGTATTTCTAAGTATGCTAAGTCAGTCAATACTTGTTTGATGCACCCAGCTCCAGTCAAAGGGAGCGAACAGTCCGACAATAACTTAGAATTACCATGCTTATCTGCGTGGGTCATCATAACAATTATATTATCTGCACCAGCTACAAGATCCATAGCACCGCCCATACCCTTTATGAGCTTCCCGGGGATCATCCATGAGGCTATGTTTCCTAGAGCATCGACTTCAAAAGCACCAAGAACAGTAAGATCTACATGACCGCCGCGAATCATGGCAAAAGATTCAGATGAAGAGAAGATTGACGCACCAGTTGCTGTAGTAACTGTTTGTTTTCCAGCATTTATTAAGTCTGCATCGACTTCATTTTCTGTTGGAAACGGCCCCATTCCAAGTAATCCATTCTCAGATTGCAACATAACTTCCATTCCCTTAGGGACATGATTTGCAACTAGTGTAGGTATACCTATACCTAAGTTCACGTAATAACCATCCTGAAGTTCACGCGCTACTCGAATAGCCATTTGATCTCGAGAAAGTGACATTATTATCTCTCCGATTAGTTTTCGCGCACAGTACGCAATTCGATACGTTTTTCAAACGTACCTTGTATAAGACGATCAACATAAATACCTGGGGTATGGACATGCATTGGATCTAATTCGCCAGGCTCAACAATCTCTTCTACTTCCATAACTGTAATTTTACCAGCTGTCGCGGCCATAGGGTTAAAATTCATAGCTGTATGACGGTATATAGCATTACCAAAACGATCTGCCTTCCAAGCTTTGATTAGAGCAAAGTCACCTGTAATTGACTCCTCAAGAATATACTTACGTCCATCGAATTCACGAACATCTTTTCCTTTAGCTATATCGGTACCACAGCCGGTAGCAGTATAAAAGGCAGGTATACCTGCCCCTCCTGCACGCATTTTTTCTGCTAGTGTCCCCTGTGGAGTCAATTCAACTTCGAGCACTCCAGATAGGAGTTGTTCTTCAAACATCTTATTTTCTCCAACATAAGAAGACACCATTTTTTTTATTTGACGTTCCTCTAAAAGTATCCCAAGACCTAAGCCATCACAACCACAATTATTAGAGATAATTGTTAATTCTTTAGATCCCATTTTTTTGATCTCTTTGATCAAATTTTCAGGTATGCCACAAATACCAAAGCCACCTGCAATGACAGTCATGCCATCTGTAAGGCCTGCCATCGCCTCTTCGTAGGTGTTAACCACCTTGTCGAAACCCGCCATGAGACTATCTCCCTTAATTTAAATTTCTTATTTTCCCAAGATGCCAGATCTAGGGCTTTTGAAAGCTGTGCGAAGGATCCTATATGAAGCAATATTTATCAAGATTAAAATTCTAATAAATTGATTTATATTTTTTATAATTACAAACCAGACTCTTTTAATGGTTGAACTAAAACCCATGGCTTGACGACAACTGACCATAGTATAGCGTCGTTATTTAGCCATAATTTAGCCTGCTTAACACTAACCTTACAAACTAAATTATCCGACATCCATTGTTCAACTTGAATTTTGTTATCTAGAAAAATTTCTAGGGCCACATCAATCAAATCCAAACTTGAAGATACATGCACTGCAGTTCCATTTGCAAAAAAAATCTCTAATTCTTTCCAAGAAATTTTAGCTGTTTCAGTATTTAATTTTTCTCGATCCATTTCAAAATCCATTTTGATAGTAAAAAATTTACTTATTAATGGTCTTAAAGTCAGTAAGTGTATTTATAGCTAAACTACTTCTCCAGCAACATACCCAGACGCCCAAGCCCACTGGAAATTAAATCCTCCAAGGTGACCAGTTACATCTAAAACCTCACCAATAAAATACAAATCTTTCTGCCTCTTGCTCTCCATTGTTTTAGATGAAACATAATCAGTTTTAATGCCCCCAAGTGTTACCTCAGCGGTCCGATAGCCTTCTGTTGCTGAGGGCTTTAATTTCCAATTATGTATTTTATCAGAAAGATTTTTAAATAATAATTCTGGAAGTTCTGCAAGCGGTATTTCTTTTTTATCAGACCACCAAATCTCTTCTAACTCTAATACTAATTTTCTTGGTAATAATTGAGAAAAAATTGTTCTTAAAAGAGCTTTGGGTTGATGGTATTTTTGTTCTGCTAGGAAAATCATACAATCTATGGAAGGTAACAGATTTATTTTAATATCATCTCCTTCTTTCCAATAGCTTGATATTTGCAATACAGCAGGTCCACTTAAGCCGCGATGGGTAAATAACATGTTTTCTACGAACTGGTACTTATTAGTAGATATACAAACAGGTAACGATAAGCCGGATAGTTTTTCTGTCATAATTTTAAATGCATCTGTAAAAATAAAAGGCACTAAAGCTGGCCGGAGCTCTGTAATTTTATGGCCAAATTTTTCTGCTATCTTATAACCAAAATTTGTCCCTCCCAATGTTGGAACAGAGAGTCCACCTGAAGCTATAACTAGTGATTTAGCTTCATAACATTCTTGATTTGTAGTTAACTCAAAATATTCTTCGTGGTTATATTTTTTAATCTGACAGTTAGTTTTTATTGTTACTTTTTCTTTTTTAGCTTCAGCCAGCAGCATATTAAGAATATCTTTTGACGAATTATTACAGAATAATTGACCAAGTACCTTTTCATGATAGTCAACATCATGTTTATTCACTAACTCCAAAAAGTCAGCGCATGTATAGCGACTTAAAGCTGATTTACAAAAATTAGGGTTTTTTGATAGAAATTTATCTGCTTCAGTATATAAATTGGTGAAGTTACAGCGCCCACCTCCAGACATGAGTATTTTTTTTCCAGGCTTATTTGATGCCTCAAGAACTAAAACCTTACGTCCACGTCTGCCAGCAGTTATAGCGCACATTAAACCAGCGGCACCCGCACCAACTATAATTACATCCCACATATTCAAATATATTTTTCCTCCAGAAACGATATTACATACTGCTATATTTATGAATTAGTTTAATTATTATATTTTAAAGTTAGCCCAAAATTTTGGACCCTTTAATTTTGGACCCATTAGTTGAGTGTCAAATTTTTAGCTGCATTCACGATTAGAATTTTTTTATTTCTACTAAAAGATTTTATTTCTGCTTCACGTATAGATGCGCTACTACGGTCATGACCAGCCTCTGTATAAACGATTTTTTCTGGCCTTCTGCCCTGAAAATATTTAGCCCCACCTTTACCTTTCAAATGCTGTTGAAAGCGTCGATCTAAATCTGTCGTGATACCAGTATATAAAGATTCATCGCTAGACTTGATCATGTAGACATACCAATTTTTTTTTGTTTCAGTCACAACTACTCCCATTCGCAGCTACGAGCTCAGTATGACAAAGACGGCAAAGATATTTAGCCTCATGACGCGAGCGTTTATTATGTCTAAAAGCACCTAAATGATGAGCCATGCAATCGCAATAATACCTAAATTTTTTGGACTTTCGACAAGGTATTCCGCTCATATCAAAACTAGCAGTAACATTATTATCGGCCCCAAAAGCATGCATAATAGATTTCCATTCCAAACCATGAGGCATAAATTTATGATCAGCGTGCAGGCATCTTACTAGATAATGTGCTACTTCATGCGGAACAGTTGTAGTAAAATTTTCTTTGTAATATTTTGCAAAAATCCAAGGATTGTAGCGAATTACTCCTAGGTCATTTGGGTTTGTTATACCTAAATTTTTCCATTTATACATGCCTGCCGCCCTTCCACTTAAATCAAAAATAATAGGAACAAAGCTAAATTTTTTCTTAAGCAGTTTTGAACCTAGTTCTATAAAATAATGAGTTCTAACTATTACTTCTTGCTGCATTTCGCAATCAATAGGAGCTATAATATCAGTATCTTTTTTAGTAGAATG
>Ga0308007_10000411_pt1 | contig 19547 bp, 17 predicted proteins | sample Neamet71_FD_203152 | JGI IMG/M metagenome (GOLD analysis project Ga0308007, IMG submission 203152) | Marine microbial communities from water near the shore, Antarctic Ocean - #71 | ecosystem: Environmental > Aquatic > Marine > Unclassified | place: Southern Ocean | collected 2014-06-07
CGAAGAAATTAACAGATATATTATTAATGTCCATTATATGGTCGAGACAACCACAACTGAGGCAGAAAAAGCACAACAAAGAGTGACAACCTTGCCTAACTAGCTCACGCGTTAACGAGCGCCATAAAACAATTCAACCATTAACACCAATATTATGTCTATCAAACTCTAAAAGGCATTTAGCCTTTAGAGTTTTTAAAGTCTCAGTTGTTTTATTTACTCAACTCGTAACTATTTCACCCTGACGTCTCGCTCTTGTCACAATAGTGTTATATCTTTTCGAAAGCTTACAAAATATTAATCTCATAGCTACTTCTGATTTTAACGATTAATCTGATAAGGAACGCTCTTATGCTATCAATAAAACGTTATATACCTCACTTAGCCGTAACGGGCATCGCTATTGCAATAACAGGTTGTTCAGTGGTGAGTTACCAACCTGCTTGGGAAGCTGATCAAGAATATAAAATAACCATCCTTCATACCAATGATCATCATGGCCGCTTCTGGGAAAATCGTAATGGCGAATATGGTATGGCAGCGCGCAAAACGCTCATCGACAATATACGTGAAGAAGTTGCTTTAGATGGCGGGGCGTCACTACTTTTATCAGGCGGTGATATTAACACTGGCGTACCAGAATCCGATTTACAAAATGCCGAGCCAGACTTTAAAGGCATGAACATGATTCAATATGATGCCATGGCATTGGGTAATCATGAATTTGATAACTCTCGCGACGTCTTAATGCAACAACGTGATTGGGCTGGTTTTCCGTTTTTGTCAGCCAATATTTTAGTGAAAGAAACTGGCGAACCGTTATTTGATGCCTATAAGATTTTTGACATCAATAATCTAAAAATTGCAGTGGTTGGTTTTACTACTGATGATACGATTAAAATCGGCAACCCTGAATATTTAAAAGATCTCAGTATTCTACCTCCTGTCGAAATAGCGAAAGATTTAATTCCTCAATTAAACAAGCAGGCGGATCTTGTTATCGCAGCCACTCATATGGGTCACTACGCAGATGGTAACTATGGTGGTAACGCACCGGGAGATGTCACTCTAGCGCGCACTATTCCTGGCATTGATGTCATTGTAGGTGGTCACTCACAAAACCCATTGTTCGAGCCTGATGTACAAAGTGGCACCTTGATTCTACAAGCAAATGAATGGGGTAAATATGTTGGTCGTTTAGATCTTGTTATCAAAAATGGTGAAATTCAATCATCTGAATATCGTCTAATCCCTGTTAATTTAAAGAAAAAAGTGAAACAAGCAGACGGTTCATCTAAGCGTGTGTTCATTGAGTCGGAAATCGCTAAAGACCCTAAAATGCTAGCTCTATTAACCCCTTTCCAAGAAAAAGGTCAAAAAGAGTTATTAGTAGAAGTAGGCGCAATCGACAGCTTGTTTATTGGTGACAGAGCGGTTGTGCGTAACAAAGAAACCAATCTAGGCAACTTGATTTCTACGGCTATGCAAGAAAAAGTGAATGCAGACATTGGCATCATGAACTCTGGTGGTATCCGTGACAATATCGAAGCAGGTGTTGTGACTTATAAAACGATACTAACGGTACAGCCTTTTGGTAATACTGTCTCTTATGTTGATTTCAACACCCAAGAGTTAACCGATTATTTGTCTGCTGTGGGTAGTAAAAAAGCAGGCTCAGGTTCTTTCGCCCAATTTAGCAGTGTTTCATTCACGTTGAAAGATGGCATTGCAACCAATATTAAGGTTAGTGGTAAATCACTTAACGTAGCGAAAACGTATCGTATTGCTCTTAATAACTATGTAGCAACCGGGGGTGATGGTTACCCTAAAATCACAGACCATGCTAACTATGTGAACTCAGGTTATGTTGATGCTGATGTTTTGGTTGAATACTTCCAACAACATGACGTAGTAAAAGGCGCTGATTTTGCACCAAGTGGCAACGTAGTACGCTAACAAAACAGAAAAACTATAACGCGGCTCAAAAGAGCCTCGTTATCGCTTGAATTCAAGTAGCAATAAAAAAGGCGTGATTGATATTATCAATCACGCCTTTTTACTTTTGCCTGTCTCGCCTGGAATAACTTTGTATCGTGAAATCTGCTATTTCATTGTCTCTTATACACCAAGGTCCACATTAATGGTTTAGGGAGATTTGCAGACTTCATGATATAGGTATACTCCATTTGATTATCTGAAATTTTTGTCCACGCATTAGTACGTTCTATAAAATCAGCTTTCTCAATGATGGAAATGTGATTCGCCGTAAAAGTAAACGTACTCTCTATTTTAGTACCATCCTCTTTTGTTGATTCCAGCCGCTTGGCTATTGTTGATATTTTCTGTGTCTTTTGGTCATCACACTTCCAAATGAACTCCTTCTCTTTCAACAATAAACGCCAAACCTTGCAAACTCGTGCTTCGTTTTTTATAAAAGATTGATTAAATAACCAGATGATGAGATTCATATTTGACTCTGCTTCATCTACAGCAGTACCAACCACAGTTAGCGTGTTTTTTTGATCCTGTAATGACCATTTTCCAGAAAGACCGTTTTCTGCTGTCGCAATATTGGCGCCCATTACCAGCAATATATTAATAACACATAACATAACTGGTATTTTCGCTTCTCTCATCTAGCTACCTTTTTTATTATGTAACATTTACAGCAAGCTACTCTCAATATAGCAAAGAAACAGCCACGAATCATAAAGCAAGAAAACGGGTATTGCTTAGAGCGGACTATTAGTCGTTAAATAAAGTCGTACGTTGAATTTCCATAATTTCATTAATGCCTTTACGCGCTACCGCCAACATACCCGCCATTTGCTCATCAGTAAAAGCCGCACCTTCGGCCGTTCCTTGCACTTCAATGAATCCGCCTTTGTCGTTCATTATTACATTCATATCGGTTTCTGCATTAGAATCTTCAGGATAATCTAAATCTAATACCGGAACACCCTTATAAACACCAACAGAAATAGCGGCTATTTGAGAGACGATTGGATTCTCTTTAATTTTTTTGCTTTCCACTAATTTTCTCACTGCGTCCGCTAAGGCAACAAAACCGCCTGTGATTGACGCTGTACGAGTGCCGCCATCGGCTTGAATCACATCACAATCAATCGTTAATGTACGTTCGCCCAACTTGGTTAGATCGACCGCAGCACGTAGAGAGCGGCCAATTAAGCGTTGAATCTCAACCGTACGACCACCCTGTTTACCACGAGCCGCTTCACGATCCATACGACTATGAGTAGAACGAGGCAACATGCCATACTCAGCAGTAATCCAGCCTTGCCCTTTTCCTCTGAGAAAACGTGGCACGCCGGGTACTAGTGTCGCCGTACAAATCACCTTGGTATCACCACATTCGATCAGTACAGACCCTTCGGCATGTTTAGTGAAATTGCGGGTAATTTTAAGATCACGTAACTGATCGGCTGCTCGGCCACTTGGACGCATACTAGTCTCTCTATAAAATAGTTAAGAAGAAAAAAATTATTATAACGAAGGCAAGTAAGAAAGCGCACCCTTGTTGTACATATCTTGCTTATTAATACGTAATTAATATCGTTATAAATTATAGTGATGCAAAGCAAAGACATTGGTTCGCACCCTTCCAAGCTCTGCGTTACACTCCACAACCAAAACCATCATTAAAAAATAGCTAACACATAGCAAAAAATAAACGCTCTTACCTTAGGTAACTACTTATGACAGCAAGCATGACCGCCTTTTCTCGCCAAGAAGCCGTGTACGATTGGGGTACAATCAGCTGGGAAATTCGCTCTGTTAACCAACGCTTTCTAGAACCGAATTTTCGCGTACCTGAAGGCTTTAAAGACCTTGAATTCCCACTGCGAGATCAACTGCGCAAACAACTAAATCGTGGCAAAATAGAGTGCAACTTACGTTATCAACACGTAGATAAAACCACCACAGGCTTAAACATAAACGCAGACAATGCCCAGAATCTTGCTAAAGCACTCGCGGAACTCCCCACATGGTTTAATGACCTACAACCTGTTTCAGCACTCGACATACTGCAATATCCCGGTATTTTGAGCGACAGTAATATCGATACTGATGCCATCAAAGCCTCTGTACTGGCTCTTTTTAACGAAACAGTCACCGATTTAATACAAGCAAGACAGCGAGAAGGCAAAGCCTTAGAAGAAATAATACACCTACGACTTGATGCCATTGATGAGATAGTCACTCAAGTACAAAGTAAATTACCCACCATTCTGGCCACACAAAAACAGAATCTTATCGATAAAATAAACGCAGCCAAATTAGAGCTTGATGCCAATCGTGTCGAACAAGAAATCGTAATTCTTGCTCAAAAATCTGACGTTGCAGAAGAACTCGACCGACTCAAAACACACACGCAAGAAGTACGCCGCCAACTTAAACAAAAAGGCCCAATTGGCCGCCGCTTAGACTTTCTCATGCAAGAACTCAACCGCGAGGCAAACACCCTCTCATCTAAGTCCATCGTTATAGAAACAACCCAAAGCGCCGTGGAATTAAAAGTTTTAATCGAACAAATGCGAGAACAGATTCAGAATATTGAGTAAAGGCACCTGAAAAACATTTTTGTTCGTAATAAAAATGGGGCCCTGTCACTTTCTGTTTTTATATCATTTTGAGGCCTGTGCACTATGTTGCGAGCGAAGATAAGACAATGCGAAAATCGACGAAAAATGGGAGTTTATTATTTATAAATAAACATTTCGAATCTATTTTTAACCACGTATTAACAAGCCTCACAGTCCTGCAACGGCCTCATTTTGAAAAATATTATTCTCGATTCAAAATATCAATGTAAGCATTATAAGCAAAAACTCGGTTACGTTTTTGACCCGTCACTTCACGTACCAAGGCAAACTCCGGTTGAGATAATAAATCTATCGCTTTGCCTGCTGTAGCGGCGGTCATATTACTATGCTTAACAATGGTATTAATATTAGCAATGGGAAATTCAAACATAACGTCTAACACTTTACGCGTAGAAACGGACATTCGTCCCAAATCAGATAATGCAGTACGATGCTCATTACGTAATTTGTTCAATTGTTGAGCTGTTGCCACTGCCTGAGTAGCCGTTTCAGCGATAGCATCGACAAAAAAAAGTAACCAACTTTCCCAGTCTCCGGTAATACGTACTTGTTGTAAGCGATCATAGTAAACCTGTCGATGCTTTTTGAAAAAAACGGAGAGGTATAATAAAGGCTGACCCAGAATACCTGATTTCACTAATATCAATGGAATCAATAATCGCCCCAGACGACCATTGCCATCCATAAATGGATGAATAGTTTCAAACTGCACATGAACTAAGGCCGCTTTAATTAAAGGATCTGTTGATTCAGGTACATCATTGAGAAAACGCTCTAAATCAGCCCAGCAATTAGCCAATTCATTAGCTGGAACGGGAACAAATGTCGCTTCATCAGCCCGGTACCCACCAATCCACACTTGATTTTTTCGGAACGCTCCGGGCTCTTTACTAATCCCTCTACCTGATGTCATCAAAGCTTTATGTAATTCCGTCAGAAGACGAAAAGTTATAGAGTGACCTTCATTTATTCTTTGTATTCCAAGCGATAGAGCGCTGACATAACACGAGACTTCTTGCACATCATCCATTGGAACACCGGGGATAGCTTCCATTTCATACAGCATCAAATCACTTAGAGAAGACTGCGTTCCTTCAATCTGAGAAGACATAACAGCCTCTTTGCGCACATAACTATATAAAAATAAGTGTGCATCCGGTAACAAACTACTAATACCATCTAACCGTCCAAGCGCTAACATTGCCAAACTTATACGACTTTGTAATGTGTTATTAATTTGTAATGGTGGCAAAGGCGGTAACGCAGCAGGGATAAATGCCTGACACTTGACCCCTCCAGCAATGCTAGACACATAGTGGCCTGTTGAACCTCTTTCCATAATTATCCCCAACACTAAACAGTCTTTGATTAATTTCACGTAAAATAAGATATGCAGTAATTTTAAGTTTATCCTTAAATTAAAATAAAAGCAGAAATTAATTTAACTTAAAATTAAACCAGTGTCGCACTAACGACTGAAATCCGCGAAAGTCTTAATCGAACAAATCCAGAATATTGAGTAACAGCGCTTTTACACTTCATAGCCCATAAAAATGCCACTCTCTTCAAAAAAGAGAGCGGCAATAGGTGAAGGGATTTCTCCATTACGGTTGTTAGTTGTCACTCCTTTTCGATAACGTCAGCCATTCTGCGTCAATTACTTTTATTTTTCGAGACGACAAAATAGTGATCATCTTCAATCATTACCTTATTGCCTTTAACATTCATCACCTCACGCATGTCAGGTAACTGATACACCGTTATTTGCTTTCCCTTCTTGTTATAGAGGTAATCACCCTCAATCGTCACTGTGCCCGTTAAATTAGCTGGAGACACAAGCGAGCCATCCTCTTTAATAACCCCATAGCGGTGACTCATCCCTTGATTCACCTTGTACTTAAGATATTGGCTGGCACGCCCTGACTCAATGAGATCATAGTCTTGTGGTTTCAATACCCAATCCGATTGAAGAGTACTCCACAAACCGTATTTTTTATTCTGATCGCGAACGATAATAGCGTCACCATCGAAATAATCTGCCGACACAATAGGCAGTGTAGTAATACCCTTGCCCTGAATATAAATTTGGCGAGTTGATCCCTCTTTACCGTTATCCAGTAAAAAGTGATTATTCCCAAGGTACTCTATCGAATGATAAGTAGGTTCAACCAAAATATTACCTCGTAGGTCCGTAATGCCTTTACGGCTTCCTCGAGTCAGTTCTAATAAAGGCATCACAGATGAATACAATACGTAATCTTGGCCACGAATAGGAGATAAAATACCTTTTACCCCTTTTGAATATTGTTTACTGTCTTCCGTAAAGACAATCGATGTGCCTTTTGTATCAGTCGCAATAATATAACCATAAGCATGATGTACAGAGGAAACATAAAAAGACAACACCTTGTTACCATCGTTCTTCAGCAACACCCACTTATTCGTTTTTGCAGCTTTGAAAAACGTATCGGAAGAAGACACACTACTAGACAAAGAAGCGGAGAAGTTAAAATACTGTTTTGTTAACAATGAATAAAATTTGATTTTACCTCTCTCAAACAATGGAATAACGCTGCCAGCAATGACCTTACCTGTTGGCTTTTGTCCTTTTTTAAGTATCGCAAGTATATTATTATTCACGTCTCGAATTGACCACACACCATCAAACATAACCGCTATTTTACCCTTACCCAAGTCCATCATATCGTCATAAATAAAAGACAGAACAACCTTTCCAAGAGAATCCACAACCCCAAAACCAGAAGGTTGATACGCCATAATTAAATCATCTGTTTCTTTGAGTTTTTCCATGTAGTCTGCATTTAACAACTCAGTATTATATTGAGTATCATAAAGCCGATAATGGTCTGAGTACTTAAGTATGAATCGACTCTCAGCCACGATATTAATGCCTTCAAGTTCATCACTAAAAAGTAGTTCGCCTTGTTTAGAGTAAATGTCCATCACTCTGTTTGTTTTTTTCGCTTTTTTCGCGTCTACCTGAAATTCAAATTTTATACCGCTCTCAGTAAATGTATAAAATTTACTATTGACGAGCGTGTTAGCATTCGTCAACCCTCTACGCTTAGAAAGACGTTGTTGATCCGTTATATGAGAATAAATTTTGAGTTTTCTGTCTCTTATAGTGTAAAGCAGTGCGTTGCGAGAAGTATCTCTAGCCCATAATGCCACATAAGCATCACTCAAATGTTTTTGCTGGATAGTATAAATCTTATTACCAGGGGCAAATTGGTAAACTATCCTATCTTTCCCCTTACTACTGAACGATTCTTGAATATAAATGCCATCATTACGAATAGAGTTGGAACTTTGTACAGTGACGCATCCCGATAAAACAATGGCCAAGAAAATTAAAAACATCTTCTGAGTAGTATAGAAATTAAGGCGAGACGTACAAATATTCATAAATGAATTAAACTCCTTTTATCTTTGACTTAGAGTACTGGCTAATTCGGGCAAACATCTCGACATATTTTTAAGGTGGGGTATATCGGTCGAATAGACACTACAAGATTTTATGCAGAAACAATTATACTTTATCAACGCACCAAATAAATACATCGCCAACTAAAAAAAGGCCCAATTGGCCGCCGCTTAGACTTTCTCATCCAAGAACTCAACCGCGAAGCAAACACTCTATCTTCCAAATCCATTGTGATTGACACCACACAAAGTGCCGTGGAATTAAAAGTATTGATCGAGCAGATGAGAGAGCAAATTCAGAATATTGAGTAGTTAAAAGACACAAGGCTTAAAACAAGGTAAGAAAAAGTACCACCGCTAGGAACCACCTTGTGTAATGCATGTCTATGGAAAGAATACGCGCTGATATAAAAATGGCGCAAACACCATGTATTAACAATGAGGTAAACAAGATGGCCAATTTTTTGATTACCATCATTGCCAGTATTTTTCTGGTGATGGGTATTCTCTCTATGCCAACGCCCATTCCAGGTGGCACGATGATGATCTCTGGCAGCCTCACAGCCTTGATCTACTCTAGCCCAACCACAAGAAGGTTTCTTAAATACGGCCGTACTCGCTTCGTTACGATAAATCGATCTTTTTATTTTATGGAAAGAACCATAGGCGCAAAAATCAAACTAATTGGTAACGCACTGTACCGAACTCGCCCAGATGCGGATTTAACAGAACAAGCGAACATCGATTAAGGCATTGATAATAAACTTAACCGCCACAAAGAAGCGCTATCCTCTATTGTGATTGAAACCACATAAAGCACCGTGAAATTAAAAGTATTGATCGAACAGATGAGAGAGCACATTCAAAATATTGAATCATACCTTCTGAATGAAACACACTTTTATGTACATAAAAATGCTGACTAACTTAAAAAGGAAATCGTGCTTTCTCTTGGTGTAGCAATACAAAAACCAAAACCATCGAAACCTTTTTACAACATGTTAGCCGCACAGTAGTCATTACAAGTTTCCCGTTACAGATCCTCATCCATTAAGGTTTTACCTGTCACCCGTTTTACTCTTTCGATCACGTCATTGACCCAAATGGGGTTAATGTCTGGCTCTGGAGTGAGGTGAAAATGACTAAGGTATTGGTATTGCCGTATGGCTTGAATGAGGCTGACGAGATCACACGTAGAAAGAACCACTGTCTCTTGTGGCGTCCTCATGGGGTCTGGGCTGTGCAATAACGGCTTATCGAGCGGTTCGTTATTATTCTGCAAATTGAGCCTTGGTTTTGTTACTGTGTTTTCAAACTCAATAATCTAATAACGCGCTTCACGGCCTTGCTCGGTACGTTCTATCCGGCCAAGTTCTTTCGCCATGTTAAGGGTTAACACGGCGCCCTCGTCTTCCCTTTCAAAGTCAAAACCCACTTCAAAATCGTACTCTTTAATACGATCGTCAAGCCAGAAAACAAACTCAGCCTCACTTTTTTTAACGGGGTGTAAAAATTGGAACAGCTCGTAAGCGTCAAGCGCATACGAGTTAAGATCATCAGAATGGAAAATACGTAACGCGAGCGGGATCATTTGAGTAGCCATACTAGGCCTCCTGTATAAGTAATGTTTCACAATTTTCCTGTGATACAGGGTCTCAATCCCGACGTTGACAGTTTTCTCAAAAGAGAATCAACGCAAGACAAAGAGTAGGGAAAAAGCCAAAGAGCGTCAATGGGGAATTAGGAAGATTGGTGTGAAAGGCTGGAGGACTGAGGTGATTTTCGACCTGATTATCTCAAAGAGGGTTAAAAATCACCTTCTGCAACCTGAAAACAAGACAACCCCATTGAACGCCACATTTTAACGACTTTATCCCTATCATCAAAAACACAAAAGACGTCTGTTTTATAGTTAGGGTAATAAGAGAGTAACCATTCTTTTTTCAGCTCTTCATCAGGTGTATAAGAAGCGACTTCTCTCATAGTTAATTCATCAAACGGGACATCAAATTTAGTTAGCCATTGAATGGTTTTTTCTTTCACAATACTGCCACGAGCAGAGAGTATATGAATTTTATAACCTTTCTCTTTTAATGCCTGAATAGTTTCAATTACGGGGGTATGGGGCTTGTCTTTATCGCATGCTTGGAAATAAGCGTCCCAATCTATTTTCTTTCCACGTGATTTATCGATGAAATGAAAGCGGTGTTGATTAAGAGCGAGAGTGCCATCGAGGTCGACTAGAATAGTCTGTTTATCTATCATTTCTCTTTGACTACCGATTCAAAAAACTCACCATATTTCTGTAAACTCTCTCGTAAAGAAAGGCTTTCTGCATCATTAAAAGTGTATTCTTTATCTCTATGCATAAATTTTAAAGCACCGTCATCTAATTTTTTAGGCAATCCATGCGCTAAAAAATTTCGTTTATTTAACACTTCTGTTTTATAGTCGCCCTTATCATTAATATTTAGGCCATCTACTTTTTTACTCAGTGATACACACAACTCCCATTTTTTTGTGCTATCCAATGACTCAAGTAAATCATCTATTTTAATAGAATCCGTAAGACTATCAACATCGCCTATAAAGCTATTATATTGTTTCTTCATATAACCAATGTACTTATTAACTTGCTGAATTTTCTCCTCTTCGGTGAGCTTTGAGAAAGCGGCTTTGGCAATCAAGGAAAGTCGTTCATCATTACTTCCCACTTCGGCCATTACAATTCCCCGTACATTTTCAAGGTCTAGTACTTTTTGAATTGAGTGCTTAGCAACTTTTAAAAGTTTATCGATATTTTGACGATTTTGTCTGCTGGCGAAAAAGATCCCATCTAATGATTCAGATTTTGCAGCATCCCACAGCTCACTAATGCCATGCGATGAATAGAGAATAATTTCAGTTAATACTTCTTGCTCACGAACAGATTTAATAAATTCCTGTCCATATTGATTATTACCAGGGTCAATACTGTAATCAACTAATATTAAATCATAATCTTTAAATGGACTTTCTTGTAGAAAATCATCAGCATCTGTAACAAATTTAATAGAGCAATCAAAGCCTAACTTCGAAATCCCATCTTTGATGTCATCGTGCTCCAAAGAGTTAAAATATTCTTCATCATCATCGAACCATAAAATTGAATATGTTAGTTTCATTTGTTAAATACCATCCTTATTTTAATACCTTTTGTCTTCCCTTTAAGCATTTCTATTTCTGACTCAATTGAATTCATAAATTCTTTGACATGATATAAGCCTAACCCAGAGCCATTCGTAGTTGTCATACCAAAATCGAAGACATCAGAAATGTTGATGTCTTCTGATAAACCTCGTCCATCATCGACACATAAAACTTGAAGTTGGTTGTCGGATAAAAGCATCATGGATACATCTACTTTTTTCGCTTCCGCCTTACTTGCGTTACTCACCAAATTATCTAGAAGAATAGACAGTTCTATACGCTTTAGTGGAATTTCAAAATGAGAATTTACTTGGTTATCAATGTTAATTTGTAAGCCTGAAGCAGAGAATTCTGATGCGACATTATTAAGATACTGATTAACGAATGACGGAATGTCGGTCAATTCCTTTTTAGTGCCTGCTTTAAAATTAGCTTTCGTGGCATACTGCGCTGTAGCAATAACTTTTTTATTTGCTTTGGCAATTTTTTCAATAAAACCTAACGCTTTTTTAACATCGTTATCATTCAATGCACGAATAGTTCTGCTTAAGTAATTTTCAATCGTTGCAGCATCATTACAAATTTGGTGGTGATAGGTAAGAAGAGACTTTTCATCAAGGGTCGAAACCGATTTTAAAAAAAGAGATTGAGCTTCAACTGCTTCTGTTTTTTTCTCAAGAGAGGCGATTTTACTCTGTTTTAACTCAACCTCTGTTTCAAGGTTCTCGAGTTTTTCATCTTTATCGGCAAGCTCCTCTTCAAGTTTTATTGCAACCTCTTGAGATTTCTGACGCTCTTCTCTTTCAATTTTAAGAGAGCGCTCTTTTTCTTCAATTATTTTAGAAATACTTGAAAGGTTCGATTTTAAATCATTATTAATTACATCTTTATCATAAGAAGAAATCGAAGCAATTATATTTTGGATGTCTTCCTTTTTTTCCTCAGCAATTTCCGCTAATAGCTCCGTATTAATCCAGAATTCTCTTAGTTCTTTTTTCTTAATGCCGATCAGATTCAATACAGTTAATGATACTCTTTTCGATTTTTTTTCACCTGACTGGACATAAACCTCATTTGTCTTATTCCAATCGAGGTTGTCATTACGTTGTATCTCATCTCGGATATTTTTGGGAACACTATCCCAATCTAATCCCTCAACCACAAATTTTTCTAATCGACGTAATGAGCGCATAAAAAGTTCACCTTTAAGCGCAGAGAAAGCTTTGCTTTCTTTTAACCCTTCACGGCTAGATATGGGTTCAAGTGCATCTTTTGAATCGAAAACTTCAATTCTCCCCACAAGGTCACGGCTACCAAAATATCTACTTTTACCTTGCCCCTGACGAATATCTAGTCCTAACCAATCATTTCCATTCTCTCCGTAAGGCGGTACTCTAAAACCATTGAGGAACATATAAATCGAACCAAAATCAATTGAGCGTATTCCAGTTTGTCGCTTGAAGTAGGCCTTTTTATAAGCATTCAAAAAATAGATGGTTACAGAGAAATGATTTAACTCTTTGGCGTATTGATTTATTTCTTCTACCCAATAAACTTCTTGACCATCATGATAAAGAGAGGTTCTCGTAAACTTCCCTTGACCAAATGTTTTATACTCGATGTATGTTGCTTTAAATTTTAGCTTGTCAAAAATCAGGTTCTTAATCGTGCCATTTATGGAATTTGTATAATCACCTAAAAGGTCTTTATCCTTAAAATCCTCGGCAGACAATTCAATCTCAAAACCGCCTTTTAGAAATAATTGATTTGGATTGATAAATTTTTCGAGATCTCTTTTTAGATTAAGGAGTCGCTCTTTATCCCACTCAGATCTCAAATGCGACACTGATAAAATAGTGCCAGACTCAGACATTGCTATGCCACAGCTATCCATCACATAACTTTCGGTAACTTCACTTAAAGTGATATCAATATCTTGAATTGTTAGGTCTTTATCACCTTCTATTTCGAATGCTTCCCAATCAATTTTTAAGTGTGAAATTTTGCCACTTTTAACTCGAGTAAACATGTCGAGTTGCTTACCCAAACGGTCACAAGAAAATCGTCCCACACCTTTATTTCCTGCTAAGTAAGCCCCTTCTATTTGTTTCTCTTGTTTCTTGGCTGAATAAGCGATGTTAAGCCATTTTTCTATGACATCGTGCTCTGTCATACCATCACCCGTATCAGAGATGATTAAGCGTGACTCTTCTACTTCTTGCTTTAAACCTTCAAATTTCAATAAAACGTTTGAAGAGTTAGCATCATAAGAATTCTTTACCAACTCAGTTATTGCAATGTTATCGTCATTAATAAGGTCTTTCCCTATTAAGTTTTTTAACAATGTATGAGTTTTAAAATGAACGACATTAGACATCAAAAACATTCCTTAATTTAGCAAGCATATGCCCCAGCACTTCACCCAGCAAAGGCGGTACAGCATTCCCTACTTGTGTATATCGTGGACACTCTTGAGTTCTTCGCATTCCGCCAGTCGTGTATTTACCCATGAATTTATAATCATCTGGGAATGATTGAATTCTGGCATTCTCTCTTACCGTTAAAATTCGTGGTTCAGAATAATGTAATAGATCATCGGGCAATGTTGTTAATGTTCGAGAAGGCTCTTTTGCGTCTAGAACTGAAATAACCTGTTTCTTTGTTCCTAACATGCTCTTATGCTCATCGCTCAATCCCTTACCAGGTTCACATAAGGCTTGAATCTTTTTAAATTTATCAATGGTTTCAGGACGATGGCGAGCAATACGTAAACTATTTGGCTTAGCACCTCTTACTTTATCCATCATTAAGCGTTGATAGGCATTTTTTTTACTTGGCGGTTTATAATCAATCTGTTTAAAACCATTTTGAACATTACCCGAGTGGTAAACAAGATCACTTTTCGATGTCTCTAAATCACTGATAGCCGATTGAACACTAACCGGTGTGTGAGGGAGTTTTTTGTTGTTTAAAAAATCCAGTCGAAGATTTGCTAATTCATCAAAAGGGCTAACATCATTTGTTAATACGTCAGTTCGAACACCGATCATGATAAAGCGCGTTCTTTTTTGTGGGACACCATACTGCTCACTATGGAGATAATCGGTAAACACGCGGTAACCCAACTTCTCTAGTTTCGCTTTAACGACCATGGAATAAGGTTGTTTTTCTCTTTCTCCCTTGGCATCTTTAAACTTTGAGTTAAACCCTCTCACATTTTCTAATACAAGATATTTTGGTGAAACGATTTTCACCATTTTCATGTATTCTTCAGAAAGTTTATTGCGAGGGTCGGTTGCGTTTCGTCTACCGGCTAAAGAGAAACCCTGACACGGCGGGCCTCCTGCAATTAAATCCACCTTGCCTTTTAAAGTAGCTAATTGCACTGGATAGTTTTCTAAAATATCTTGGATTGTTGTCGATTGCTGAGGAAGCCAAGTAGGCCAGTTATTGAAGTGAGCGTATTTTCCGTCTATTAGATTATGTTTAAACGTATCAAATGCCATTGAGTCTTTTTCGACAGCAAACAGACCTTCCCAACCGGCTTTACCAAGCCCCAAAGAAAATCCGCCACAACCTGAGAATAAATCTATGTAAGTTCCCACTTTTTTACTATTTCCTAATTCCATTAAATTTCATGAAGGTAATACTTAAAAACATTTCCATATGATGACCTACAACTCAATTCAGTACCAGGAATACAATATACCTTTGAAACGTAACTTACTTAAATATTCAATTACATCACTTTTCAGTATACAAGAGTTTATGAGTTTCGTTCACATATGTCGAAAGGCAATTTTCTAAGATAGTGAGCCTAGTTCAATGATTTATTTTAATTTTTAAACATTTTTTATAAAAATCGGGATTGCTCGGTTTTCTAACCCACTTCAAACCAACCCTTTGTTCTCTTGCCAGCATTTATCTAGTTGCTTCCCTATCAACTGCACGGTTTACTAGTTCCCACGCTCCCCAGGCTGTGAAAGAATTCCTGTTATAGTGGTGCAACTTAAACAAGCTAATTATGGATATGATGAATAAGCGTTATCGCACGACAGAAAATCGTTCACAACTTTCTTTGTTTGTTTATCATCTTGACCAACATATCTCACAAGAAAATCCTGTTCGAGCTATTGATGCTTATATCGATACCTTAGATTTTGAACAATTACCCATTGACGTTTATAAGGCGTCAACAATCCTAAAAGGGCAACCCGCTTACCACCCCGCAGACTTACTACGTGTGTATTTATAGGGTTACCTTAATGGCATTCGCCGTTCTCGCAAGTTAGAAAAAGAGTGCCGTAGAAACATTGAGCTAATGTGGTTAATAAAGCACCAGTATCCCAGTTATAAAACCATCGCTAATTTTCGGAAAAACCACAGCACACTTTTAATCAAAGTGAACCGTAATTTTGTTCTACTTTGTCAGAAGCTTAATTTAGTTGGTGGTGATCTTGTTGCAATAGACGGCCGTTTTTTTCACGGTAATGCCAGTAAACAAAGCATCATTACCAAAACTCGTTTAACTAAACAGTTACAAGCAATTGAACAACAGATCCAAGATTATCATCCTATGCTCGACACATCCGACAACGATGAATCCAAAATTACATCGTCTCCTTCGAACACAGTCAGCCTGAATGAGTTAGTCACTAAGCAAGCTGAACTTAATCAAACATTAGATGAGTTAGAGCAATCAGGTAATACACAACTGTCTCGTACGGATTCGGATGCAAGATTACTCTTTAAAGTGGGGCTAAGGTTGCAGGCTATAACGTTCAAACAGTGGTAGATGATCGCCATCATTTAATGATAGAAAGTGACGTTACCAACGACAGTAATGATCAAAAACAACTCTACCCTATGGCGATGCGAGCTAAAACCTTATTAAATACGAAGACATTAACTCTACTCGCTGATGCAGGATATTACGAAACAGAGAATCTTTATCTCTGCGAGCAAGCCCATATGACACCTTTTGTTCCTATTCCTAATAAGTCTGCCAGCACCAAACAACAAGACCGTTTTACTCAAGATCAATTCCACTATGATGCTTTTCGAAACGTATATGTCTGTCCTACGGGTGAGGCATTAACGCCAATGGGAAAACCATCAGTGAAGAACCATAAAAAGCGACAACTTTTTATCAGTGCATCAAAAAGCTGTGTAGAGTGTAGGATCAAAAATAACTGTTTAGCAAAAGGGACAACTCGTCGTAAATTATATCGAAGCGAATATCAGACAACGGTCGATGCTCACAAAGAAAGGATGGAGCAACAAGGTGCGGGCAAAATGAAGCAAAGAGCATCGTTGGTGGAACATCCATTTGGGACGATTAAAATGAGAGCGGGATGGCAACACTTTTTAGCTCGAAGTTTCGAGAAAGTAAAAGGCGAATGGTCACTTATGAATCTGGCTTATAACATGACCAGAGCACTGAATATTCTAGGAATGGAGGCTTTTATAGCCTACTGCCACCCACTTTTTCGGATGAACATTCAGCCTTACCTTATAAAAACACACTCTGGCCTTAAAAGAGGCTATACCTAGCCCTTTTTAATTTAAATCTAAGCGAAAACTGTCAACCGAATACACACAGAGGCATTATTTTAATTCTTTCACAGCCTGGGGAGCATGGGAACGAGAAAATTCCACTTTGCGATGGGCAAAACCTAACAAGCACCCAGTTAAATTTCACTAATTACCGCCTCTCAGTCTTTACTAATAGCTTACAGAGTTGCACCGAAAGCCCTTTATGTGCCATTAATTGATACAACATTTTGTAGTTGGCGTTTGATAATCGCAATATCTGGGCTATTGAGTGAAATATGAGATTGGAAACAAACCTACACCATCAATTGGCACGCCATCCGTTTGAAACTGCTTACCATATCAATAACGGCATCTAATGTAGCTTCATTCAAATCAAGTTGTAATATAAGTCTACATCAGGCTCTGGCTGCTTTGTATGACAATGCTAAAAACTCAGGAGCAATATTTCATACTATACAGATTGATCATTGCTGTCGCCGGTAGTTTTTTCACCACGTTAACGACCATTTTCCATAAAGGCTTCGTTAACGATGTCCCAGCTAACAAGTGTGTCATTATCTCCTTCTTCTTCAAAGTGTGTGGCAACTTGTGTTATGTGCCCTTGCACAATAGCTATTCACTGGGCTTTGCTTCATTCGGCAGGAATATCGTCATAGGATACTTCAACATTTCAAGGATTAGGCTCTAAAGTATTAACAATAATCTCTACTGCTTTTGAGCCATTGACACCTTTTTCTGACTCTATCACTTTAATTGTTTTGTGTATTAATTTGATTATTTTGGATTATTTAATTTGTGATGAAATTGTTAGTGGCTTGTTACTTAAGGACTTATTTACATCTTCAAATCAACTGACAAGTTAGCCATACTAGTTGACTAAAAAATAGAGGTGCTTTTTGTCATCATCAGGATATATATGCCATTTTAGTGGCTGTTGGTGGTTTGTATGTGTGCAGATTTCTGTGGAAAGCTTTAAATATGTAAGGGGGGCGGGTAAAAGTCTGTAGACAAAATGTCAGCACTGAAAATTGACTTTGAGTTGATTTGTTCCCGAAAACTTTATCAATTGGAAAGGTAAAATGTTAACGTAACATTTTGACCTTCCCAAATTATGTAAACCTGATTTATGTCCAGAATAAAGTTAAAAGATATCGCGGATAAAGCTGGCGTCTCATTGATGACCGTTTCTCGCGTTATGAACAATGACCCTAAAGTCGGAGCCAAAACCAGAGACAAAATAACCGCGATTGCTCAGGAGCTAAATTACAGTCCAAATGTTGCAGCCCGCCGTTTATCCAGCTCTAAATCCTTTTTTATCGGTATTGTATGTGAGTATGCAAATGCTAATTATGTCAGTAAGTTTCTGGTAGGTGCGTTAAAAAAGTGCCGCACTAATGGATTTCATATTTTAATTGATGAAACCGCTGGAGAGACCGAAAAAGCGCTATCTATTGTTAATGATCTTATTCATGTAACCCGGGTAGACGGATTGATTTTGTTACCCCCTTTGGCTGACAACCCAGAAGTTTTAGCATTGCTAAAAGAATCAAATACCCCTTTTGTGCGTATCGCACCTGATATTGATTTGTTGGTTAGCCCTTACATTTGTATGGATGATTATCAGGCTGCTTATGACCTTACCGAACATCTTATTGAGTCTGGGCATAAACGCATTGCGCATATTATTGGTAGTACGAATCAGGGGGTAAGTAGGTTGCGGTATTTGGGGTATTTGGATGCCTTGCGATCTCATCGTTTGATGATGCCACCTGAATATATTGAACAAGGTGACTTTACTTATAAGTCTGGGCTTGCAGCAGCTGAAAAGTTATTGGCCCTTGACGAAATGCCTGATGCGATTTTTGCAGGTAACGATGAAATGGCTGCGGCAGTGGTGTCTATTGCGCACAAAAAACACTTAGATGTGCCTGCACAAATATCTATTGTTGGATTTGATGATACGGAGCTAGCAAGTACCGTTTGGCCAAGTATTACTACCGTTCAACAACCGCTCAGAGATATGGCTGGTCTGGCAATTAGTCTACTGACAGAGCCTGTAAATAATCCACCGGATAAAACTTCAGCGGTAAAACGACATGTATTGCCCTACCAATTTTGTTTGCGAGAATCCAGTAAACGATTTGTAGGTTAACCCGGCAAGATCATAATAATTATCTATCTGTAAACTGAGTTACGGAGTAAGTTAATAAATTTCTGAATTCGTATAATAAGTGAATATAAATTACTGATATATACACTAACTTATTGGAGTAATAATAACGTTAGGGTGATTGACATTGTTAAACTCATTTATTGCTGTTCATTGGTCACTAGCCTGACATAAGCTGCATTTCTATAGGGAATTGCTGTTTGTTTACCCTTTATAAAATTTATGCTCATTGCTCCTTGCCCCAAAAATTGATATCCCCCCTTTAAGGGAATACGGTTATCAGCAGTCCAATAGGCAGCACGTTTTGTGTAAAGAAAAAAGTCAGTGTTTATAACGGGGTCACCCACCGGAGGACTATCATTAATTAACGTGAGGAGCTCTTTAGCGGTAGGTAATCTCCATTCCGTTAGACCACACATTTTTTCTTGTCTAGTAAGTCGAATTAAGTCTTGGGTATCACAACGAATATTGTCAAAATTACAATCACCTCTATTTTCAATACCTAATCCTTTTCCGTCAGACCATGAGTAAGTCCAATTTGCATCGTGAATACCTTCATTGAT
>Ga0308007_10000415_pt1 | contig 19505 bp, 20 predicted proteins | sample Neamet71_FD_203152 | JGI IMG/M metagenome (GOLD analysis project Ga0308007, IMG submission 203152) | Marine microbial communities from water near the shore, Antarctic Ocean - #71 | ecosystem: Environmental > Aquatic > Marine > Unclassified | place: Southern Ocean | collected 2014-06-07
GGAGTAGCCTTTTCTTGAGTATATTTTGAATCATGAGTTAAAGTAATGGTACCTTATTTGGCATACCTGGTAGTTCTCTCACTAGTTTTGGGACTAAGTATCCAGGAAGTCTTGCCATGAGACTGACAAGAAGCTCTTTGGCTACTTTATCGCTTACTTCAAAATGAGCCGCACCTCGCACTTTATCTAACTGATGAAGGTAGTAAGGCAAGACTTTTATTTGGAAAAGTCGCTCACTGAGCTCTTGTAGAACTTCAACTGAATCATTAATACCCGCAAGCAGAACCGTCTGGTTAAAAAGTATTACTCCTGCTTGAGAAAGACGTTTTAGAGCATCAGCAACAGAGTCATCCAATTCTTTAGGATGATTACTATGTATCACGAGCGAAGTTATCAATCGACTTGATGTCAGCCACACCAAACAATCTTCTGTTATGCGATCTGGAATAACAACTGGAAGTCTAGTGTGCACTCGCAGCCTCTGAACATGCGGTATTCTCGCAATTTCTTCAGTCAGCCAAAGCAATTGATTATCACTAGCAGCCAGAGGGTCACCCCCACTAAAAATAATCTCAGTGATAGTTTTATTTTCTCGAATGTATTTTAATGCCCTTTGCCACTCGTTACGGCCGGGTTTATTATCCTGATAAGGGAAGCTTCGCCTGAAGCAATACCGGCAATTAATTGCACAATTAGCACTAACAATGAGTAATACTCTTCCTCTATATTTATGCACTAATCCTGGTATTAAGTTTGTCTTAGCTTCACCTAGGGGATCCACGCTGTAACCAGGGACTGCATATAGCTCCTCTTTTGACGGTAGTATTTGCTTAAGAAGGGGGTCATTGGGGTCACCTTTTTTGATGCGTCTTAAGTATGCTTGAGGCACTTTTAATGAAAAATCATTACCAGCCTTCATAGCACCATTTAAGAGGTTTTCTATAGTTTTTTCGTCTAAATCAAGATATTCCAGTAATTTTTTAGGATCTCGAATACTATCGGTGACTTGCTCTTGCCATGTAAGGGTATCTACAGATGCAACGGAACGCGTTATCATAGTGGTCTCTTATGCTTTGTAAAAATTTATTTGAATATTGAGGTAATAATGGCTAACTATTCTACCAATGAATTTCGTTCTGGTCTGAAAGTAATTATGGATGGAGATCCCTGTAGTATTTTGGAAAATGAATTTGTAAAACCAGGAAAGGGTCAAGCCTTTAGTCGCGTCCGTTTACGTAATCTTAAAACAGGTCGAGTTTGGGATAAGACATTTAAGTCTGGAGAATCTCTTGAGGGGGCTGATGTAACAGAATGCGATATGCAGTACCTTTATAATGATGGTGAATATTGGCACTTTATGGAACCTGACACGTTTAATCAGCATCAGGCTGATAAGAAGGTTATTGGGGATTCTGGGCTATGGCTTAGTGAGCAGGATATTGTAATGGTGACACTTCATAATGGCATTCCATTATTAGTAACGCCAGCTAATCATGTAGAGCTTGAGATCATAGATACCGATCCGGGCTTAAAGGGGGATACTGCTCAGGGTGGAACTAAGCCAGCTACATTAAGTACTGGTGCGACGATCAAGGTACCACTTTTTTTAAACATAGGTGAGATTGTTAAGGTTGACACACGAACCGGAGAATACATCAGTCGTGCTTAATTTATTCGTAAATATATTTTTCTTATGAGTTTATGGAAGCCAACGGCAACGACTAAAACTCTTAAATCCCGAGCTAATCTATTTTCTGGCATCAGAAAATTTTTTCAAGAGAGGGAAGTTTTAGAGGTAGAAACACCCCTCTTAGGAAAAACAGGCGTGACGGATGCCTACATTGATTGTTTTGAGGTTGATTTGGCCGGTGAAACTAAATACTTGCAAAGTTCACCTGAATATTTCATGAAAAGACTGCTTGCATCAGGTTCTGGTTCAATCTATTCACTTGGAAAAGCATTTCGTGCAGAGGAGGTTGGCCGTTATCATCAGCCTGAGTTTACTCTTTTAGAGTGGTATCGACTTGATTTTAACGAGCATCAGTTAATGAAAGAGGTTGCAGACCTCATAAGTAGCCTAGGAATAGATTCTGGATATCAAACTATAAGATACTTAGATGTATTTGAAAAAGTGACTAGTCTTAATCCGCATAAAGCATCACTCAAAGACTTACAAAAATTGGCATCGATTGCCTCCAATACTGATTTTGTTGGAGAAGATAGAAATAACTGCTTAAATTTAATATTTAGTATTTATATTGAACCAAAGCTGCCGAAAGGCCTAGTATTTGTTTATGACTACCCGGAATGTCAGTCCGCTTTAGCGCAACTGAAAAAAGATTCAGAGGGTAATCGCGTAGCTAGACGCTTTGAGGGATATTTAGACCAGTTAGAACTCGCTAATGGATATGTTGAGCTCAACGATCCAGAAGAGCAAATGGTGCGCTTTTCTAGAGACTTAATTATTCGTGAAAAATTAGGAAAAAAAATCATTCCTGTTGATACAGATCTTTTGGAATCCATGAAGTTTGGATTACCTGTGTGTGCTGGTGTAGCGATTGGTGTAGATAGACTGTTAATGAAGTTGTTAAATTTAGATCAAATCTGTGAAGTTATTCCATTTGGCTCTATTGGGGTTAATTCTACCCATGAGTAAATTATTAGAAAATGATAAGTTACCTGCTATATTTCTCATGGGGCCAACAGCCTCAGGAAAAACAGACTTAGCAATAGAACTATATAAGTGTTTACCTATCGAAATAATTAATGTTGATTCCTCTCAGATTTACAAAGGTATGGATATAGGCTCAGCAAAACCAACTAGAGAAGTTTTGAATAAAGTTCCCCATCGACTGATAGATATTCGAGATCCCTCAGAAGCATACTCTGCTGCAGATTTTGCAAGAGATGCTAGACAAGAGATGAAAGATATTACTGAGAAGGGACGCATTCCTCTGCTTGTAGGTGGAGCCATGTTATATTTTAAGGCTCTTCTGGACGGCTTAGCAGATAATCCACCTGCAGATCTTTTGATACGTAAAAAAATTGAAGATGACGCGAAAAAATATGGATGGCCCTATCTTCATGCAAAACTTAAAAAGGTCGATCCTATATCAGCAAATGGCTTGCACCCAAATCATTCTCAACGCATACAACGTGCCCTAGAAATTTTTCAAATAACAGGTAAGCCATCATCAGCTATCCAAAAAAGTCAAAAGGAAAATGGAAGTTCAATAAACCCCATATCTAAAGATTACAGAATTATACAAATTGCACTGATGCCCTTAAAAAGAGTTCATTTACATCAAAGGATCGAGCAACGATTCAAAGCAATATTAGATTCAAATTTTGAAGCTGAAGTTAAGTTACTTTTCGAGCGGGAAGATCTTCATAAGGATCTTCCCGCTATCCGCGCTGCTGGTTATAAGCAAATGTGGGATTATTTATCAGGAGAATTTGAGTATAGCGATGTATGCCAGCTTAGTGTTGCAGCAACTAGACAGCTTGCAAAACGCCAACTTACTTGGTTAAGAAAGTGGCCTGACTTACATCAAATTCAGGTTGATTATACAAGCGATGGAAAATTCTCCTCTCAAAAAGTGTTATCCGATTGTTTGGGTATACTAGAGCACACATCCGTATACACTGATCCGCGTCAGTAGTATTATATTCAAGTTGATTCAAGTTCATAAAAATTTTCAGTTACAGGAGTATTTTTTTGTCAAAAGGTCAAAATCTTCAAGACCCTTTTTTGAATATTTTACGAAAAGATCAGATACCAGTCTCCGTTTTTCTTGTAAATGGAATTAAGTTGCAAGGACAAATAGAATCTTTTGATCAATTTGTAATAGTGCTTAAAAATACAGTTAATCAAATGATATATAAGCATGCCATCTCTACTATTGTGCCTTCCCGGAGCGTTAAGTTCCCAGAAATTGAAATAGTTAATACAACTAATGATTGAATTATTAAAAACAGGTGATTTTTAATTGTTTTTTGAGCGTCCAAGTTCTGGTGAGCTTGCTATCTTGGTGCACTTGAACCTTGATAGTGAGAATGAACCAGAAGATCCAAGAGAATTTGAAGAGCTAGTTATTTCTGCAGGGGGAGATCCTGTGGCGCTGATCGCCGGATCTAAGAGTACTCCTCATCGAAGGTATTTTGTTGGTACTGGCAAACTTGATGAATTAAAACAGGCAGTTTTTGAGCATTGCGCTAATCTTGTAATATTTAATCACAGCTTATCTCCTAGCCAAGAAAGAAATCTAGAAAGCGAATTAGAGTGTCGTGTATTGGATAGAACAGGCCTCATTCTAGATATTTTTGCACAAAGAGCACTTACTCATGAAGGTAAACTGCAGGTCGAACTTGCACAGCTACAACATATGTCAACAAGACTTGTTCGTGGTTGGACTCACTTAGAGCGGCAAAAAGGAGGTATAGGTCTTCGGGGGCCTGGGGAAACCCAGCTGGAAACCGACAGAAGATTACTACGTTATCGGATAAGATCTATTTTAAAGAGATTGGCAAAAGTTCGAAGCCAAAGAGATCAAGGTCGCCGTTCTCGTGAACGCGCAGAAATATCAACTATTTCTTTAGTTGGGTATACGAATGCAGGAAAATCAACATTATTTAACAGGCTCTGTGCAGCTAATGTTTACGTTGCTGATAAGCTTTTTGCAACACTTGATCCGACTATGCGGCGTATAGAGCTAGATGATGTAGGCCCAGTTATACTGGCCGATACAGTAGGTTTCATTAGCCATTTGCCACATAAGCTAATAGAAGCTTTTAAGGCCACACTAGAAGAAACCGCGAGCGCTAAATTACTTTTGCATGTAGTAGATGCCCCTTCTGAGATGCGAAAAATAAATATCAAGCATGTTAATGATGTTTTGTCTGAAATTGATGCAATAGGTCTTCCAACATTGATGGTTTTTAATAAAATTGATTTACTCGAGTGCTCTAACGAAAGAATCGATCGAGATGAAGACGGAAAGCCAATTGCAGTATGGTTATCAGCTAAAACTGGATCAGGCTTCCAGTTATTATTTCAAGCAATTTCAGAGATCTTGGTTCAAGATATGATGTTTGATCAACTCAGGCTTGACTCAAGCATGGGAAAATTAAGATCTATACTATACGAAAATAACGCAGTTGTAGAAGAGCAGCTCGAGGATAATGGGGATTTTTTATTGGATGTAAGAATCCCCAAAGCAAATTATTTACGTATATTGAGAGGGGTGAAAATTAATCCTGATCAACTAAGTGTCTCGCCCTAAATAATTATATTCATTTAATAGTATTTTTTAGCCTTGAATTAATAGTATTTAATTGGAGGCAGGGTACAATTGATAAAACTACATAAAAATATAGCAAAACTTGGAGATAATTATGGCCTGGAACGAATCTGGTGATGGCAAAGATCCTTGGGGTGGGAAAAGCGGAAGTGATGGCCCCCCTGATTTAGACGAGGCACTTAAGAAATTATGGTCACGCATAAATAAAATCTTTGGATCTGGTGGAGGTACCGGAAAAAAATCTAGCGATGGAGGTAACAAGGGTCTGGTAGGTCTTGTTGTTATGGTTGCTATAGTGGGTTGGGCTATATCAGGTTTTTATCAAGTCGATGAGAAAGAACAAGCCGTTGTTTTACGTTTAGGTAAATATATAGATACTATGGGCCCTGGGCTCCACTGGAACCCATCTTTGATAGATAATGTCACTAAAGTTCGTGTTACTGAAGAGCGTCAATATTCGAGCCAAGGGCAAATGCTCACAGAAGATGAAAATATTGTAGAGTTGCCGTTAACCGTACAATACAATATTAGTGACGTTAAAGCTTTTGTGCTTAATGTTAAGGCCCCAGAACTCAGCTTGCGTCAAGCTACCGATAGTGCGTTACGTCATGTAGTAGGAAGTAGTAAATTAGATGAGGTGGTATCTACTGGCCGTCTTAAAATTGGTGATGAGGTTCAGCTTAGACTTCAAACCTACCTTGATAATTATGGTACTGGTATAAAGGTTAGAAAAATCAATATTCAAGAAGCTAAGCCACCTAGTCAGGTTAAGGCGGCATATGATGATGTCATCAAGGCTCGAGAAGATAAAGAAAGGCTTATTAATGAAGCTCAAACTTATTCTAATGGAATAATTCCTGAAGCGAGAGGTCAGGCCCAACGGCAGATCGAAGAAGCTAACGGTTATCTAGAACAAGTAGTAGCCGAAGCACAGGGTGAATCAAAAAGATTTGAGTTACTATTATCAGAGTATAATAAAGCACCAAAAGTCACCCGTCAGCGAATATACCTAGACACTATGGAAAAAGTGATGGGTAATAGTACAAAAGTGCTGGTCGATGTAGAGGGCGGAAATAATATGCTTTACTTGCCGCTAGATAAGATTATGGAATCAAGTAAATCTCAGACGAAATTGCCACCGTATGGATCAAATAGTGTTGATCAAAGTTATAGCGACCAAAACAGTCGACAGAATTCAGCTAGATCAAGGAGCCGTTAAATGAGCATTCGTCCTATACCTGTAGTGCTGTTAATAGCACTAGCCTTAATTTTTACTAGCACTTTGTATGTAATCCAAGAAACAGAGCTCGCTGTTAAGTTACGCTTTGGTCGCCTTATAGAGACTAATATTCAGCCAGGGTTGCACTATAAAATCCCTTTTGTCGATAAGGTAAGAAAGTTTGATTCTAGGGTATTAACATTAGATGCTGATCCCGCTAGTTTTTTTACTGTAGAAAAGAAAAGACTGATAGTTGATGCCTTCTCCAAATGGCGAATTGTTGATGTAGATGTTTATTATAGGTCAACTGGTGGTAATCAGATTATAGCTCAGGAGCGTTTAGCTAGTCGTGTCAATGATGGCTTACGCAACCAGTTTGGAGCAAGAACTTTGCATGAAGTAGTTTCTGGTGAGCGAGATGAGCTGATGAAAAACCTGGCTGATAAGCTCAATTTGACTCTTCCTGCATCTTTAGGTGTCGAAGTAGTAGATGTTAGAGTTAAGGGTATTGATTTACCCCCAGAAGTAAGCGAGCAGGTCTACAGAAGAATGAAGGCAGAGCGGGAGAAAGAAGCAAGAATACTCCGCTCCGAAGGTGGTGAGCAAGCTGAAAAAATTCGTGCAGATGCAGATAGACAGAAAACAATCTTATTAGCTAATGCCTATCGTGTTGCCGAACAAACACGTGGTAAGGGCGATGCAGAGGCAACCTCTACCTATGCTTCTGCCTATACTAAAAACCCAGAGTTGTATGCTTTTATAAGAAGCATGACCGCCTATGGAAACTCTTTTTCAAATAAAGGAGATGTCCTCTTAGTAGATCCAAAGAGTGATTTCTTTCGTTATTTAAATAGCCAAACAGGTCAATAATTTTAAATGTGACCAGGCTGATCAGCATGTAATACTGTATTTTTAATGATAAGTTTTAAGAATACATAAATGCGCCTTTAACGGTGGTAAAATTTCACGGCCGGGGTAACCCGGTTTTTTTGTGATTCATAGATAAACTTAGATTAAGCAGGTAAATTTAATGACTGACATAAATCAGTGGTTATTACCAGATGGAATTGAAGATATACTCCCTAAGCAGGCCCTAAAGATGGAAAATCTCAGGCGAGAAGCCTTAGATTTGTATCATTCCTGGGGCTACGATCTAGTTGCGCCACCTCTAGTTGAATTCACAGAATCCCTCTTAAGCGGAACCGGTTCCGATCTTGACTTAATGACATTTAAGTTAACTGATCAAATAAGCGGCAGGACGATGGGTATTCGTGCTGATTTAACCCCCCAGACAGCCCGTATGGACGCTCACAGCCTTCAACGTAAAGGACCTAGTCGTTTGTGCTATGTAGGCACAGTCCTTTATACAAAATCTCGTCACCCACTTGAAAGTCGGTCACCAATTCAAATTGGTATCGAACTATATGGTGAATCAAGGTTAGCCGCTGATATCGAAGTTATTAGGCTTATGATTGAAACACTAGGTTTAGTTGGTTTAAAAAGCCTCCGTTTGGATCTCGGACATGTGAGCATATATGAAAGCCTTATCGAAGTACTAAGTCTATCCAGCAAGCAAGAAAAAGAATTATTTAACTTAGTTCAAAGTAAAGCTATACCTCAACTTAACACTTGGATCTCTTCAAACATTAAAGATAATGCATATGCGAAAATGATAAAATCTCTCGTTGGCTTAGTAGGGGATATCTCTATTCTTGATACCGCTAGAAAGTTGTTAGCCGATGCGCCTGCAGAGGTTGAGCTCGCATTGGACGAACTTCAAGCTGTTGCTAATGCCTTAAAAATAAGTAGTCCTGATTTAGAGCTTTGCTTTGATTTAAGTGAATTGCGAGGCTACCACTACCATACAGGATTAGTTTTTGCCGTTTATACACAAGGTGTGGGCCAGGCTATTGGTAACGGTGGTAGGTATGATCATGTAGGAGAAAGCTTTGGTAGATCACGAGCGGCAACTGGTTTTAACATGAATCTAAAAACACTCGTTCAATTTGATCAGAACGAAAAAGTCATAATTTCAGGTATATTTGCGCCAGCGATGGATGATGATCAGCACGACATAATACAAAAATTACGTCTTGCTGGTAATCGTGTAGTAAGGGGCTTCGCTGGTCAAGAGCCAGATTTTGAGGAATTGGGCTGCGATAGGCAATTAATTTTAGTAAATAAAGAATTTCAAGTTATTCCTGTGTAGTCAATTTTTAATTAGTCCAGAGAAATAAAATGGGTAAAAATGTTGTGGTTCTTGGCTCCCAATGGGGTGATGAGGGTAAAGGTAAGATAGTTGACTTGTTGACTGATCAAGCTAACTTAGTTGCTAGATTTCAAGGTGGTCATAATGCTGGTCACACTTTAGTTATAGACGGCAAGAAGACAATACTCCATCTCATTCCTTCAGGAATTCTTCGTGATAACGTAACTTGTTTGATTGGGAATGGCGTGGTTCTATCTCCTGATGCTTTATTAGTAGAAATGGAGGAATTAAATCAACAAGGTATACCTGTAAGAGAAAGACTAAAAATTTCTCCATCTTGCCCGCTAATATTACCAATACATATAGCCCTTGATCAGGCTAGAGAAAGAGCCAAAGGTAAAGCCAAGATTGGGACTACAGGTAGAGGCATTGGCCCAGCTTATGAGGATAAGGTAGCTCGAAGAGGCGTTCGGCTTGGTGATATATTTAATAAGGATCAGTTTGCAATTAAACTAAAAGAATTGATGGATTATCACAATTTTATACTTACTTCATTTCATGGTGAAAGTGCAATTAGCTTCAATGAAACACTCGATAAAGCCTCATTTTGGGCAGAAAATTTAAAATCTATGGTTGGGGATGTGACCAATTCACTTCATTCAGCCAGAGAGCTTGGAAAAAATATAATGTTTGAGGGTGCACAAGGGTCGTTACTAGATATTGATCACGGCACCTATCCTTTTGTAACTTCTTCTAATACCACTGCTGGTTCTGCAGCAACTGGAAGTGGTTTCGGTCCTTTATATTTGGACTACGTTTTAGGCATTACCAAGGCTTATACTACGCGTGTTGGATCTGGCCCTTTTCCAACCGAATTATTTTGCGATATTGGTAGCTATCTGAGTGAGAAGGGGCATGAACTCGGGGCTACAACAGGTAGAGAGCGTCGCTGTGGCTGGTTCGATGCGGTCGCTCTCCAACAAGCTGTTCGTATTAACTCTATTTCCGGAATCTGCTTAACAAAACTAGATGTGCTAGATGGTATGGAAATTATTAAAATATGCACTTCATATGTAAATAAGGAAGGTAAAAAAATATCATTTCCACGTCATGCCGATGATTATAAGTATCTGACCCCTATCTACGAAGAAGTTTCTGGATGGAAAGAGTCAACAGCAGGAGTTAGCTGTTTGGGCGATCTTCCATCCAATGCTAGAAAATACATCGAACGAATTGAAGGTTTACTCGATATTCCTGTAGATATTATCTCTACTGGACCCGATCGATCTGAAACTATTGTTTTACGACACCCATTTGATCAATAAGAAAAATATCTCAAGACAGTTACATAAAAGATCGGCTAAAAAATATCTTAAAAATTAGGCCTAGCAGAAAAATTTCTATTCCGGACTAAATTAAATGACTTTAATCTCAGCTATTGCATTAAGAATTATTTTTGCATCACCATTTACGTTTGAGTCTGGCACGAGCTCTGGCCATAAAAATGAAAGCCCATCCACAATGTTTAGTATGTTTAGTAACCTCTCTTTCTGAGATTTATCTTCTGTCGCTGCATTCTTTAAAATATTTGTAGCCATTGTTGTGAATCCGAGAGCATCTTGGTATTCAAATTTGTTTTTAACCTCTCCATTTACAATGCCTATAGCGTATTCTTCCGCTGCAATTTCTAATAATGAAATAACTAATACAATTTTTTGACCGACAGATTTGCTCGCTTTATCAACAAATTTTTCGTTTTCATGGATAGCTTTGAGTAAATTTTGATAAATTTTATCTACGGCTAGATACGGATCCTCATTTTCAACAGAGGATGCAAGCTCATCTAGTTTAGAAGCAAATCCTGGGGCACCTTTGGCTTTAAAAGCTGGAATCATATCTTCATACAACTCACTTTTAGGGTGCTTCATATGCATTTTTGCATTTTCAATTTGTGCGTCCTTGTATAGCTGAATACCAATCCATAGGTGACCCTTCATAAGGTTAATGCTGGATAAATATTGATTGTCATAAGAAAGTTTTTTGGAAGTTTCTTCTTTTTTATGACCATGGTCGCCAGCAAGGATAGGACATGCGATTGTTAAAAAAAAGAATAGAGCTGCTAGAACATTTTTTTTCATAGTATTAATTTCTCTAATTAAAGTAAAATCTTCTCCACATTCTTATACCGAAGAATAAGGACAAGAACCATAAAATTACTTCAGGATAATTAGGATTACTGTTGTAGCCAAAGAATCCTTTCAAAAAAACACCAATTCTTCCTTTGTCGTGAAGTAAATGCGTATATTTATTTTTCCCATTTATATTGTGCGAATAAAAAAAGGATTCGTTGCCGTCATGTTTGGGCTCTAATATATTCCAAACTCTCGGAATTTCATTTTTTTCTTTTATATCAAAAATTTCAAGGTGATTGCCTTTTACAACGAACTCTTCCATTTCATGTGTACCATATGCAACCATTCCAGAAGCAAATATTACCAGCATGAAGGTTGTTACCTGGAAAAACGCTTTAAGATTAATTCTTTTTCCTTGTATTACTATTGCGTACCCTATGATCGTAGCGATTATTATGCCGCCAAAAAATCCCAAGTAGGAAAAGCTGCCGGATATATTAAAACTTCCCATTAAAAATAGAGCCGTTTCAAATCCTTCACGTAGAATTGCAAAAAATACAACTAAAAATATCCCCCATCCAGCGGCCTCAATTACTTCATTTGTTTTCTGCTCTATAGCCGCTCTCTGGCTTACATGTTTAGATAGCCAAAATATTACATACCATAATAGTAGGGCAGTGATGTACATACTAATTCCTTCAAAGAGTGACTGAATAGATGCGTTACCTATCAATTCTTTAGCAATATTTATGGCGAAAGCAACACCAATGCTCGCAATAATTGCCGAAAAAACTGCCAACCAAAGCTGTTTAATTTCTTTTTTTAAGTTATTTTTTTCTAAGAGGGTGTATATAATGCCAACTATTAAGCTTGCTTCTAAACACTCTCTAAAAGTTATAATAAATTCATTCATGTTTGTTTTATTCAAAGTGGAATTTTATTCGATTATTTTAAATGAGAATTATTATCATTACAACAAATCCCTGTAAGCAATGGAAACAAAGTATTTTATATACTTTTTTGAAAACTAAAGGGCTATTTTTTCCAGGATTTCTTTATTGTCCCGGTACAAATATCGGAGTTGTTATTTTTTATATTTTTAAAGTGATGCTTGAGCATAAGTTCGACAACAGGAAAAGCTAAGTCTTCCCAAGGGATATCATTTTCTGTAAAAAATTCAACCTCTAGAGACTCAATGCCAGGTCGATATGACCCGTCGATAACATCACCTTGATAAAATATATATACTTGATTAATGTGAGGAAGGTCAAATATTCCGTAAAAAACAGGGTTTTCTATAGAAGCATGAGCCTCTTCTTTTGACTCCCGAAGGGCTGCTTCTAAGCAAGTTTCATTATTTTCCATGAATCCAGCTGGGAGTGTCCAAAATCCAAGTCGGGGTTCGATGGCTCTTCGGCATAATAAAACTTTGTTATCAAAAATTGGAACACAGCCAGCTATGATTTTTGGATTTTGATAATGTATAGCATCACAGTTTTCACAAACAGCGCGTTTCCGGTTGTCTCCAATAGGAATTTTTAGACTAGTGGCATTACCGCAATCGCTACAATAATTCATAAGACTCCATCGTTATAATGAGTTGCTATCAAGTATATATAAATGTTGGTAAAAATTGCTATTATTGTTCTAACTCAGTTTTTAAAGTTGTAACCTGAAGAAAATTATTCAATAATTTAGCTAGAAATATCCATAGTCTTGGTATAAAAATGACTGGTATTATTCCATCGCCCTGCGTTTCAATTTGCTCCATGAATGAGGAGGACCTCTGTGTGGGTTGCTATCGAACCTCTCGCGAAATTAGAGAGTGGATGTTGATGGAGGATACTGAGCGTTCTGAGGTTATAGAAGTTGCTTTTCAGCGAGCAAAAAAAAATAACCCTTTTGCTTAAAAATACACTTTACCGAAATAAACCTAGCCCTTGGTTGGTTAAAATAAATCTATCTAGTCTTCATCCTCTTCTTGTGCGCGCTTAATTTTTTTAACAAGTTGTCTGACTTGTAATTTAGCTACACTTTTATCACTCAAAAGTATTGTTTCAATGCGATAATTTTCAATTGATAAAGATACATTACCATCTGGTATGTTCTCGAGATACTCCAATACAAGCCCACTTAAAGTTTTTGGCCCGTCAGTAGGAAGATCCCAGTCAGCTTCCTTGTTTATTTCCCTTATGGTCTGGGATCCATCGATTTCAAAAAAATCATTCTTAATTATAGTCATTCCAGTTTTTTCATCTTCAGCTTTATTTGTAGTGAAATCACCTACAATCTCTTCCAGGATATCCTCTAGAGTAACAAGTCCTTCAATTTCACCATACTCATCAACAACTAATGCAATTCTGCGCTGATTCAATTTAAAGTTTAGTAATTGTTTATTGAGAGGTGTATTTTTTGGTACAAAATATGGCTCACGAGCAAATCTCTTAATAGCCTTTTGAGTTAGACCTTCTCCACCCATACGAAGTAATCTAGGTACGGTTTTCATATGAAGGATGCCCTCAATTTGATTAATGTCTCCTCTATAAATTGGAATGCGCGTATAACCACAATTAATAATAGTATCTAGGATACCTTCTTGTTTATTATCCAAGTTCAATCCTATAATTTCATTGCGAGGAACCATGATGTCATTCACGGTTATTTCCTCAAGATCCAAAATGTTAATTAACATATTTTCTTGTTCTGGAATCTTTTTACTAGACACTCCGACCACTGTTCTGAGCTCATCTTTACTTAGGCTATCATCTCTGCCTTTATTCGGGTTGACTCCAAATATTCTTAAAAGAACATTTGAAACTTGGTTAACAAGCCATACTAATGGATAAAATAATACTAAAAGAGGCCTCAGTATGTGACTAGAAAAGAACGCGATGCCCTCCGGATGAAGAGCAGCAATTGTTTTTGGGGTTACTTCAGCAAATATGAGTACTACCAAAGTAAGTAATATTGTGGCAATAAATATACCAGCATCACCATAAAGCCTGATTGCAATTACCGTTGCAATTGCTGACGCAAGAATATTAACTAAGTTGTTTCCTATCAGTATTATCCCAATCAGTCTATCGGGCCTCTTTAGGAGCTTGAAGGCCTTTTTGGCTCCCCGGGATTTTTTTTTGAGATGATCAAGCCTATAGCGATTAAGTGACATCATCGCTGTTTCTGAGCCTGAAAAATATGCTGATAGTATTAGTAGGCCACCGAGAATCAAAAATAGTAGCTCTATTGAGGTGTCATTCAAAGAAGGAAAAACCTTTTTTACCTATGGATTAGGTATGTTGAAGAATTTTCTCTAGATTAGCAAGTGTTCTATTGATCCCTTGATTTGTTAACGCCACCTAAGATGATATTAAACTGCTTATAATTAAGGGTTGGAGAGCAACACCTCTAAAACAAACTTCGTGCCCCAGTAAGCCAGCGCTAAGGTGCCGAATCCAACCAAAGTCCACCTTATAGCTGTCTTCCCTCTCCATCCTTTGAAATGCCGGCCCCATAGTAAGATAGCAAAAAATATCCAAGAGAAAAGTGAAAAGAATGCTTTGTGAGCAAGGTGTTGAGCAAAGAGGTCTTCGAAAAAAATTAAGCCTGTTGCTAGTGATAGTGTTAGTAAGCCAAATCCTGCCCATAGTGTTTCGAATAAGAGAGATTCCATTGTCTGAAGTGATGGAAAAATTTGCGGAAAATTTCCAAAATGTTTACGTCGCAATCTCCATTCTTGAAGAGCTAAAAATAGCGCCTGAAATGCTGCAATAGTTAGCATGCTAAACGATAAGATCGAAAGAAAAATATGAAATCCTACTTGAGTTGAAACTAAAGGGGTATCGATTACTACAGTATTGGTTTTCATAGCAACTGTTGTCATAGCAATCGATAAAATCAGAGCACTCAGGGGAAAAAGCAATAAGATACAATCTTGGCACTTTCGTTTGAAGCTACTAGCCAGAGCAATACAATTAACTGCAAAAATTATAATTGTTATAATTGAAATAAGACTAAAAGTAACGCCCTGATCAGTTAGCATCCATTTTAGGCTCGCATAACCATGAAGAGAGACGGCGAAAAACGAAAGAAAAATTATTACAGCAGGCTTTTGACTGACCTTTTTGCTTAACTGCAGTGCTTGATAGAGTGCTGTAATCAAATAAAATATTATTGATGCAGTAGCTATTAACATAGTATCTTTATCTTTATCTTTATCTACTTAATGGAAATAATAACTTTATATTGTTTCATATGGATTGTTTGGCAAAAATAGGTTCTTAAAATCAATTTATAACAATATAAATTAAAAACTAATAAAAATCCAAAAAAGACTAATTTTAATTATATGAGATATAATAATTACTCAACATGTCAATTGTGCAACTGAAAATCAACTATGGCTATTTTTCAAAATCTTAGTGATCGCCTATCCAATACTTTGAAAAAAATTGCTGGAAAAGCACATCTTTCTGAAAAAAATATTCAGGCTGTTCTCAGAGAAGTCCGTATGGCTCTACTTGAGGCAGACGTAGCTCTTCCTGTTGTTAAGAACTTAATTGAGGATCTGAAACAAAAGGCTTTAGGAAAAAACGTTAATCAAAATCTTAATCCGAGCCAGCAGTTCTTAAAAATTGTTCAACTTGAATTAGAAAGCTTGATGGGTGAGAGCAATGAGGAGCTCAACCTTGCTGCACAGGCTCCAGCTGTCGTTTTAGTAGCCGGTCTACAAGGAGCTGGTAAAACTACTTCTGTTGCAAAGTTAGCAAATTTTCTTGCCAAAAGAAAAAAGAAAAAAGTTATGGTGGTTAGCGCAGATATATATCGCCCTGCAGCAATAAAGCAACTGGAAGTTTTGGCTGGCCAAGTAGGCGCTGAATTTCATCCAAGTCAGCTTTCAGAAAATCCTGTCGATATTGTTTCAGGAGCACTTAAGTCCGCTAAAATTAAGTTTATGGATGTTTTGCTTGTTGATACTGCAGGCCGACTTCATGTGGATGACGAGTTGATGAGTGAGATTAAGCTTATTCATGCAGCAGTCAATCCTATAGAAACACTCTTTGTTGCTGATGCCATGATTGGGCAGGATGCAGTTATCAGTGCTAAAGCCTTTAATGATAGTTTGCCCTTAACTGGAGTAATTCTTACTAAAGTAGATGGTGACGCCCGCGGTGGTGCTGCTTTATCAATCCGGCAAGTTACAGGAAAGCCAATAAAATTTTTGGGAGTTGGAGAAAAAATAGATGCTCTAGAGCCATTTTATCCAAAACGAATAGCATCTAGGATACTCGGTATGGGTGATGTTATGTCACTCATTGAAGAAGTAGAAGAAAAGGTTGATCGAAAAAAAGCAAATCATCTTGCAAAAAAAGTTTCACAAGGTAAAAAATTTGATTTAAATGATTTAAAAGATCAATTACAGCAAATGAAAAGTATGGGTGGCCTATCCGGTATGATGGAAAAATTGCCTGGGTTGGTTAATATGCCACAAATGAATGCAAAGCCAGACATAGCTAATAATTTTTCTCGAATGGAGTTCATTATTGATTCAATGACCCCTTTAGAGAGAGAAAAACCAGAAATTTTAAATGGTTCTCGAAAAAGAAGGATTACACAAGGTTCCGGTTCAACCTTGCAAGATCTGAATCGTTTGCTTAAACAACATAAGCAAATGGGTATGATGATGAAGAAAATGAAGGGTAAAGGGATGCAGCGAATGATGAAGGGAATGTCTGATGCTTCCTCTCCTATGAGTGGAGGTTCATTTCCGGGAGGAAACGGTAAATTCCCTCTCTAGAAAGGATCCCTATCATCAGATTAACTCAACACAGCTTAGCCTAAAACTATACATATAGAGATCTTTTGGATATAATCCTGCGCCTTTGAATGTACTCGGTTTTTATCGGATTTCGACACAATGCATCTATGTATCCTATAAACCAGTTATTTGGAATAATAAATAATAAATAATAAATAATAAATAATAAAGAGAAGCTTCATGGTAACAATTCGTTTAGCTCGTGGGGGGTCTAAAAAACGCCCTTTTTATCACATTCATGTTACTGACAGTCGCCAAGCAAGAGATGGCAAGTACATAGAAAGAATTGGATTCTTTAACCCTGTTGCACGCGGAGAAGAAGAGCGTCTTCGTGTCGACACAGATCGGGTTAAACATTGGATTGACTTGGGCGCAGGTGTTAGTGACCGAGTCTCGCGTTTAATGAAAGAGTCTGCTGCAGCTTGATGCTGATATTTTCTGACCAAAGTGAGCTTAATTAACTCTTTTTCAGAATCCACTGCCCCATTAGATCCTGTTATTGTTGGTCGAGTTACTACGGTTCATGGAATTAAAGGCTGGGTGAAAATACACTCTTATACTGAGGATCCAGAAAAAATTCTTCAGTACAAACCTTGGTGGTTAGATACAAGTGAAGGCTGGAAAAAAATTGAAGTCAATGCATATAAAGTAGCAGGCCAAAACCTGATTATTCAAATATGTAATTTTGATGATAGAGATATCGCTCGACAAGAGTTATGTCAAAGAGATATAGCTGTAGAGCGGTTAGAGTTCCCAAAATTAGATGCGAGCGAGCATTATTGGTATCAACTTAAAGGCCTAAGGGTTGTTACAAACAAAGAATCAGTTGATCTTGGAGTAGTTGTTGGCTTGATGCAAACTGGAGCAAATGATGTCTTTCAAATCAAAGGCGATGCTCATAGCTTAGATCTTAAAGAAAGATTACTTCCGTGTACAAAACAAGTAATTTTATCTGTAAATCTTAAGTCTAATAAGATCGAGGTAGACTGGGATCCTGAATTTTAATAGGTGCAAAAGATTACTTAGATTGAGATATGAGCTAGGGTTGTGACTATGAAAATAGGAATAGTCACATTATTCCCGGAAATGTTTGATGCTCTACTTAATTATGGTGTCAGTAGCCGAGCCTTAGAACGTGGTTTGTTTGATGTCGAGTGCTTTAATCCGAGAAAATATTCGACTGATCGGCACCAGACTGTAGATGATAAATCATACGGTGGCGGCCCAGGAATGGTGTTAATGATTGAGCCACTTCGACAGTCGATTAATGAGGCGAGAGAGTGGATAGGAAGCAGGGCCAAAGTTGTTTATTTGACGCCCCAGGGAAGAGTCCTAGATCAGGGTGGTGTAAAATCTTTAGCTACTGAATGTGATCTGATTTTAGTGTGCGGGCGATATGAAGGAATAGATGAAAGACTCATTGAATTAGAGATAGATGAGGAATGGTCTATTGGTGATTATGTTCTAAGTGGTGGAGAACTTGCAGCTATGGTGATAATGGATACAATTGTCCGTCAAATCCCAGGTGTGCTTGGTGACAGTAAGTCGGCTGAACAAGATTCTTTTTCTGCAGGTTTATTAGATTATCCTCATTATACGAGACCCGAGTTCTACGAAAATTTGAAAGTTCCAGATACTCTTTTGTCAGGTAATCATGAAAATATCAGGCGATGGCGGTTAAAGGAATCTTTAAAAAGAACATTAGAAAGACGCCCAGATTTAATAGCTGGAGTGAAACTTAACGAAGAGCAACAAGAAATACTTGATAGTATAGTTAAATATGGTATTTCAAGAGAGTCGACCGATGAAAGCGATTAGATTGCTATCCTCTCTGTTCGGCGCTACTCAAAAAGGTGATAACACCAAATTATAAAAGCTGAGGAGCAAACTATGAGCGGAAAAAATTCAATTATAGCAGCGATAGAAGCAGAACAGATGGAAAAAGATTTACCACAATTTTCTGTTGGCGATACTATTGTTGTTCAGGTTAAAGTTATTGAAGGTACTCGTGAGCGACTTCAAGCCTTTGAAGGTGTCGTTATCGCTAAGCGAAATCGTGCCTTAAACTCAGCTTTTACTGTACGAAAAATATCAAATGGTATTGGCGTAGAGAGAACATTTCAGACATATAGCCCACAAGTTGAAAGTCTCTCCGTATCTCGTCGTGGAGATGTCCGTCAAGCCAAGTTGTACTATCTGCGTGATCTTTCAGGTCGTAAAGCACGTATCAGAGAAAAGCTAAGTACGGAATAATTTAATACGTTGAAAATGAAGCAAAAAAAAGCGCTATTTATTAGCGCTTTTTTTTGTGTAAAATTGTTAAAATAACTACGAGATATTACTTTTAAGTCTTACTAATTTTATTTCATTGCACTTAGACTTTAATTTTTTTAGGCGAGCTTAATAAAATATGGCTATACATAGCGCAAACAAAATAACTATCGATAACTATTTAGATGTTATTTGGATGGAAAAAGGCCTCAGCAAAAATAGCTTACATTCCTATGGGCGTGACCTAAAAAATTTTTCTCAATGGCTAGAGCCTCAGGGCATAAAGCTGCTTAGTGCTTCGCGCAGTAATATCCAAATGTTTTTATCCCATCGTTTTGAGCAAGGCTTGTCTGCAAGAACTACAGCTAGGCAGCTATCATGTTTACGTAGTTTTTATCGCCATTTTTTACGTGAAAATATTATCATAGTTGATCCCACAGTATTAATTGATAATCCAAAAATAGGGCGTCCACTGCCTAAGAGCTTGTCTGAGCAGGATATTGAAGCATTATTGGCTGCTCCAAACACTGAAGACTCTTTAGGTTTAAGGGATAGAACA
>Ga0308007_10000421_pt1 | contig 19459 bp, 22 predicted proteins | sample Neamet71_FD_203152 | JGI IMG/M metagenome (GOLD analysis project Ga0308007, IMG submission 203152) | Marine microbial communities from water near the shore, Antarctic Ocean - #71 | ecosystem: Environmental > Aquatic > Marine > Unclassified | place: Southern Ocean | collected 2014-06-07
GTAAAATGCACTGATATAACTTTACCCGATACAGTAAAATCAACGTGTACGACAGAAGATACACAAATTCAAACAGTAAACGATATATATAATAAATTAATGGATAATGGAAGCGTACAAAAGTTACAAGAAGCACCTTTAAATAAATATATAAATATCGCTGAGTATGAGGAAAATCATAAAAACATAATAGGAACTCACAGTAAAATAATACCATTAAGAAAAGAACTGGATTCAAAAATGAAACAGTTAATGAGTGATGAAGATAATATTCACGCTAATTATAACGAAACATACGATACGACTATGTATTCTAGTTTAGTATTGTCGGTTGTATTAACATCATCTTTATTTTTCATTTTCAAGAAACTATAATTCGGACATCGTTTTGTAAAATTACGAAAAGTTTTGTATACCTATAATATAAAACGATGTCATCTACAAACATAATACAAGCAATACCACTACCAAACATAACATTATCTAGTATGGAGTCCGGACAATCTGGAATAGATAATCAATCGATTAATGGATATGAACCTAATGGAAAATATGTAATCAAAACTTCATCAAATTATAATGACAATACACAAGGATTTAACGCATTTAATGAAACTACAAATACGTACTGGGAATGTGACAATGTAAATAATAATAATACAAGTATGACTAAAAATTATTCAAAATATACTCAGACCCCCTACTCTGGAATTACACCATCAAGTTATTTAGGTGGAGGTTCAGAAAATAATACATGGAGCACAAAAGTTGGTCCTAATAAGAACAAAACTGAAATACCAGGTGAGTGGATAGAGATTAAATTGCCATATAAACTCTATTTAACTAGTTATTCAATTACAACACCTACATTTGAAGCAACAAATACTTTTCCTAAAAAATTTACATTGGTCTCTTCTAATGATGGAGAATCGTGGGATTATGTAGACCAACAGCTTATAAACAAAGACGAAATGCCAAGTAAAACATCACCTAGAAAACCATTTGATGTAACTTCATATAATAAATATTCTTATTTCCGTTTGATTATAACACAGATGGGTGACAAAATGTCAAAACTACGTATTAGTAAGATAAAGTTGAATGGAACCACTGAATTGGATAGTGTTCCTGAAACATTTTCTACATTGTACCGGTCAATTGAAGGAGTTACTAATAAATACAATAAACAAAATGATAATAAGTTAGATGGAGCTGATTTGTATAGACCAACTTACTCTAATTATCTTGATAATAATTTAGAAACAGACGTCCATCCATCAAAAGAACCAAAATCAAAAAACGCACCAAATATGTTTTTAAATAACATAACAAACTCAGCATCAGACGTGTTGTTATATACAGGTATACTCACTGGAATAGTCGTATCAGGTATTATTCTGACGAATATGACAAAACGGTAATTTCATAAAAATATATTATCCATTCATACTATAATAACAAGTATACTATGAATAACGTTAAAGTGAATGAAAAACAAGTATCTAACTATACTGCGTATTCTGATTACGAAGTAAATAACAAATATCAAGAATTAAAGGAACAACAACGTAAAATGTTCGAAGGATTTAAACAATCAGATGAACGAGATGAGAACACGCCAGTAAAAAAATTCATAAATGAACAACAAATACAACCTTTAGAAAAACTAGAAAAAAAATATACAAAGAAGCTGAATACAATTAATAAGAATTATAACGATTTGGATTCTAAACTAAACACAATTACAAATAACGATAAAACTGGAATACGAGATAAATTAATGAACGAGGATAAATATAGTGACTATTTATCAACCAAGTTAGACCAACCAAAAGACGTTTCTGATGTTAGATTAGATGACACAAAGGATTTAATCAAGCATAATAATTCGATATTTAATTTAGGAGTGGTAACTGCGTCTACATTATTAGTTGCTGGTATAGTGATAGCAAGAGAATAAGTAAATATATAATATTTTTATAATATATATTTCCAAAAATGAGTAATAATACCGATTTAAATGGATTAGTTGCCTTACAAAAAAATTATCTGAATGTTCTTGAGAATAAACAAGGTGACCCCGAGTTTACAAATAAGATAAGTGAATTACAATCTCAATTAGAGAACGCACATAAGTCATTAAAAGATGCGGATGTATCAAGCGAACACATATTAACACACCAGGAAGAGGTGGCTGACATTGTAGATACTGAAAATGATAGATTAATGCAAAAGAAGCAATCTATAGATAATGCTTTAGTCGGAAAACAACGCGAAATTGAATTAAATGATAGTTACCAGAAAAAACAAGCTGAATATAACAAGATAAAATTCGTGTGGGTAATCGCTTTAGCTATAATTGTAGTATCAAGAATTTTAAAGAATCAGCTTACATTTTTTCCTTCGTTCATATTTGATTTGTTAACTATAATCGTTTTATTCGGTGCTTCCATCTATACGATAACAGTGTTTATTGAAGTATCCAGACGTGAAAAGATGAATTTCAACAAGTTAAATTTACCTGACCCTGCTGCCCGTACCCAATCTGAATTACAAGATGCGGCTAAAGCTGCTGCCAAGGAAGAAGGTGGCGATTTACTAGGTGGAATGAATTTATATGGTTGTGTAGGCACTTATTGTTGTAGTCCTGGCACTAAATGGGATACTGGTATTTCAAAATGCGTTCACGATAGTGAATATGATGTGAATAAAATTCAAGATGAAAGCAGTTCCGAAGAGTTTAATACAATGGTAAATAGCTCTAATACAAAAAACCGAAGAATCAATATAAATAATGTAAAAGAGAACTATGCGAACGAATATGATAATTATTCAAAATTATAGTTATTTTTATCCCATGATATAGTAAGTATAATATTATATCATGGGAGGAGGACCATCACGATCTACACTCAATTACCGAAAAAACGCTTTACGGGGGTATGATCGAAATAATTCTGATCTTCAATCAAAAATTAATTCGATTACTCCTATTAGAGATGAGTTACGACAGAAAATAGATACAATGAACGATGAAATATCTCAATTAAATACTGATATTAGTAAACTAGAAAAAACTACCACTTCAAATAGAAAAACAAAAACTTATTTAGCAAGTGCAAAAACGGGGTTGGAAAAAGATTTGAAAAGTGCGAAGTATTTATTAAAGGTGGTAGACCAAGCAATAGATGAAATAAAAAAATATGGAGATATTCAGAAACGAACACAAGACTTTTTTGATAAGGAATATGAAGCTCTTTATACAAAAGTAATGACTCGACAACAATTAAAACAAAATGACTATATAAATCGTAATGAAACATTAGAACGTGCGATAAAACAATTTAACCAAAATTTTAGTAATGATTATAGAAATACTGAATATCAAGAAAATCATACCGCATATTTTGTAACATTAAATTCACAATTTTGGTGGGTATATTACATTTTATGCTTAATCCTATTATACCAAATAGTTTATATACAGAATGAAATGAATTTGAAAACAAAAGTTATATTGGGAATTATGTTAACATTATATCCATTATCGTACCGAATATATGATTTAGTCGGAACTAAAAAATAACACTATAGTATAGAATATAGTAAATATGGAATTTAATAGAATAATTGAAGGATACAGTGATAATGACGTACGCACATTTAGCAGATATAATAGCAGATTTCAATCAAAATATAAACGGTTCAACGAGCTTAATAGTAGATTATGGACAATAACTAATGAACGTAATAAACTACAAAAAAAATATGAAGGTACGTATAATGACTATATAATTGATGACCCAAACTTAAAACTTACAAAAGCAGAAAAGGAACGGGTTCTCTCGGTTTTAAAAAAACAAATTAAGGCATTAGAAAAGGATATCGCGGAGCTTGAATATGATATTAAATCTATTAATGCTGAATCAGACAGGAAATATAATAATAAATTGATACCAGCAGAAAAGGATTTTGTTGAAAGAAAAGAAGTGACCGACAATAAATTAGATGAGATTTTACCATTAAAAAAGAAAGAGAACGGCGAAGCAAAAAATTACTTTAACTTGCTTATTTCACAAAATGAAGAAGTATTAAACGCAATAGCAGACCAAAAAAATGATCTCACTACTGCGGATAGAAAATATGTTATAAATGATACGAAACATCCATATTATGTAACGTTAAATCGCGGATTATTGTTTTTGTATATTATTGTAGCATTATATGTTATTTATAAAGTGATGTTTGGTATGATTACACAAAACATTTATGGTAAATTAATAATAGTGCTGTTAATTTCATTATATCCAATTTATATATTTGGTTTAGAAAAATCCATTTATAATCAATATCTATTTATTAAAGCTATGTTACGAGCTGAGCCATATATCCCCACTAAATAAAAAATATATTTTAATTATCAAAATATATTTACATAAAATATTTATTTATTACTACGTTACAAGCCATTGATATTATCATTATCTAAGCTATTTTTAATAAGGTCATCATCATCCATCTCTTCATTTGACTCATACTTAATCTCAACACCGAACCATTTGGACGCACGGTTCTTTCCGAAGCATCTATCCATATATTCGTGTAGGTCCTTTGGTGAAGGGCCTCTTCCACCATAGTTAGTCTCATACCATCGCACAAATTCATTATTTAATTCAGACTTCTGAACGCATGCGTTCGAGTTGCTGCTGCGTAATACACATTCCTCAACGAACTCAGATAGGTAGTCTTGGCTCTTCCTGTACTCATTGCTCTTCTGTAGCACGATGTCACAGTCATTAACCAGACCTTTCGTTCTTGATGCACGTACCACTAGCATTGCCAGAAATACTTCTTTCCAAGCATCAAACTTATCGTCAATTGACTTGTCAATGAGAAACTGGAAAGGCTTCTCGCGGTCACCTTCTACCGGGGTTTCTGTGAAGAGCGACTTGAATGGCACTGCTCTAATACGTCTCCAAGTACCGTGGTCGTTACTCTTAATTCCCATTAGAACATTACACGTAACAACCAGTTTAAATTGTGGTATGAATGAGATAGTCTGGGGCATATATGGAGCTCTACCTTGAATTGGGTCCTTTCCGCTAGTTAGCTGCTTCATTATACCTTCATTTATCACATCCCCCTTAGATGGCTCCTGCATCACTGCGAAACGTATTCCTTTCAATTGAACTATTTCGGGTGCCAAACCACCAACCTTACCACGTCTGTCAGTTACTAGTGTAAGTGGAACGTCACCTTTATAGTCACCAAGTGTAACTTCCATTAAGTTTACTAATACAGATTTTCCATTTTGACCGCCACCAATATACATATTAAACGTTTGATTGGTAGATGTTCCTAAGAGTGTCGATGCCAAATGGTCCCACATATATTCACATAGCGATTTCTCTGGAAACAATTGGTCCATAAATGTATTGATTTCATTGACCTTATTTGCTTGTTTCACTGGGTCAATTGGCCGGTAGTCAATGTTGGTTGACATTGAGATATTGTCCTCCGGGATGCCATTTCGAAATAAGTTTTCCTTAAAATCATATACACCGTTCTTACAGCAAAGTAGATGAGGGTTGACGTCAAGCTTTCCTAAGAAATCCCCGTCATAGAATAACTCCTTTGCCTCCTTCATAATATGGTCTTTATCGCTAGTTTGTGCTAACTTCTGAGAAATATTAATCGCGCGCTGTTGAATTACACGGTGTAATTCATCCTGTTCTGCTATAGGCTCGTCATCATCTGTGCGATTACTTTGTGGTTCATTGTTATGCATGTATTGAACTGCTTTATTTCTATATCGCTCTCTTAGTGGACCGGAGATGGTCTTTCTGAGAGTGGTTCCTGAGTCCAAATCGTACCAACGATGATTCTTATAGACCATCCACATATTATTTTTAACGCTGGTACACACATATGAGTGTTTACACATTTGATACAAAACCCACGCCAAATCCCAATCACCGCACCCCGATTTCTCGTTATTTTTACCTTTTCCGCCGCTTATCTTAAGACTTTGCTCAACATGATAATCCAATGAATTGTTCATGATACGGGTGTATTCTTCTGGAGCGTCTGTCTTAGCCCAATGATACAATGACCTCTTTGTAATTCCATCATTCGGGCGTCTTTCAAACCCTCGCCATTTATCGCATAATTCAGGAATGCTCCCAAAATCAAATGTAGATGATTTCGCACTAAACGCAATCCATACGATTAGTAATCGATTACTTATATTCTTAAGACACCAACCAACCTTCATCCACTTAAGGTATGAACCTCCCTCGTAATATGAAGGCGGTAATATCATTACATAGTCATGAGAATCCTTGAGGTCATAATCCAATTGCGACCCTAATGATGATTCCAGAAATACTTGTACCATCATATCGAGTTCCTCCTGTGTCTTTATACTGGCTATGTTTAAATCCTCAATCGCCGGAATATCTTGAATTGTCATACCCGACCTATTTGAAGAAGCACCCGCACGCTTGATATTATTCTGCCTATCATATTCGTCTCGTTCCTTTAGAAACGAAGACTTCAAGAATAATGATGGATGATTTTCATTACGAACTGAAAGCTCGTTTATATTCTGGTTGATATCAAACGACTGTAATGGGACTTCCTTACGCATAAACTCATTATCAGTGTCATCAAATGATACCTGATATATACGAGTTAGTTTATATCTGTCATGGTGCGGTTTTCGTGAACCGTATAATTGCCAATTTACAGTTCCATCGGTGATACCCTTATCAAATACATCCTCAAATGAATTCGTGATGGGAAGATCACCCCACGCATCAGCAACTAACGGAATGACTTTATTGCGGATAATTTTTTGTGTATTACGGTCGGTCTTCAACGCAAAGATCAAGTGTATACCATCTTTGGTACAATTCTTCTCTTTTACGCGGTTTACCGTAGGTTTCTGTAATATGTAAATTTTGAAGTCACACGTGCCATCCATCTGAAATATATTCTTGAATTCATCCAGATAGATGTCAATCATATCCTCAACGTGTCCGTCAGTATATTGACGCTCATCTACATCATAATCGTGACGAAGGTCAATATCAACCAAGATAGCTCCATTATCAACTAGCTGTTTCTCAGTCAGATACTCTTTTTTATTTGAAGACAAAATATCCCGATTGTATAAATTAAGAAATAGTTCATAGTCTTCAGGAGGTATGGAATATGAACCGCCATAAATGTTGTCATCTTTGCTTCCTATTCGTGTGTTTGTAATTTCTTTATTTGCGTTATTTTCACCTTTCTTTAACTGATGCTTCATCATAAAGTCTTGAAACCCAGCATACTTGACGCTAATGGGTGGTTTAGATTTAGAAGGGTGTCCATTAGCGATAGATTTCTCCATCTCCAACTCGTTTTGATATATTGATGTTATATTTTTATCCTCTTTCGAATTATACATTCTATTTTCAATTTTATATGTATATTATACCGAATGTATATTTAGTGATACCATATATCGTAATATAATATAATATAATTTTATATATTACTATGCCGTGGCTAATATTACTAAATGATTTTGTAAAATTGAATTAATGTATCTTGAACATTATCATTTAAATAAATTATACTTCAGTAGTATATAAAATGAAGTTTTGCGAAAAGTGTGATAATATGTACTACATTGGGATTAATAAGAATAATCCCAATGAGTTAACGTATTACTGTCGTAATTGTAAACACGTTGATGAAACCATCACTCAAGAAGGTATCTGTGTAACAAATACCCAATTAAAGAAAGGGACACACGAATTTAACCACTTGTTTAATGAATATACGAAATTGGACCCCACCCTTCCACGGTTGTATAATATTCAGTGTCCTAATGATGAATGTAAAACCGAACACGGTGTGATTTATATTCGTTATGATAATGATAACTTAAAATATTTGTATATATGTGCTGATTGTGATACAAAATGGAAAACTGATGAACGTAAATAATCAAATACACGAACAGAAAATTGAAAATCTAGATGATAAATAACTATTTAGAAAAATTACATTATCTAATAATATAATAACTAATATGGACGCCGACGATTATGTTCCCAGTGACACCGAAGATATTTCCAGTGATATTGAAGATATTGATGATATGTCAGTGGAAATGAAAAAACCTATTAAAACAGTTCCAATACCAATTGACGATGATGATGTGATTGTTGATGATATTGACGATGATGATGATGATAGTATGATTGAATCAGATATAGAAGATTATGGTGAAGAAGATATTCTAGACCGTGATGACAAAGATGAAAATGTGACATCTAGCAAATTTGCGATGGATGGCTATGGTTCAGATGATGATTCTGACAATGATTCAGATGAGGAGGATTTTCAAAAATTTAACGAAACCGATAAAAATGATATTATTACTAACTTTCACCCAGAACTATACAATCATAATTATGATGAAATACAAACAATGGCTAAGGTTACCAGAGATAACGATGGAACTATTGTAGACCCTTTACATAGAACGTTACCATTTGTTACAAAATATGAAAAAGCACGAATATTAGGGGAACGAACAAAACAATTAAACGCAGGAGCACAGTCATTCGTAGAAGTAGATGATAATGTGATTGATGGATATCTAATCGCATTAAAAGAGTTTGAAGAAAAAAAGGTTCCCTTTATTATTAAACGACCTTTACCAAATGGTGGATGTGAATATTGGAAGTTATCTGATTTAGAGATATTAATTTAAAAACAGAAAAAGAAAAAATAATAGTTTATTTTTTCTTTTTCAAAAAAGCAATATAGAAATAAACATATAATCAATGTAATGTCACAAAATAACAAACGACACTGTTCTTTTTGTGATGATGAAGGACACCCGATAAGTTCTTGTCAAGACCCTCGTATTGATATTGTGCTTAGAGATTTTGAAGAATCTATTTCATTAGATATGGCGTGTAACTTAAAAAAGAAATACGTAAAATACATTATGATTTCAATATACACTATCGCAGACATTCGGATATTAGGCTATAAAAAAGGGTTATCTATGAATAAAACGTCCAAGGATATGTTTATAAATGAAGTATTAGATGAATATTATGATACAAAAGATAGTAAATATGATGAAATTTTTACTGGGTTTAACGATACTGAATTATTAGGTTTCGCAAAAGATATCTCTACAAATTCAAAACAATGGAATTCTCGTAAACTATCGTTACCAAAAACAAAAAAGCTATTGGGTATTAAACAAGATAATATTGTGTTACGCGAAGCCAAGAATCCAAAATATAAAACAGTATCGTCGATGATAACGACTGACAATTATAATAATGAAGAAACCCCCGATTATGATTTCCAGTATTTTTTGCTACCATTAATAGACGAACCAGGATTTCGTGATTTATTTCCGGCATTAAAAAATGGATTAAATTATATGTATTTTTTATCATTCGGAGCATTAGTTATGAATGCGTATATTATTTACACCCAGGTTTAGGTCTATGTCGATTATGACTTCCAATTCTTACCACAATCCAAACACGTAATAAATATAGTTGCTGGTTCGTCCGCACTTCGGGTTTGTAATTCATAATACGTACATCTCTTTGATTTACACTTCTTGCATGTAAACATATCGGTAGATGCTTGTATATTATTGGTATATTTGTTTGCATCACGCATTACTTTCTGTTCGATTAAAGTTTTCCATTGCGAAGGGTTCATTTCCTGATGGGTCATAGACGCAATATTGAGTGGAGTAATTTCACCATTTTTAATTCGGTTTAAAAATGATGGGTCCTTTAAATTAATATAAAGACTTCGCAATCTATCCAAATAGATTTGTACGAAACGTGGGTTTTCCCACTTTTTTATAATTTTCTTGGTAGACGCCTCTTTTAACGAATAGTTAAACACCCCTCGTTCTACGTTTATGCATAATGTATCATCTTCTATGACCACATTCAACTTAGTTGAAATATTCTTACGGAATTCAGTTGGGTTAGCAATATTACGCATTGTGTAAATAATATAATATATTATCGTATTTACCGTTTATATTATTTCAATTTTTCTAATATTACAGATACTCTTCTTCTTCTAATTCATTTGTATATTCACTATCATCAGTGTCAGACAAATTAAAAACAGTAGGGGCATTGGCACGACGTGGTGTTTTAGGTGGTATATTACGTTTTATTTTACGTGGGATAGACGCTTCACTATCACTTTCATCATCATCAACTATGAAATTATCCTTTACGTACCCGCTTTTGGTTTTAGGTAAACCTTCATCTTCATCTTCACTTTCTTCTGAATCTTCCTCATCCAAATCATCAAATCCACCATACAAATGATTATATATACTATTCCATTCAGTAGAAGTCAGATTTTTGGGAATATTGTTTACCTTATTCACTAAGACGCAACTACCGAAAAATAATGTGTTATCGATAGGTGGTGGGAATTCATATTTATTTTCTTGATTAGCTCTACCTACTAATTTACCATAGAGATGAATATTATATGTTATATTATTTAACTTAATATCTTTCCATACAGACTGAACTTTAAAGTCAGTTGATGCCTTAAATCCGCCTTTTTTATAAAGTTCATTTTCATCATACGATTTCACCTTCAATCCCTTAACATTTCCTCCCTTCTCCACAATAATAATAGAAACTGATGTCATAATATACAACTTATATATTGTAGATTTTATACCCTTTACAAATTACTAATATAAGTGTGTTTGTCGTAAAATTATATAAAAATTTTTGTTGTAGTTGTGTATACCAATAAAGTAAATGTTTTCAAATCCTCTGATATCTTTTTTGATTAAAATAATTATATCGGTTGCTATTATTTATACATTACAGTGTGGTTTTGAGTACCTGAAAACTACATATACCAAGCCAAAAGTAAAAGATTTAGTAAATACACAAATAAAGAAATACAAAGAAATTATGTCTGAATTGAACGACCCGGTTGAAACAAAATGTGAAGAAATTACAGATGAATTTGATGAAGTATTTAACGAACAAATAAATGTAAATGATATGAATGACGAACTATTGTCATTTATGAATTCACAAACACAGCAATATGTAACCGACGCATAACTATATTTGCAAACCTATATAAATATAATCCTACAATCAGTATAATGTCAGAATTAAGTCCCGTACAGATAAGCAGATTATCTGATAGATTTCCTGAATTTGAACTTTCGTATGAAACTATTTCACATACGAAAGTTTCGTCCGCATATAATGTAGTCTCTGCTATCCCTAATGGGAAAAAGGTGTTTTTATGGTTTACATTTTACAAAGATAAGGATGTATGTTATTTGTTTGAATTAAATAGAGAAAAACGCATTACCAAAGGAAAAATGCTAAACCTGGGGTTCAACTTCAAACTATCATTAGGCACTGTATTATATGGTTCGTGTGTCGTTAATGAAATGAATGAATTAAAGGCCATAGTTGTTGATGATATTTTATATTATAAAGGGTTGTTACTCAATAATACACCTATTATACAAAAATTATCCATGTTAAATAAAACGTGTAATGATATTACAAAACAAGACCCACATCATCCTATATATTGTAGTGTTTTTTGGGAAATTAACATAGATAATAATGCGGTTGAATATCCAAATACAATTTCCAGTGATATTTTTCAAAGTATACCTTATAATATTCATCATATTCAGTATAGATGCGCTCACGAAAAACGACCTTTTGTCAATATTTTTATTCATAAAAAATTAAATGTAGTAAATTTGCCATCAGCCAAACGACAATTTATAAATCCATTAGATAGTATTGATTTGACACCGTTTAGAATGACACAACATAAATCGCAATATCGGTATTCTACTATTTTTCAGATAATGGCCGATATTCAACCCGATATATACCATCTTTTTATATATGGACGAAACAATCTACGTGTGTATTATAATGTTGCTTATATACCTGATTATAAAACTAGTGTATTTATGAATTCATTATTCCGTAAGATCCGTGAAAATGATAATTTAGATTATATTGAAGAAAGCGACGATGAAGATGATTTCCAGAATATAGACGAAGACAAATATGTAGACGTAAATAAGGTATTATATATGGAATGTAATTTTCATATGAAGTTTAAACGATGGGTTCCAAGTCGGGTTGTTAGTCGTAGGGAAAAAATAGTACACACGAGCCAACTCTAATTTTTCTGTTGTCGGGCTACTCTCTCATCATGCATTTGTTGTAACCGTCGTCTATGTTCTAATACTTTTTTTTGAATTTCCTTGATTTTTTTGTCGTCAAACTTATTCGTTCTTTTTCTATTTTCTTTATTTTTATAATATAATGCACGTTTTTCCAATTCTATATTCTTTTTTCGTCTTATCTCTTCCTTCTTTTCTTTCCACTCTTCTTCATTTTCTATTCCTTTGAAAAGTGTTATTTTATGAATATTTTCTTTCATTTTGGCTATTCGACGTTCTTCATATTCTTTTATTTTTGCTAATTGTTCTTCCGTTAACATTATTTATTATATACTGATAATATATAATGTCTGGAACCGGAGTTACAAACTTCACATTCACTGAAGGTAATGTTTTACCTAACACAGTAACTACCGCTACTTCGGGTGGTGATAATATCAACGTATTTAAGGCAAATTTTGAGCCTACACAAACTGGTGGAAAGATGCGTCGCAAATCTTATGGTAAAAAACGCAAATCTATGCGTAAATTAAAGAAGAATAATAAAAGTAAAAAAAATAAAACACGAAAAAATACTCGTCGGAATAGACGTAAATAGAAGCCAACAAAAAACAAATATATACACATTTACATAATTGTTTTTATTTTTTGTATTTTTACTTACCTACGCCCTGCTCTCTTCATCTCAGACATTTTAATTTTGGCGTCTCCGTGTGCTCTATTATCATGCCTATCTTCCCACATATAGTTTGATGCCTTATTTTGACCTCCACAGTTTCGGGCAACAATGTGTCCGGCGTCTTTATGAGCGGCTCTATCGTTTGCTTGGATTGTATTTAACCCCGCGTGTTGCTTGTAATGATCTACAGCAAACTTACGAACTGCCTGATTATTATTCATGGTGGGGTTTTCATTCGCAATTCTACGATTGATAGCGATAGAGTGTGTTCCGTATGGCATTTTGAATTTAGTTATTGAATATAACACTTATGTTGTTACTATAGATTATATCATATTTCATAATTCAATTTTATTCCGTCTTCAGACTATCAAATATAGAAGTATCGAGTAAACACTTCGAATCCTTTAAACTCTTTAAATGATTGTCATCGTCATCTTCGTCATCTACTATTTCAGTATCATCATTCTTTAATTCTTTGGGTTCAAATACCCATTTCCACGTTTTATCGGTATCCCAATCTAAGCTCATTCCCTCATATTTATCTCCGTCTATTTGACGGATACGATAATTACATCTTTTATAAAATCGTCTTCGTTGGACCCATTGTTTTTGGAATAAATCGTGGCTATCTACAATATCTACTACAATCGGATTATTACCTTTTACTCGTAATATACGTCCTACTGATTGTGTTATGTCGGTTTTGGGAGTAATCATAATTAATGATGAAAGGGTCTTTATATCAAGTGCTTCTGCTGCCATCGCATATGTAGCTAATACAATTTGTTTGGTTTCAGTCATTTGTAAATCTGCTTGTTTCATTCCTCCCACATAAAACCCGATTGTTGCCAAATCACGATGACATATACCTTCATATAAATATGTTAATAATGAACGATTATGACATAAAATCATTATTTGTTTTGACACATTCTCTTTTAATAAATCTCCTACCACTTTAATTATAAAGTCACTACGTGGTCCGTAATTACATAATTTGGATATCATAGTGCTATATTTGGGATTTCCGCGAAAATCATATTCTATTTCATTAAAATCGGTATCTCTGGAAGTATAATTTATAGCACGAACACATACAACATCATCGTCTTTTCGTCCTTCACTATGAATCTTATCACCTATATACATATACAATACTTTTGTTAATTTATCCTTTCTATCTACGGTTGCTGATATACCAAGCATATAGGGAGTTACTGTTTTGAATAATGTTTTGGAAAATTGTTCGCTACCTATACGGTGAACCTCATCTATTACAGTTAGTCCAAATGATGTAAACGCATTCGGACCTAAATCCTTATCGTATAACGTTTGAAGCATACCAATTACAATATCTTTCCCTTCTATATCAAATACCTTACCTTGGATTTTGCCAATCTTTGCGCTTGGTAAAAAGTCATTTATACGTTCTATCCATTGGTTCATCAAGAATTCTTTATGCACGATAATCAGTGTCTTCTTTTTAATATCTGAAATCATTTTTAATGCACATATAGTTTTTCCAAATCCGCACGGAAGCTCGAGTATACCACCATTCCCACGTATCTCATTTCCACAGCATATAGGGGTATTTATATGATTCATATACACACTTATCACGTTTTTTTGATAATCACGAACGGTTTGTGTAAATTCAACATCTATATCATCACCTTCTTCTATTTCTGACTTGTCGGGCAGTCCATAACGTTTGATTCCGTAAAACCTTGGTATGTAAAATTTGTTTGCGTTTTCACGAAATACGTGAAACGCACCCACATCAGTGTTTTGATTCGCACCAAACACTGCTGGTTTGACAAATAATTCTTGACGAAGGATATCTTCATCATCGTTTATAATAACTGATTTGGGAATTGTATACCCTTTCTTACCAAGATACGCAGATTTTCTCACAATTTCTTTGTAATCATCTGTGATTGTTACTTCTGTAACTTTAGGCTTAGGTGGTTGTCTTTTTCGGTTGTATGGTTGTCTAAATCCACGCATTATTTGAATTATATATATTAACGTAACTTTAGGATATTTCAATTTTGTAGGTTATTTACTTGGAATAAACGGGTGAAAAATATAATAGTATTCTATACTATACAAAAATGAAGTTTTTATCTTTTATGGATTCTCTTACTAATGTTGAAACTGCTGTTATTGTCATGCTTATTTCCTATCTAGCACTCCCAATTCAACTCCCTGATATGTTTGCTAATATGGTTGATTCTCCCGTGGGAACAATTGGTATTTTCATCCTTTCTGTCTACTTATTTTTTAACGCAAACCCATTAGTTGCGGTTTTGTTCGTATTCGTCGCATATGAGATGTTCCGTCGTAGCAGTAATACTACTGGTAAGGCTGCTATGATTAAATATACCCCTACCCAAGCAAGAAAAGACGATAAGATGAAGAAAATGAACCCTGTCAAAACTACTTCTTTAGAAGAGGAAGTCGTAAATGAAATGGCACCTGTAGGAAAGAGCGATGTTAGTGTATTCACCACATCTACTTACAAGCCTGTTGCTGAGAATGTAGGTAGTGCATCTATGTTCTAAGTTCAGATTATGTGTTTTACATCATATAGAAAGTTATATGATGTAACTGTAATTTTATGCTACTCCACGTATCACTTCATTTGTGCATTAAACTTTTTCTTTAACCCGATTATTATACTTATCACCGCAAATACTCCTGCAAAAATTGCTGATAAGTTTCCATATGATACTAATGTTAATGAACCAAATAAATATAATATACTTAATATTAATATACCCATTATGATAACAGCAAAATAAGCTGACAAACTATCCGAATTAAATATTGTTTGTAATATTACACTTAGTGTAGGGATAAGATCATCAAATGGAATCGCGTCTATATTTTCAGCAGTATCAGAGGTTTGGTCGGATTTGATGGTAACCCCTTTCACTTCTGTCGTCATAAAAGTTAAATCTGTTTTCTTTATTTGAATTAATCCGTATGATAAAATACTAAACACAAAGGTAAATATACCTGCTGACATTAATTTATAGTCGTCTGAAGATGCACCGGTGCTTATTAATGTTGTGGTCAAAACAAACATACTAAATCCTAATATGATATCCGACATACGGATACGTTCAAATCGAGCAGTATCATCTGAGGTGAATGCTATCGAGCTACCGTCAATTACCAAATTTTTATAAAGTAATGGAACGGTAATATAGGAAACTAACATTGCTAGCACAAATATACCATAATTTACAGTCGTCTTCATAAAATCACTTTCTTGCGCTTCCGTTGCCATTTTACTGTTAATTGGGACATTATATGTATTCTGTTCTTCTTCACTCACACCGGTTGGGCTGCAGTCAATATAAATCTCTTCGGCATCTCTTTTTGATATGTTATTACTTGGAATAACAATATAACTTTCACCTTGACCCGGATAATTATCGAACATTGTAGTTACATTACCCAACTTATCAATGATTTTCTCTTTTGACTCAGTATTAATTTGAATCGGGGTTGTAAATACACATATCTTATTGCCGTTATCAGTATAAACAATACAAGAATCTTGTTTTGGTATGACCGAGTTTAATTCAGCTTCGATGGTTAGTTCCTGCCTTTCCTTAATATTTAATATTTTATCTATATCATTCTCATCGTTTATTAATGAAGATTTTGTTTCAAGTAAATAACAAGTGTATAGTTTGGTTTGGTCGCTCGCAGTTGTATGTTCTATGACTAGTTCTCCCACAATATTATCATTATTTGTAGTAATACCGTCTATATTGTAATGAATTGTTTGGTAGATAGACATATCTTTATGCATGTAGTTATATTGAGTTCCTTTCTCGGTATAAAAAAAGTTATTTTCGGATGATGTATTTGGGTACGATATTTCAAATCCGCCTCGTTTATCAGAAGGTTCTGATGCTTCATTCTTATTTAATGTTACCCGCGGATAGTCTATTACAATTTGATGATTGAATTCTTTATTTTTACTAGGGTAGAAATCTGGCATTATTAATATACTATATAGATTATTCATATAGTTTATTTTTGAATTTTTATCTAAAGGTTAGGAATATACTGGAACAAATTGTTTTCATACATTGTAACTTGGAAGGTGTCATTGTACCCTTCTACAAAAACAACATTGCCATTATTTATATCATCACAACCATATTCTCCCGTACAACTTTTTCCATTCACACTTATTGGTAGTTTGGTATTCAAATTTCCATTATTCGCAATTGTATAAAATTGCCACTTATCTCTTCCTGTCATTATTCGCCGTCCCATTAAAGGAAGAATACTTTGTTCCCCGTCATTTCCCATACGTGTTAAAATACCCATCTGTTGATAATTACTATTTGTTGCTCTTGTTTGAATATTTACTGGAACCGCTACTTGAGGAACTCCGCGAATATCACTTGAGCCACGTTGGTAATATACATCGTGAGTTTTTAATGGAGGGGCATAAGGGTCATTTATTGTATCATTTCTACCGGACATTGGCGTTAACGCGTGATGTATAGGAGGTGGCACTAAGATACGAGGTTCTTTACCACCTGTTCTACGAATATTCATAAAATGTTTGTAAAATATGAATCCTAAACCTATTAAAATAACGATTATCAATAATAATGTCATGTTCTCTACGCATATAACACCTGGAGCACATTTTTTTGCCATATTTATTTTTGTATAATATTGCACACTATTATATAATGGAAAACGAATTTATTATTTTTTCAAATCCACCTAGCATCTTTACAAATCCACCAGTTGTTAATGGGATTACATCATTGGTTACATCATCTACAAACTCACCAGTTTTCCTAATAAACGCAGTAGGTTTTAATCTACGGCAATTATAACATTTATCCCGGATTGACTTAGGAAAATGTATTATGTGAAATCCAAACTGGTCTATTGTAAATCTGTCTAATTTTTCTAATAAAGACCAGAGATTTGTCTCGATTTTGCTACCAATTTTACCTTTTCCGCCTACAAAATCTAACATCATAAAAACCAACATTGGAATGAAATAGAGAATCTTTCCAATAATTTCTAAGATATAATAAAAAATACAAGATGTAAAATTCTCCATCATCTGCAAACCACAGAAAAATGTTGATATACTGAATACACCTACAGAATGGGCTAATTTGGCACCAGATAATGCTCCAATAAACGCACCTTGAGGAAATTCTATAAACTCTTGACCTACTCCTTCAAATATTTGAAATAGACCCTCTCCAGCACCTACCGCTAAAGTGATTAATATCAAAATAAAAGGTATTGCAGCTCCGAACATTGTTACTAATATATATTATTATGCATATATTAGTTTTGTATTATAATCCAATTACTTACTTTTTTTGAGATTTATATTTTGAATATTTATTCATAAACGCCTCTGCTTTGTCTAATATAGGGTCGATTTTGACCATAGCCTCAACAATATCTCCCTTTAATGCGCTAAATTCGGGATATTCTTCTTTTAATTTTTCAAATTGACGCTTCATTTCATCCTTCGTTTTGTCGGAAAGCTCATTTGAATTTACCGCATCATCATCTTCGTCTTCTACCTTTTTTGGTGCCTTTTTTTCTTTCTTGGGACCCACCTCTTCTTCCACAGTTTCGTCCTCAGTTCCTTCCTCAGTTTCGTCTTTATCTTCAAATCCCTCATATCCTATTTGTTTCATGCCTCTCTTTAATAAGTTAGTAGCTGTTAACGCTACACACAGAATTACTATCATGTTCTTGCTAAAGAAAGAGGTTAAGAAACCTACCATACACATCAATACAATACCCGTTGTATCATTATTGCTTACAAATAACACGACTTGGGTCAATGTCATAAACAAAAATAGGTATAATACTAGTTGATTTTGAAGCACAGGGTTGAAGTTATACTTCATTTTTAATAATTTTCCAAAATTTGGTAATTTAAATGTCATTTATAGAATATGTAACGAAATTAATTGTATCCTAAATAGTTGTCTATGAGTTGCTATCAGTTTCAACCGATTCATCACATTCATCACATTGGTAACAAGCTGGAACATCTCCTCCGTATATATCCAACACTTCTTTTACCACTTCTTCGCGTTGAATATCGCTTTTTTGAAATTCTACACTTGTTATACTTGACGAACGTTTTCCTTTAAATTTATCCAAAAAATCTTCTAACCCATTTACGTCTTGGGTCCGATCATATTGTTCTAAATCGCCCGTTATTACTAGACGACTATTTTCACCTATTCGGGTCATTAACATCTTCATTTGGGCTATCGTCGAATTCTGCATTTCATCCGCAACTATCCAGCAATTCTTAAATGTTCTACCTCGCATATAACCTAATGGGGATATTTCAATCACATTATCTTCAATTAATGTTGTTACCTCTTTGGGCGTAATAAATGTATATAATATATCGTAGATTGGTCTTACCCAAGGTGCCATTTTATCTTCGAGTGTTCCTGGTAAATAACCCAAGTCTTCATCAACTGATACAGATGGTC
>Ga0308007_10000434_pt1 | contig 19211 bp, 24 predicted proteins | sample Neamet71_FD_203152 | JGI IMG/M metagenome (GOLD analysis project Ga0308007, IMG submission 203152) | Marine microbial communities from water near the shore, Antarctic Ocean - #71 | ecosystem: Environmental > Aquatic > Marine > Unclassified | place: Southern Ocean | collected 2014-06-07
TGTGGGCATATTTATTGCTCGGTGTGTATAAAAAAATGGCTCACGGAAAGATCAAATACATGTCCAACGTGTAGGGCAGAAATATAATAGTGAAATAAGTAAAAATGTGTAATTAAATATTTGTATTTCTAATTCAAATTAAAATATTTAATTATAAATAACAATGCTTCCAGTAGTAATATTTATTTTATTATTATCATTTATTGGAATATACATTAATGTTTACAAAACTCCAGATTTAAGCGACCCAGAAATGCGTATGCTTCCTAAGATGTTCCAAACCAATAAAAAACAACTACGAGAAAATTTAGATAGTAATGAAATATCCGCAGACGAAGTTGCCACGAGACTCGTAGACGAAAAAACGGGGAATAATAATATATACGACGCTGTAGGCAACATGGTAAAAGGTAAAAGAGACTTTAAAAATGAGGGGATGGTCGCGGGAAGAGATAAACTTATAGATACGAATCTAGAAAAATTATCTTCAGTAGGAAACAAGCGTCCATATGCTTGGCACGGAGCGTCGTCTCAGAGAGAGTGGCCTGATAATAAAACTGTTAATGCCGGGCTTCCTTATAACGTATATCACCCATTAGATGTAAACTCATTGAAAGGAATAACATCTACAGACATTAAAAATAATGATTATAAAATGGTTGGACCGCAGGTAAAATCCTCGGCCGGAGAACAAACAGTTGGGTTTTTTCTTGGAAAAGATAAAACTTACGGAGAGTTAGAAAGAAGTCAGAGTAATAAAGATATTAACCAGGCAATTGCTATAATTAGAAACGCAACATCGAATGAGAATAAACAATTAGTGTCTATAGATGATACAGATAGAAGAAAAATAAATGAGAGATATGGGAAGAAAAATAACAATGCTATAAGCAGATACACAGACCTGAAAATTAAACCAGATATAAATACGTCACTGACCGATAAAGACTTGGATAATATTAGTTCAAGACATATAAATATAGACCCTAATGGTGAATTAATAAGTCAAACATCTAAATTTCTAGATTAAATATAATAAAAACAAATAAAAATGTATTATTATAATAAATGGCGGATTATATTCCTACAGAATGGCAACAAGAGGATACTAAATACTCGAGGAGTGAATATCAATATGGTGAGGCTAAAGTACACAAAGATTTAATCAGAAAAAACATAGGGAAAACAATTGTAACATATGATGATGTACATCAGAAGGTAAGAACTCTTCCTAAGTCAAAATTAATAAAAGACCAGGTAAACAAGGATAGGGGGTTTAAAATTGATAAAACGGGGGCATCTGTTCAAATGAAAATTAAAAACGATCATTTAAACAGTGAAAACACAAGATGGATACCGGGGTATTCAATGGGGACGAAGTTTATTCATGAACCCAATAAACAATATAATAATGTAATTCCTAAAAATACAATTATAAGGTCCCATGTTGAGAGCGAAAAGAAGAAAATTATAAATGGGTTAAGAGGAATAGACGAAATAATACCCAGTAAACAGTTGGATAAGAATCCTTTAATATCGAGTAATAGGGAAATTACTAATTATACGCCAGTTCACTCGATAGTTCAGCCTGTGATACGTGTTTACAATATGCCGTAATTTATTTATTTTTTACTATTGTACATATTTCTTCAAAATTATTTATAAAAGTTTGTTCAAATATAGATCTTAATTTAACAAATGTTTTCTTATTTGTAATGTCTATAGAATATTGTATAGTTTCTAATGACATAAGTTTTACATCTAGGATTTCTAAAAACTTTTTATCGACCTGTATATTTGATAAAAACTTTTTGGTATTACAAAAATTAGTGCGGTACATAGTTGTAAACGGAATTTTTACTATATACATATAATACCTGTGACCAGATGGGGTTGTAGATAGTATACAACGACTTCCCCGAATTAGTCGTTTAATGTCATGTATTTCACCCACTACTCCAAGAGATTCTTCCCATGTTTCTCTTGCTGCGGTATTCTCTGGATCTGATCTGTCTGATAACTCTGATCTTCCCCCGAAATTAGACCATTTTTGATCTCTATCTTTACCTAAAAAAAAATAAGGCGTATTATCTAAAGATTTACAATAAAAAAGAATTCCTGCTCCATATATTATATTATCCATTACATTTATAATGTATTAATTTTAGTTTTATACTGCTTGATTTAAAAGTAAAATTAATACATTATAAATGTAATGGACGACATAATAAAAAATAATAAAATAAATGGGCCGATAAATTTTTTATTTTCACGTTCTCCTGAAAATAAAAAAAATAAAAAGGTTAATTATAACATGAGTGCGAACGTTCCGAGTATTAAGATCGTAACCGATACTACTTCAGCTAGACCTACGGTAAAATTAGATAAATCGCTTAAAATAACAGATATTGATATAGTAAAGAATAGAGACAGTGATGTTGATTCTGTATCGTCTGGGAGCACAATAGAGGCTCAGCAGTCTGAGAATAAAAATAATAAAGTTAGTAGTCTTAAGTCTAAATCTAAATTTAACCCAGATGATTATCAGAATTTCGTTAATAACTCAAAAACAAAAGATAAGAAAATCCAAGATTCCGACGACAGTGATAGTGATAGTGGTAGCGAAGGATCCCAAGAATCTGGATCAGACGAATATTCTGACACTTCATCCCAGAGTAGTGAAGAAGGTAGCTCTAAAAAAAAGGGTTCTAAACAGGAAAAACAGCAAATTCTTATGAAATTAGTATCACTTGAGAAGAAAGGTATCGAACTTACTAAGAAATACTCAATGTCGTCTAAATTAGAAGAGTTAAAATTTGAACTTAACTTACACGAGTCTTCTGCAGAAGTTGAAATGAGTATTAAGATGCAGCAAAAGATGTTAATGGCTGCGGTAACCGGATTAGAGTTTGCCAATAAAAGATTTGACCCATTGGGGGCTAAATTAGATGGCTGGTCCGAATCTGTTATGGATAATATCGACGATTATGAAACTGTTTTTGCTAAATTACATGAAAAGTATAAAAGTCGTGGAGATCTCCCACCAGAGTTACAGTTGTTGGTAACGCTAGTTGGCGGGGCATTTATGTTCCATGTAACTAAGACGATGTTCAGTTCTGCGATGCCAAAGGGGTTAAATGATACACAATCATCTGAGATAATGAAGAATATATCATCTGCCATGGCAAACCCACCTCCTCCCCAGGTTTCGAACGTATCTAGTAAGGAAATATCGGGACCGTCTCTAAATTTATCCAATTTTTTCCAGAAAACAGATGATGTATCTTCGGTTGGAACAGTTGAGACATCTAGGGAAGTAACTATAAACCAAAAAGGTAAAAGAGCGATAAATTTATAAATATATTTTAAATTAAAAAAAAAATATATTTATATTAAATAAAATGAAAGACGATAACGTAAAGATTTTGGGAGCCGTCGCCATATGCGTTTTATTATACCTACTTATGAAAAAAAATAAGCAGACCCTCAAACCCGCTACACCGCTCGCAGCGGGTCCCTCCCCGCCCGTCCCGGGCGTGTCGCCCCGCATGTCCGCCAAAAACACTATGATGACAATGTTGGAAGACACATTTGGAATGTCGATGTCCATGAAGGAACCAAATGAAGACACTCACATTCTAGTTGGTAGGTTCGCTGCGTGTCCACCCAAACATGTTATAGCGAAACAGGCTAGTCCTACTGACCGTACCGGTAGTTGCCATGTTACATGCGGCGGCGGCGGGTGGTGCGGTGACGAGAAAGGTATGAGAGGTGCGGCCCCAGATGAGGTGAAGCTACAGAAGTGCTGTGTTCCTCATACACACCCCCTCGCTTCGCAGCCCGTATCTACATATGTAAACGATCCAATGCTTTCGGTTGGTTCCACTATCTAAATTACATTACATTACGTTACGTTACATTACATTACATTACATTACATTAATTTTAAAATAAAAATATATATTTATTTTAAATAACAATGGTATTATATTATTCAAAATCTGTAAATAATGTTTCTAGAAAAAATCCTTATATTCCAGAGGAAGTTATCACGGAGGCCCAGGATTTATCAATGTTGGCAGCATTGTCGGATATATCGAGTAATGCAAGTATGAGATTTAGTAATTATTACACCGGTCGCGAAAATAACGAAATTGAAAATGAAATTGAAAATGAAATGATTTTGCCGCCACTTAGCTCTCTGCCCCCGCCGCCGTCGCCGCTGACGCCGCCGCCTCCGATACCTATGAATATACCTGTTGACACTACAGAGGGCGAAAACCTTAGTGGTAATATTAACAAGGCTAGATACGATATTATAATGAAGAGGTTAGATAAACTAGAAGATTATTTATTAATTTTATTAGTGATTATGGCACTTATCGCATTTAAACTATTTAATTAAAAATAAACTATCTTAGAACTAAGATTAGTTAACGTATATCTACTATTATTATAGAACGATTTTCTAAATTCCTCTATAGTTAAAGCCCCGCCATAATCCTTTAAATTTAAAATACTAGGAGCAGCCCTTATCTGAAAATCATATCCCATTAATTTTCTATAAAATTGACCTATAATATAAGATTTGTGTTGAAAAATCTTATCGTTTAAGGAATATGATTTAACGCAATTAGGAGAACAAAAATTGCCAAACAATTTATATCTTTTAAGTTTTTCACAATAATCTATAGGTAAATAAAATGGTTTCCATTCAAAACAGTGATGACAATTATAACATTTTAAGTCTTTTTTCACAACTTTTATTTTATTAGTATTATAAAGAGTTACTTTTTTGGACATATCCTCTTTATAATAACATGAATCTTCTTCGTCGCTTGATATAGTTATTTCACACTCTGTATTTTTATTAGTAATAAAAAAATCGCATATAGACGTATCTACAACCTCTTTATCGTGAACCTCTATAAACATGTTCCCGAATTTAAGATTATTGGTTTTGTATTGCATGTTATTAATTTTTTCACCTGATGTGTCTACATGTTTCTCTTCATTATCTTCTATGTAATTATTTTTAAATGGGGTAGTTTCCCATTTTTTCTTTCTTCCACGTTTTTTAGGGGCAGATTCAACTAACGGGGGTAAATCTTTTAATACATTTTTCTTAGATTTACTCGGTTTCTTATTAATTGTTTCTGACATTTATAAATAAATTTAAAGAACCTTTATATATATTATCAAATGTGGTTTCTATTCGGACTTTCTACACTATGGATTTTATCCCTGTTAACGACTAAAACTGTTAAGGCTATTACGGAATACCAAACTTCTTCACCTAAAACCATGGAATATAGTGCACCTAGGGTAGATGATGAATATATATTATTGTGTTACGTTATTAACTACGAAGACGGAACTGAAGAAGTACTGGGAGAAACTACAGACGAAGACATTGAAGATATGGATGAAATTAAAAAAATCGATAATATTCTAATCAAATATATGTTTAACGGTAAATTCATGCAATATGTAACACGTACATTAGATATTCAATTCCCTATTTACAGTTTTAATGTAGAACCTGAGACGTTTCCTTACTATCCAGACATTATGTTTATGAATGATATAGATGTAACAGATTACGTTAGACCATTTCTCGGCCCTCTATGTAATTTCTATTCAGACAGGGAAGAACCTGTTAAATTAACTGATGCACTAAAAAACCACCCTAAATTTAAGGAGTTTAACTTTGAGGAGGGTACATTTAAAATGATTTCAAATAAAACACCCCTTAATGTCCGAAAACTAATTACAAAAAATCTTCCGAGCGAATCACTAGTATGGAAAAGACATGCCGCTGTAGACCCAAGGGATGAACATGAAATCTTAAAGTAAACCCCACGCTATAAACATTAAAAAATCAATATAAACATATAATAGCAGATTAATTATAATGGATGCAACTAGTCAACCTGCTATTATATTCAACTTTAAGACTGTCCAGACTAACGCGATTCGAGTATTATTCGAGTCTTTAAAAAATATTCTATCAGACGTAAATTTTAAAGCAGATTCAACTGGTATTAAATTGACCGCAGTAGACGGTACAACTACTGCAATAGTTAATCTATTCTTACATTCAGAAAAATTTGAAGAATATATATGCACGGATTCTATAAATATAGGATTAAATTTAGCCTCTGTGTTTAAAATTTTGAAAGGTATTAAGAACACAGATACTATCTCATTTACAATTTTTCAAAATGATACAAATAATATGGTACTAACATCTCAAAATAGCGATAAGAGGGCCATAATCAGGAGTAAGATAAAGTTATTAGACATGGATGAAAAAATATACAGCATTCCAGATATTCATTTTGATTCTTATATAACAATGCCGTCTACAGATTTTCAGACTTATATATCAGATTTATCAAACATTTCAACAGAAATAGAAATAAAGTCCAGTTCAAATAATATGACGATGACGGCTAAGGGAGATTTTGCAGAGCAGAGCATTACAATAAACGAAACTAACGATAAAATACCCAATAATGTAAATGAACACTCGGGTATTTTTAATATCAAATATATTCAATTATTTACAAAATCTACAAATTTGTGCGGAACAGTTGAAATTTACTTAAAATCTAACTATCCATTAACTGTTTTGTATAATGTTGCAAATCTCGGGGTTCTTAAATACTGTTTGGCTCCAAAATAATAACAGGTTCTTTATAGCAATTTAAAGATTTTAGTTTATAATACAATATTAATGCCAGGTCTTTGACTCTTTTATACATTGTTTTGTACAATTGTGTATTTTTAAGGAGTTGAATAGCGAGATTTAATTGTTTTTCGTCTAATTGAGTATTAAATTTTTTAGTCAAAATCTCGTATACGCTCAGGATTATTATTTTTTCCAGCGTTCCTGATGTAAAATTACTCATTAATTTTTTATTAGTGTGTAAAAATGTCATCACATTGAGTATGAGTGGTAAATAGTCTATCTTTCCATCCTCAAATTCGTCTTCAACTATATCTAAGAGTCCATTTAAAACTAGTATATTTATCAATTTAGAATAATACTCGTTTTGTCTAAGATCTTTTATAAGATTTTCAATATCTGTCATTTAATTATAATATAATGTTTTTAATATTCGGAATTTGCAATATGACCGCCATTGTTACACCGACAACAACCCCTGACATCCCGTCCGCTATAAAAGAGTATGGACCACCGAGTGGTTTATAATAATGTTCATATAAAACTGGATACAGGCCAGAATATTTCATGCCAAGTCCGACAATTGCAGATATAAAGAATAAAAGTACTAGGGACAACTTGGGGTCCATTTTAGGATTAATATACTCGAGTGCATATTGTTGCAATATATATGCAATAGCCCCTACAAATGCTGCGAGTAGAGCGGCTGCAAGAACCGTATGTTTTTTAAAATAATCACGCAGTACTGTAACCCATTTCATATTTTCTATTCCAAAAAAAGCTATTTTCCCGTCTGCCATGTAACGTAAGACAACATCCCATATTCCAGTTACGCAAAATGCTAGAATTAGAAGTTTTAATTTCTCTTCGGTCCAAACCTTTTTCATCTTATTGTATACAATTAAATTAAATAAAATTAAATTAAATTGTATATAATATACAATAAGATGAAAAGAATACATTCGTTTGTAAGCTCTGGTAATTGTAGGGCGGTTGTTCTATTAGTTTTTCTTTTAGGAGTTCACACTTATATGAAAATAAGAGAATACACCATGGAAATGAAAATGCTTAAAAATGCTGAAATGATATATTAGATTTAATTTTAAAAAAATATATTATGCTATAATTAATTATAACAAAAAATGGTGGTCATGTTTGCACCAGCTGCATTAGGGGCGGCGAAATTGGCAGCGGCTAAGCTAGCGGCGGGTTCGGTTGCGAAGGCGGCGGCGAAGAAGGCGGTGATGGGTAATATATTAAAGACACCCACGGCTGATGGTAGGACTATTGGGCAAAAAGGATTCAATTACATAGGGATCGGGATCGGGGTGTTTCTGTTCGTTGTAATTTTTGGAGCTGTTTACTGGTTTACGTATATTAAGAACAAAAAATCTACGAGGAAACTAGCACCGGAGAAAGTTATGAATATATCTAGAAGAGAAAATGGCAATGCCGAACACCGGGAGTATATGTTTAAGAAGAGTCACAGGAATAGTTACATGAAAGAAAGGTCTATCACAGGACCAGGAGGGCAGTCTGCTACAGATTTTGGAGCCTTTGTCGGGATGCAAGCCCCCGGAGCGGTTTTAGGTCAGGAACCGATGGGAGCTCCTATCAAACCCCCGGTTATTGGTAATACAATCTCGACTGAACCCAGGATGTCCGCCGGGGGCGTACTTATAGACACTGCAGCCGAAGAGGAATTAGAACACGAGATGAAAACTGATTTAGAAAATAAAACTGCTCAAAGAATTTCAAAGAGAGCTCGTTCAAATAAGTCGTGGAAAGAGCTCAGCACAGGTCATTCAGACCAGATAAGCGAATTAATCGCTAACGCTACATTAGCATCTGGTAACGATTTCACGAGGCCTTTTGGACAAAATTCTGCGAGATATTCCGGGCGCAATGTTAACACTCGGTATATTGAACCGCTTTTTAAAGATGATATCCCAAACATGTATTAAATTTAAATATCGCGAAGTAAATAATTGTCCGTTAATACACATGTTTCTTCTTCACATACGTTAGATTTTACAATGAATTTTTTTAATTTATAAAATGATAGTCTTTTTTTATTCCAATTATTGAATATACTAATACTATCATTTATGTCTATGACGAGAGGAGTGTTTTTATTTTTTTTTCTAAGTATTCTCCCGATAGCCTGTTCAATATTACATTTTGGAGATGCAAGGAGTAATGTATCAAGATCAGGATTATCATAACCCTCTGACGCCATTTGATAAGTTGCTATTATAATTTTACGAGTATTTGACAGTTGTAACTGCTCTTTTTTCATTCCTCCATAATAAAGTCCGACAGAGTAATTTTCACTATTTAATACATTCATAAGTTTATTGCAGTGAGCTTTCCTATCAGATAATACAAGTATCTTTCTATCGTTTGAAATACAATCCCTTATCAAGCTTAATATAAAAATATCGCGGTCATTATTTTCTGTTACATTAGTTATACTCGCCGCACTATTAACTTTTCCATTCGGTAAGTATTTAATAGTGTTTTCCGGGTACTCGTAGAATTTATAGATATCTATCTTAGGTTCTATGATAAGTAGTTCAATATTTACAGCAATGTCTCCCAAAAACCAATTTAAAGTATGTTCAAGTTTATCAGCTCTCTTAATTGTTGCAGTTAGTCCTAAATTGTATTTTGAACCTATCTTATAGAATACGTTTGAAAATACTTTAGAACAGTAATGATGAGTTTCATCATAAATTGAAAACGAAAAATTATCGAATGCATCACTTGGGTAATCTTTCATCGATATACTTTGAATCATTCCGATACAAATGTCCGGCAATGTATTAAATGTTTTCCCTTGTATTATACCGGGGGTTATTCCTAGAAATTTTATTATTTGTTCTTTCCATTGTTCTAGAAGGGTTTCTTTGTTAACTAAAATAAGTGTTTTTACACCAAGTAGAGAAGCTATGTAAAGTGCTGCGAATGTTTTCCCCCACCCCGTATATAAACACGCCAAACACGAATCATTTATAGTGAGTTCTTTGTGTATAGTCTCTATTGCGTCAACCTGATAAGACCTGGGCTTCCCGTTTATTTTAATATCGCAATAATTAACATCATTTTCAATAAGTGTACCCCCGGACGAGAAATGCTTGGGTGTATAAATAAAATTATTGTCTATTTTGTAGAGTGCATATTTTATTGGTACAGGGGAGCCCGGCATAAATGGAGTAACAGTTAGTTTTTTCTTTAATTCATTGTTTTCTGTGTATTTTCTCCCTTTCATTTAAATATCTATTTTTTTAAACTTTAAATATATTACTTAATATAAACATGTTCTCAACTAAACCCGAATTTATTAAAATATCCTTGGCCGCCGCAATAATTGGGGCCCTATTGAACGTAACACTTTCTTTTGCTGTCATGCCATTCGCTACGGAGGATCAGATTTCTCCCCCCAGTGGCGCAGCAAACCTGCCGTATTATTCGCAATTAATTCACATGCTTGTTCACCATAATCAGGTTCCAATTACTAGCAGTCTTATAGTTTTTATTGTGGTATTTCTATCTACTAATCTCTCGCTCTCATTATAGACATAATCACATAATTACATTATTACATAAATACATAAATACATAAATACATAATTACATTATTACATAATTACATTATTACATAAATACATAAATACATAAATACATAATTACATTATTACATAATTACATTATTATTATAATCACATAAAGATATATTTGATTATAATAATAATGGATTGCAATTGCAATTTAATGGGATTTTCATATCTAATGGTAGAAAAAACCCGCGGAAAATTTCAAAAAGTCCGAATTACTAAATGCAATATATTACCGGCGGATGGTAAAAAGAAAAAGAAATGCGATTTTTACAATAAAGAAATTATATCTACAGATGTTTATTGTAAAAAAAATGTAATAATCCGATTTAAACCAGAGATTATTCTAAACAAAGATACATCAGACGAAGCTTATCGTAAAAATATAACATGGAATATACATTTATGCAATATTTCTTCTATTAGTCCTATTCTAAATAAGAGTAAATATTATGAAATGATAAATTACAACCTACGAAAATTAAATTATAAACCATTCTTCGAACAAACAGAAACTTTAGATGAACTTATAAATCGCCTAAAGTTTCCACCGGATAATATTCAAAAACATAGAAAATTATATACATCTAAAATTACAACAGGATTAAGGAAATTTGCAACTGAAGAAACTGTGGAATCTACAAATTTTTACACGGGACAATATAAATCGGATGAAGAAAGCAATGATTCTGAAACCGAATCTGTGAAAGATACTACATTTGATGTAGAACTTTATGACTCATGTGAAGACGATAATAATTGCGACGACGAGGCGTTCAGTGATTAAAAATATTATATTAACAGTTTATAAATGATATCATCTATTTTAGATAAAGATACCCGAGAAGAGCTTAAAAAAACACTCGATGTTGTAATACTCCCTATTAAAATTTATTGTATCATGTTATTGCTTCTTTTTCTGGTAGTAATATTTCAACTTCATTTAATAAGTCGGGATCTGAAAAAATAAACAATTTAAGAGAATAGGATATAAAAGTTTAATAATTTTAATGCTGGCGGTAACCGACGAGGAGATTCAATTTTTTAAAAATGACGTTACAGAATTTAGCAATATAGAAAAACAAATCCATGACCTTAAAAGTAAAATAAAGCCATATCAGGATAAAATAAAGGAGCTTACTAAGATTAAGCTTACTAAAAAGGAAGATGTACTTAACTTCATGGATTCAAATAGGCTAGATATGTGTAATACCGATAATGCGTCTTATGAAATGAAGGAGTCTAAGAGTACTAAGACTATCTCAAAAGCCGACGTTTATGATAGAATGTATAAATTCTTCTCAGAAGAACAAGATAAAGTAAAAGATATGTCGGTTGACGATAAAGCTAAATATCTACATAATTATGTATATGTAGAGGGACGAGAAGTTACTAATGTAAAAACTCTAAAAGCAAAATAAAGCAGAGTCTTCTATCAATTCATCCGGGTCTGAACTATAATACAGCTCGTTTTCTTCTATATTTATTTTTAAAATAATTTTCATATAAGATTCTATTGTAAAGTTAACAACGAACGAATTTTCATCTATTTTAATAAGTAAAATGTCCCCGTAAAATTTATCTTGAGTAAACGGGAGTACGCTCACATTTGCATCTATATTTAGATCTTTGTTATATAATATTATATAATTGTCATAGGTATTATAATAATTATACAATTGAAACCATTCTAGTTTAAATGAATCTTTAACGGTTTTAAATTTAAATTCAGATATTTCGCCGTTTGCTTTTAAAAGAAGCCCTGTCTTCATTATTATATATATAAATATTTATTTTTCACGGGTTTTAACGTGTATAATTATCAATTAATATATTTAATGAAAAATTTACTTAAAAAAATATATTATATAAGGTTATAATAACCGATGTCTATATTTGAAACAAATCGCGTCTGGAATAATGACGTCAAGGATAAAATTAAAAATGCGGATAAAGATGACATCTTGAATTATTTTGAAGCATTAAACAACAAATGGACCATTAAGTCTACAAATATGGGAGATATAATCAGTGGATGTTATGACTCTCTAAATCTTAACAGTCTAGAAAACATAGATATCGGTATTCTTAAGCTTGAATTGCAAAAAGCTATTTACGAAACAACATTAGTTCATACAAAATTTAAAAGACTTATCCCGGAATATGAAGATTATGCAGTGAGATGGAATACAATATACGAAGTTATATTTTACGGCGAGAGGTTAATCCGCGATGTATATTTACTACACAAGACTACAGACCCTAATCACGATTCGTTGTGTAACGAAGACCCTGATATTATTTCTAAATATAGTAGATTTACAGATGAATCTAAAAAAACTCCATACCAATGTCTTCTTTTGTATATGATTGAACAGTTTTCAGAGGACGGGTTTTCAAAATTCGGAGGAAATCTATATAGGCCTTTTCTAAAGAATGGCAATAACACTCATGCATGGAAGAAACACTGTACCCTTAAAGAGTATCTGTACCAGAGAAGTGATCATAAGTTGAATTTTAATCAGTGGAAAAATGCAACATCTAACGCTGGTAATATTAATTCTGCTGAAAAATACTTCAGTGAGTTTATGGGACCAGAACTTCCAGAACTAAAGAAGGATCGCCACTTGTTTGCATTTAAGAATGGTAATTATATCACAAAGTATAATACAGCGGATGACGGGGATACTCCTTATTATACGGATGTATTTGTGCCATATGGAGAAAAACACCCATATATAACCAATTTTTCAGTTGCCGCTAAATATCATGATCAAGTGTTTAATAATTATGAACACCTGGACGACTGGTTTAAAATCATTGAATATTGCCCGACATTTAAAAGTCTACTAGATTATCAGGAACTCCCGGAGGATGTTCAGAAATGGCTATGCGTATTTATGGGCAGGAAGTGTTTTAAGATAGGGGATCAGGATAATTGGCAGTGTCTATTGTATCTGCTCGGACAGGCGGGGACCGGGAAAAGTACCGTTCTTATGAAAATTCTTCAGAAGTGGTATGATGAGGAGGATGTAGGTATTATTTCTAATAATATCGATACCAAGTTCGGTATTAAACCACATGTAAATAAATTTATGGTTCTAGCACCTGAGATTTCTGAAAATTTCAAAATGGAACAGACAGATTGGCAGCTTCTGGTAGAGGGTGGCAGAAATACTTATTCGGAGAAGTATAAAAATGATGAAACAATCGATTGGACCCTTCATATGACAATGGGTGGAAATAAGATTATGAGGTATAAAAACAATTCGGAAAGTGTATCTAGAAGAACTGTTGTAGTTAATTTCTGGAAAAAGGTTGTAAAAACAGACACGGCAATTGATAAAAAACTTGCCAAAGAGATGCCGGCTATTATGAAATTGTGCATTTCTGCATATTATTCTGCTGTTCGAGAACACGGTGTCAAAGGAATTTGGGATATCCTACCAAGATATTTCCATGAAAACAAGGAAGATATGGAACAGACAACTAACGCTCTTCAGAATTTTCTCAAGTCTGGTAAGATTACATACGGAGATAAATTCTATGTCCCGGCAAAGGTATTCTGTCAGGAATTTAATGAACACATTAGAGAAAATAATTTGGCAAAGGAGCAGTTTACCAAGGATTATTATGGAGGTATTTTCACTAACAATGGAATTAAAGTTCTTCAACAGGGGAGCAAAGAATATCCCAGGGGTTCTGGAATTATCTTAAAAAGAACAATGTTCTTTAAAGGTATTGACGTCGTAAGCGACGATAATAACGAAGAAGATCCCGAATAAATTTAATGTACGTTAATATTATACAATTATATTATTGTAATAGTATTAAAATGCCGAAAGACGTACCTCAAATTGCAACCGATGCAGTTAAGCCCGCCATTAATATGTCGATTATATATATAGCAATTATTATATGTATACTTATTGTTGGGTCATATTTTTTGTACATGGTTTATAAAAAATTACAGACTCTAAACGACGATATCGTCGAGATTAGTAAGAAAAATAATACATTAGACGCGGTGGTTGGAGAAACCAAAAAATACATGGATACGGTGAATGATACTATGGAAATGTTAAGAAATAAAAACACGGAGGAAGATAAAGATCCTAACTGGGGAACCCCAGTTGGTATTGGACATGCTGAAAAAATGTTTTTAGATAAAGAAAACGATAAACTCCCGGATCTAGAGGATATAACAGAGGATGTTCCTGACCTACAGGACCAGGATTAATAACTTAGAATACATTCAGAATTTAACATAGTAAGTTTTTTTACATTTTCATATTCGTCATTATATACGTATAAATTCCAGTTAATTTTATCTAAAACATGATTTTCAAGAGGTCCAGAACCTGAAATTTGAAAGTCACATATAAACTTATTAGATAAAATTAAACATGTTTCTATTAAATCTTTTATATTATTTTTATTAATATTGTTAGTATTCTTTTTATATCTTTTCAGGTATATAAGTGTTAGTATTATACTTTCCTTTTCAAAAATATTATTTGTATCAAAAAACTGATTAATCATTGTATAAATTCCTTTAGTATTCTTATCGTTTTTTATAGAAACATCTATTATATTATTTATTTGTGGCATAGTTAACATAATATAATTTGTTAATATAAGATGTCATTATTATTTTCCAGTATTTGAAGTAAAAATGTAAATGCCTCTCTGTATAATTTTATATCATTGCCGCCAGTTAATATAATACTACCCGGTCTAAAAATAGCCGCAGTCAATTTAGAACCCGAATTCTCGTCTTCCACTTTTAAATTTATACCTGGATATTTGCTTGGATTATAAGAATATCTTTTTATATAACCTCCTGGATTGGAATCCAAATAAGAACATAATATTTTTTGTTTTATATTTTTTGATATTTTAAAGTCTGAATTAATCATGCATATTCTAAGTTTTGTTATCGAGGCCTCCTCTGGTATTAAAAACGCTGAAATGTATTTTAATCTCCTCATTAACTTTCTCGCTGCGTAGGCCGCTGACATAACATTTAATACCCCCGCGAACTGAATATTCCCATTTTTAAAAATTTTTATAGATATTTTTTTTTTATTTTGATATTTTACTGTCATATATGAATTAATACAATTGTAAAATATTTTTTTCTCGGGGTGGTTTAGATAAAAATCCCTGTATAATTGTAAATTTATTACAGAATTAAAACTACAACATATAGTCATTGTAGATATAGTCCAGCACTTAATAATATTAATCGTCCCACATTGATCTACACTATGTAATTCATCGTATTCGTCGGAAAATGTTTTAAACATTGGATGACATATACACCCATCGTATTTGTCTTTTGGGTTGCATATATTGCACATCGTTTATATCTCTTTATATCATACTCCCTTTATATGTGTATTTTTTTGCAATATTATACACTTATAAAATTTTTTAAGTAGTTTATTATAATGCGTGTATTGTTATTATTATTCTTGATGCCATTGATACACGAAGATATAATCATATTACAATCTGTTCTACTATGTTTTTTTAGTAAAAACCTAATGTAATAAATAATTCTTGGAAGAATATTACTATATAACTCATCCATATTTAAATCTACCATGTTATTCAATTCTGTTACTATGTCGTATACACAGAATGTTATTATACTTAATTCTATATTTTTTAGCATAGTTGGAGATATTATCGTTTTTCTAGTATTCTGACCATGATAGTATAATATTAGTTCATTTATTTCATTTAATTTTTTATCTGTTATATTTGCGCGAGTACATGGATCTCGAAAATCTCTACATTTATTTAAGTATTTTATAAATGTTACAAAATCATAATAAAAAAAGAATGTCCCTAACTTAATTGATATAAATGGATATGCAATCTTTTCATGGGAAATTGGGCATGAATCGTTTTTCATTAAGCCTTTTCTAAATCTCCTCTGGATGTATGTAGCAGTTTTATGACTGTTTAATTTATTTATAATTTGATATTTATTACACTTACTTACAAATTTAATTCCATTTATCTTACATAATACTTTAAGTTTTTTACATGTTAGAAGTGAATTAAATTTAATTAACATTTAATATAAAATAACTGTTTTATATTTTTAAATTGTTTAAAAGAATAATTCATTTATGTTAATATATATTATGGTTGCGTTTAGACTTTCTAAAAAAAACGCACATAGCGACTCTAGAATGTCTATATCCGCTAAACACGAAGAAACTATACAAGAATTAGATAATGAATATAATAATTTATCTAAATACAATAAAGAACTATCTTTACTTACCAAAATGAGAGATTCTAACGCACCGAATAATAACATTAATAATATATCAGAATTAAACGATAAGATCCGTGATCTAACCGAAAAAATAAGAGCGGTGAAATCATGTGAACATTTAACAGACTATTTATTTAATTCAATAGAATTTGTTAAAAACATAGACTGTCTTGAATTTACAGAGGGTGGCGACAAAAAAGACGACGGAATTTTTAAATATGTGACGGTTGATCTAGAAAAAAAACACGAGAATAATTATAAAATGTATATGAAAAAATGTTTCCCTAAAGAAAATAATCATATAGAATACTCATATCAATTTATATGTAAAAACTGCGGAAGTAATACATTCCAAGACACGGCTTCCGGGGTAAATATATGTTACGATTGTGGTCTAACAGATGTAAATTCAGTATCTTCAACACCTGAATGGAATGTCTCTGAAACTCATGAATTTGTAAAGCCTTATAGTTACAAGAGAACTAATCATTTCAAAGAATGGATAACACAGATACAAGGAAGGGAGGGTACTCATATACCAGAGGATGTTATATGTTTAATTATAGCAGAAATCAAAAAAGAACGATTAACCGATAAAAATTCAATAACGTATTATAAAATAAAAGAATTTCTTAAAAAATTAAAATTAAACAAGTATTATGAACATATCCCTAATATAATTCATCGAATAACGGGAAATAAACAGTTGATTATTTCACAGGAATTACAAGACAAATTACTTGATATGTTTAACAAAATACAAGATCCTTTCGCAAAACACTGCCCGAAGGAAAGAAAAAATTTTTTAAGCTATTCTTACACGTTATATAAATTTTTTGAGCTATTAGATAAAAGAGAATATTTGATTTATTTCCCTCTTCTTAAAAGTAGGGAGAAATTATTTGAACAGGAAAAGATATGGACGCTTATATGTAAAGAACTAGACTGGGCGTTTATTAAATGTATCTAATTTAGTACATGGCGAGCGACGCGGCACCCCCCTTGAACAGGGAGGTTGTCTCACCAACACATGTTATGTTAACCGTGCGTACAACCGCATCCTTGGAGAAGTTCAATACAAGTCTGATGTTATCGAAACGATTAAGGGGTACAGCCGAACCACCATAAGCCTTAGACGCAAGTGGGAGAACATAGAGAGCCTTATTAGACTGATCCACATCTCTTACGTTATTGTCAACTGGGTTATCTAGAGAATTCGATACTAGACCCATTGTTGAGGCAGTGTTTCCGTCTAGAAGCTGAGCGTCAATTGTTCCCGCGAAGGACGCAGAATTGAGCTTGAGCTCTACAGTATCTAAACCACACCCAGGATCACCTGTTACTGTTATAATAAAATGCGAAGCATATAGAGAGAAATGGTCAAGATCGAGGCTATAGTTCTGCTCTAGACCAGACGAGCTGCTCTTGTTTACGTTCTGGGTCATCTTGAGACGCTTAGGAATACCAGATGGCTGAGTTTTCATAGTCTCGCGCTCCTCGTTACACATAATCATGCAGCGACCATATAACTTACCTGGCTGAATAGAAACCTGCTGAGTTGTGGGTACAACCGAATCATGAGTACTAGAGAATACCTTCGACAAATCGTCCGTGAAGTAAACCTTAATCTTAACAGACTGATGCGGGGCCGCCGCCATAAGATAACCACCCTCGCAATTCTCGGTGAACCCCTGGAGTTCTGGGGCCATAGTCTTAGTGAGTAAAGGTAGACGAAGGTACATGCTTCTTACCTCGCCGGGCGCCGTAAGCTTTGCTCCACTGGATATAATATGGGAAGCCTTGGTTAGTACATCGCCCGCTGCGCGGAACGCACCCAGAGGCATGCCAAGGGATAAATTGCCTTGGCCGGGAGCAGCGATAGTGGCGGCGTCGGCGAGCATGTAGTCGGCGGCATTTCCATCTACATTAAGCTTATTGGGTCTGCGAGTATGGGCAATGCCATTCGAGTCCGTTGCAAATTCCATCGCCCCCTTAAACGGCGAGAGGTCGGCGCCGATGCTCTGGTAAAATCCATTGGCAGCCTTGCCAAATTTCTTAAACGCGCCCTCCCCCAACTCGGTGCAATTGCAAGCAAGAATATCGTCATGTTCAAGAGTCTGCCAAATTTGGGTACCAATCTGAAACTCCACACGGTCTACGATTTGTGCTAAACCAAAGTTATTAAATCTTATGGAATCGGCCGACGACACGAACCCGCCAGAGCCATCATAATTGCCATCTGTGTTACCCATTTTACCGGGCGGGGAGGGCATGGCATCGGTTTTAACACCGACTTCTAAATAGAGATCGCCTAGTGCATCAATATCATTATTAACGGTGAAAATCTGATTTCCTCCCCAGCTAGTAGTACCCGACACCCCGCTAGTCGGGATCTCCATAACAGACGAACCGTATAGAAGCTGCTTTGTTGTGTCGTTCTTATTCCAGAATACGGACATTACATCACTGTCACTGGCGGCGATTTTATTGGTAACAGCAAGACCCTGGGTCCCACTTCCGTTATACGAAGCATGAGCAGCTACAGCTCCAGACATTTTTATTTAATATACGAATATATTTTTTTTTTAAATTAAATTCGTATATTAAA
>Ga0308007_10000436_pt1 | contig 19181 bp, 16 predicted proteins | sample Neamet71_FD_203152 | JGI IMG/M metagenome (GOLD analysis project Ga0308007, IMG submission 203152) | Marine microbial communities from water near the shore, Antarctic Ocean - #71 | ecosystem: Environmental > Aquatic > Marine > Unclassified | place: Southern Ocean | collected 2014-06-07
TGTTAAATGGAAAATTAATTGCCCATAAACCTCCTTCCATTATTACGTTTTATGAAATGCTTGTAGGCACCTTTTTCATTTCAATTTATCTGTTTTTTACAGCGGGCTTTAATAATGATTTTTTCAACTTGAGCAACAATGACATCCTTTGGTTGATTATTTTAGGTTCATTCTGTACCGCATATGCCATTAATGTCGCCACAGCCGTTATGAAAACTATTTCACCCTTTTCGGTCATGCTAACTGTAAACTTAGAACCTGTTTATGGGATTATTCTGGCTTTTTTGATTTTTGGCGAAGATCAATTGATGGACACAAACTTTTATATAGGACTAATAATCATTATTTTAGCAGTATTGTTAAATTCAATCCATAAATCAAATAAATTGAAACCAAAAAAGAGCCCTTCAAATTCACTATAATTTTTAAATTTGTACCATACGTATAAAAAATCACATGGAATATTTAGACTTTGAATTACCCATTAAAGATCTACACGAGCAAATTGAAAAATGTAAAGCTATTGGCGATGAAAATAGTGTTGACGTTACCGAAACCTACAATCTGTTAAATGAAAAACTACTCAAAACAAAGGCCAAGGTCTATGGAGATTTATCTGCTTGGCAACGTGTTCAGCTTTCACGACACCCTTCAAGACCCTACACACTCGATTACATCAATGCACTTTGTGGAGATACATTCCTAGAGCTTCACGGTGATCGGAATTTTGCCGACGATAAAGCAATGATTGGTGGAATGGGAAAAATCGGTGATCAAACTTTTATGTTTATTGGAACTCAGAAAGGTTACAATACAAAAACGCGTCAGTATAGAAACTTTGGTATGGCCAAACCCGAAGGTTATCGAAAAGCATTGCGTTTAATGAAATCTGCCGAGAAATTTAGCATTCCAATTGTTTGTTTAATTGACACACCAGGTGCTTTTCCGGGAATGGAGGCTGAAGAACGAGGTCAAGGACAGGCCATTGCCAATAATATCTTTCAGATGTTAAGCCTTAAAACACCAATCATAGTGAATATAATCGGTGAAGGTGCTTCGGGAGGGGCGTTGGGTATTGGTGTTGGAGATTTGGTTTACATGCTAGAGAACACTTGGTACTCTGTTATCTCTCCTGAATCTTGTTCCTCCATCTTATGGAGAAGCTGGGAACATAAGGAAACAGCAGCAGCAGCGTTAAAACTTACTGCTGAAGACATGCTTAAATCTAAGTTGATTGATAAAATTGTAAAAGAGCCATTGGGAGGAGCTCATTTCGATAGAAAAACTGTTTTCAAAACCGTTAGAAAAGAACTGTTAGATGCATTTAAAAAACTAAATAAAATTGATCCTGATAAATTAATTCAACTCCGAAGAGATAAATTTTCTAAGATGGGGAACTTCCAAGACTAGCCTGTAGCGACTTTGCATTCTTATTAACAAAAAAAAGAATTTATAAACAGCCTTTTGTTCAATGCTATTGGATAAACTAATCCTTTTTTTTGTCGAATAATTCATTAAACCGTCTACATTCGTTACATGGAGAAAAGTAAATCAATCGAACCAAAAGTCACCCAATCTGGAACAGTAATTAATCTTAAACAAGGCAAGTTACCCCCGCAGGCGCTTGATCTTGAAGAAGCGGTATTGGGTGCCATGTTGATAGATAAAAAAGGAGTTGATGAAGTAATTGACTTGCTTCAACCGGAAGCATTTTACAAAACAGCCCATCAATATATTTTTGAATCCATATTTAATCTTTTTCAAAATTCACAACCCATTGATTTGTTAACTGTTTCTGCTGATTTACGGAAAAAAGGGAAACTTGATGTTGCTGGAGGAGATTTTTATTTAATTCAGCTCACCCAAAAGATTGCTTCCTCGGCACATATTGAATTCCATGCAAGAATCATTCTCCAAAAATACATTCAGCGCAGTTTGATTCGTATTTCAAATGAGATTATTGAATCTTCTTATAAGGAATCAATCGATGTCTTTGATTTACTGGATGAAGCAGAATCGAAACTGTATGATGTTACCCAGGGGAACATTAAAAGGTCATCCGATACCGCTCAGAATTTGGTTATGCTGGCCAAAAAGAAGATTGAAGAAATTGCCAATCAAGAAGGACTAAGTGGGGTAAGTACAGGTTTTCAGAAACTAGATGATTTAACTTCAGGATGGCAACCCAGTGACCTGATCATTATCGCAGCTCGTCCTGGGATGGGGAAAACGGCTTTGACGTTGTCCATGGCAAGAAATATTGCAGTTACAAAACAAATCCCAGTTGCTTTCTTTTCACTTGAGATGTCTTCTGTTCAATTGATTACCAGATTGATTTCTGCAGAAACAGGACTCTCGTCGGAAAAACTTAGAACGGGTAAACTGGCCGATCATGAGTGGAAACAACTTAATGTTAAAGTAGGTGATCTCGAAAAAGCACCTTTGTTTATCGATGATACTCCGGCACTTTCGATTTTTGATTTAAGAGCAAAAGCAAGACGTTTGGCATCGCAACATGGCATCAAACTTATTGTAGTGGACTATTTGCAGTTGATGACTGCAGGAAGCTCGAACAAAGCTGGGAACAGAGAACAAGAGATCTCTACCATTTCTAGGAACTTAAAATCACTCGCCAAAGAATTAGAAATTCCTGTTATTGCGCTATCTCAGCTGTCCCGTGCGGTTGAAACTCGTGGAGGTACAAAAAGACCACAGCTTTCTGACCTCAGAGAATCCGGAGCAATCGAGCAGGATGCTGACATTGTTTCTTTCATCTATCGCCCTGAATATTATGGCATAGAAGAATGGGATGACGAAGATCACACTCCATCAGCTGGTCAAGCAGAGTTTATTGTTGCAAAACATAGGAATGGTGGACTGGATAACATCAGAATGAAGTTTGTTGGAAACCTAGGTAAATTTGAAGATCTAGAAAACTTTGACTCTCCTTTTGAATTTCAATCAAAAATGAATCCTGGAGATCAAGATTTTAATAAAATCAAGAACCTTCCCAATCCAAATGATGTGTTTGATTTACCTCCATCGGAGGATAATGATGACATTCCTTTTTAATTGGATCGCACTTTTGGATTGTTTTAAAACATAGTGTTAAACATCTATGTTGAGACTTTTCAATTCAGATTTTAGTTGCGTGGGATTATTGAAACGAATGGTGTTAATCCCCATTTTCTTGGCAGCTTCAATGTTTCTGTCATTGTCGTCAATAAATAAGCTTTGAGAGGCCTCAATCTTAAATCGATTTAAAGTCAACTCATATATTTCATTAAAGGGTTTTCTCATTTTCTCAGTTCCAGACACAACAATTCCCTCAAACCAGTGAAGAAAATTAAATCGTTCCAGTGCAATAGGAAAAGTTTCTGCACTCCAATTGGTCAACGCGACCACTTTGTAATTGGGATTATCGATCAGCTGTTTTAGAATTGTAACGGTTCCATCAATTTGTTTCCCCAGCATCTCTTCCCATCTACTGTAATAGGTCCTGATCCATTCTTCATATTCTGGAAACAGCTTTACCCTTTCCTCTGTTGCTTGTTGAAGCGGATAACCTGCATCTTGGTTTTCATTCCAATCCATTGTGCAGATTTCATCAAAAAACCATTTCATTTTCTCACGATCTCCATTGAAAACTTCGAGATAAACATACTCTGGATTCCAATCGATTAATACGCCTCCTAAATCAAAAATAACATTTTTTATTTCAGTCATAACTTATTCGTTTTCTTTTTGCCCCATTAACATTAAATAACTTTTTAAGAACAGATCGATATTTCCATTCATCACCGAATCCACATCATTGGTTTCTTTTTGCGTTCTAACGTCTTTAACTAGTTTGTATGGATGCATTACATAGTTTCTTATTTGAGAACCCCATTCAATTTTCTTTTTAGAAGCTTCGATTTCCTGCCTAGCGGATAGTTTTTTCTGTAACTCAATCTCAAACAATTGAGATTTTAACAATTGCATAGCTTTATTTTTGTTTTCTAATTGTGAACGGGTTTCAGAATTTTCTATGATGATTCCCGTGGAGTGATGTCGAAGTCTCACGGCTGTTTCAACTTTATTAACATTTTGTCCCCCAGCACCGCTAGAGCGCATAGTTTCCCAAGATATTTCTGAAGGAATAACTATGATTTCTATAGAATCGTCAACCAATGGATAGACATAAACAGAGGCAAAGGAAGTGTGTCTTTTGGCATTGCTGTCAAAGGGTGAAATTCGAACCAAACGGTGCACGCCGTTCTCCCCCTTAAGCCATCCAAATCCAAAAGCTCCATTAATTTCGAGCGTAACGGTTTTAACTCCAGTAACATCGCCAGCCTGGTGATTTAACTCCTTGATGTTGTATTTGTTTTTTTCACCCCACATCAAGTACATACGCATCAACATCTCTGCCCAATCACAACTTTCTGTCCCTCCGGCACCTGCTGTGATTTGGAGTACTGCACTCATGTCATCACCTTCTTCGGAAAGCATGTTACGAAATTCTATGGCTTCGAATAACTCAATGGTTTTTGAGAAATGTTTATCAACTTCTTGGGGTTCAATTTCACCAGCTTTTTGAAATTCGAGGAGCACACCTAAGTCTTCGTTTAGATGATTTAATTCATTAAAATCGTCGACCCACTTTTTAAGGCCTCTAATCTCCCGCATCAAGAGTTCAGCCTTTAGGGCATTGTTCCAGAAGTCAGGAGCAATTGTTTTTTCCTCCAGATTTCTTATTTCTATTAACTTAGCATCAATGTCAAAGATACCGTCTTAGGGCACCAAGGCGATTAATAAGATCTTTCTGTTGCTCGGAAGTTGTCATGTTGTAAGTTTTGTCTAAAATAAATAAATCATTAGAGCATATTTGATTTTAAATGATGTTTTTTAAATTCAGGCACTCAATTTTATATTTATATTTATAATGTCACTTACTAAATAAATTTAATCACTATGAATTGATGAACTTTTCTGTTAAAACATTTTTTTCAATACTTTACTCACTTACATTTGCTATTGGATGCAAATCTGATAAAAACATGATGTCAAAAGATAATTTACTTCCTCCAAAAGCTGATATAATTCCCCACCAACATAAAATTCACGATCACATTCGAACTGACAATTATTATTGGTTAAAAGACCGTGAAAACCCAGAAGTGGTTGATTATTTGGAGCGAGAAAATGACTATTATCAAAAAATGACTGCTCCTAACAAAAAGCTTCAAAAATCTCTGTTTGATGAAATGAAGGGGAGGATTAAAGAAGACGATAGCTCGGTTCCTTATTTTTTCAATGAATACTGGTACATCACTCGTTATGAAACAGGTAGAGATTATCCGATTTATACCCGAAGAAAGGAAACATTAGAAGCCGAAGAGGAAGTTTTATTTGACTGTAATCTTATGGCTGCCGATTATGATTACTTTAGTCTGGTTGGAATTAACGTCAGCCCAGATAACTTAAAAGTTGCCTTTGCTTTGGATACCCTTTCCCGCAGAAAATATATCATATATGTTAAAGATTTATCGGATGGGTTTTTATTAAAAACAAATATAAAAAACACAACCGGTGGGAGTGTTTGGGGAGCGGACAATAAGACACTTTATTACAACCGGAAAAACCCTGAGACGCTCAGATCAGAGGCGGTTCTAAAACATGATATTCACTTTCCAGATCAAGTAGATGAACTGGTTTATGAGGAAGTCGATGAAACCTATACGGTTTATGTAAGCAAATCCAAATCGAAAGAGTATATCTTCATTTCTTCTTTTAGTACCCTTACAAGTGAGCATCAGTTTTTAAAAGCTGATGAGCATTATTCAAATTTTAAAATTATCCAACCACGTTTAGTTGGTTTAGAATATGATATAGAGCACTTTGGAGATCATTTTTATATCCACACAAATCACCAAGGTGCAATCAACTTTAAGATGATGCGCACCTTAGTTTCCAAGTCCGAGATCGAAAACTGGGAAACTTTATTGGAGCACAGGGAACATGTGCTTCTTGAAGATTTTGAATTATTTAAGGATTATTGGGTATTAAATGAAAGAGAAAATGGACTTTCCCGTTTGCATATTTTTTCATGGGAAGGAAAGAAAGATTATTTTATGCCTTTGAAGGGAGAGACCTACACCTTGTTCACTTCAGTCAATAATGAGTTCAATACAACGCTTGTGAGGTATGTTTTCAATTCTATGACGACTCCATCGTCTGTTATTGAATTTAATATGGAAACTAAAGAAAGTAAAATTCTAAAAGAACAAGAAGTTCTCGGCGGAAATTTTGATAAAGATAATTATGTTGCAAAACGTCTTTGGGCACCTGCAGAAGATGGAACTAAAGTTCCAATTTCGATTGTTTATCACAAGGGTACTGAACTAAACGCTCAAACGCCCATTTTGCAATACGCCTATGGTTCTTATGGGAGCACTGTAGATCCATCTTTCTCAACAACTCGATTAACGCTCTTGGACAGAGGTTTTGCTTTTGCAATTGCCCACATTAGAGGAGGGGAGTACATGGGACGCCAATGGTATGAAGACGGAAAATTATTAAAAAAGAATAACACTTTCAATGATTTTGTGGATTGTTCAAAATTTTTAATCAACGAAGGTTATACTTCCTCTGATCACCTCTATGCTTATGGTGGTTCAGCAGGAGGTCTTTTGATGGGCGTAGTGGTCAATATTGCTCCAGAATTATACAATGGAATTATTTCAGCAGTTCCTTTCGTAGACGTGGTCACTACGATGTTAGATGACTCGATTCCGTTAACGACCTCAGAGTATGATGAATGGGGAAATCCTAATGGAAAAAATTATTACGAATACATGCTTTCCTATTCGCCTTATGATCAAGTTAAAGAACAAAAATATCCTAATATTCTTGTTACTGCTGGCTTTCACGACTCTCAGGTTCAGTATTTTGAACCAGCCAAGTGGGTGGCAAAGTTACGAGCTATGAAAACTAACAACAATTATCTTTTTTTAGACACGAACATGAGCGCTGGTCATAGTGGAGCATCAGGTCGTTTCGATGGTTTAAAAGAGCTGGCAAAAAAGTATGCCTTTCTCTTAAACTTAGAAGAACAATGATCTTTGAAAAAAAGTATTATTTTTGTAACTAGAAATGGATGTAAATAAAAAAACATACGACGAAATGAAGGTTGAAAAAAACATTTTAAACCTTATCGGAAATACCCCTTTAATTCATCTAAAAAATATTGTAGCAGGTTTTAAAGGTAGTTTTTTCTCTAAGTTTGAAGCTCTTAACCCCGGACATTCAAATAAAGATAGAATTGCACTCTATATTATTGAAGAGGCTGAAAAATCTGGAATTTTAAAGCCTGGTGATACCATTATTGAAACGACTTCTGGGAATACTGGTTTTAGTTTAGCAATGGTTTCGCTAATAAAAGGGTATGAATGTATTTTGGCTGTTAGTTCAAAATCATCTAAAGATAAAATTGACATGCTGCATGCGATGGGCGCTAAAGTCTATGTCTGCCCGGCAAATGTATCGGCGGAAGATCCAAGGTCTTATTACCAAGTTGCAAAAAAAATACATGAAGAGATAAAAGATTCTGTTTATATAAATCAGTACTTTAATGGATTAAACGTCGAAGCTCATTATAAAACAACTGGGCCTGAAATATGGGATCAAACTTCGGGTAAAATAACCCATTTAATTGCCTGTTCTGGTACAGGAGGTACGATATCTGGATGTGCCAAATACCTTAAAGAACAAACTTCTGATATTAAAATTATTGGTGTAGATGCCTATGGCTCTGTGTTAAAAAAATATCATGAAACCAAAGAATTAGATACAGATGAAATTTATCCTTATCGAATTGAAGGTCTGGGTAAGAACCTAATTCCCTCAGCAACTGACTTTGATTCGATTGATTTTTTTATAAAAGTTACTGATGAAGATAGCGCTCACACAGCCCGTGAAGTCACCAAATCAGAAGGTCTTTTTGTTGGATATACCTCTGGCGCTGCCATGCAGGCAGTAAAACAATTGAATGCGATGGGAGAGTTTGACAATGACAGTGTTGTCGTTGTAATCTTTCCAGATCACGGATCGCGCTATATGAGTAAGATTTATAATGATGATTGGATGAATGAACAAGGATTTTTTGATGCTATGAATGAAGAAGCACCAAATAAAATTGAATATATATAGTAACAGGTTAGGTGATGAGAGATTTATTTCAAAGAATATACGAAAATAAGGGTCCTGTTGGAAAATGGGCAAAATATGCTGAAGGTTACTTTGTTTTTCCAAAATTGGAGGGGCCGATAAGTAATCGAATGAAATTTAAAGGCAAAGAAGTTATCACTTGGAGTGTAAACGACTATTTAGGACTTGCCAATCACCCTGAAGTAAGAAAAGTAGACGCTGAGGCAGCAGCTGAATTCGGTTCAGCCTACCCAATGGGAGCAAGGATGATGTCCGGTCATACGGATCTTCATGAACAGTTAGAAGAGGAGTTAGCAGATTTCGTTGGAAAAGAAACTGCTTACCTATTAAACTTTGGATATCAAGGTATTCTTTCTACGATTGACACGCTTGTTGGTAAGGATGATGTTATTGTATATGATGTTGATGCTCACGCATGTATTATTGACGGAGTAAGACTTCACTTAGGGAAGCGTTTTACCTACAAACACAACGATGTTGAAAGTTTAGAGAAAAATTTAAAACGCGCAACTAAAGTTGCTGAGCAAACAGGAGGCGGAATCCTTTTGATTTCAGAAGGCGTTTTTGGTATGCGAGGAGAGCAAGGCAAGTTAAAAGAAATAGCTACACTTAAAAGCAGATACAGTTTTAGGTTTCTAGTTGATGATGCTCATGGATTCGGGACGCTTGGTAAAAATGGTCGTGGTGCCGGAGAAGAACAGGGTGTTCAGGATGATATTGATGTTTATTTTGCAACTTTTGCAAAATCAATGGCATCAACAGGTGCTTTTGTTGCCGCTGATAAAGAAATAGTTGATTATTTAAAATATAATATGCGTTCTCAAATGTTTGCAAAATCATTGCAGATGCAACTTGTTAAAGGTGCCCTTAAACGTCTAGACATGTTACGAACGCGTCCAGAGTTTAAAGCGAAACTTTGGGAAAATGTGCATGCGCTACAAGGTGGTCTGAAAGCACAAGGTTTTGACATAGGAACGACTCAGAGTTGCGTTACTCCAGTCTATCTAAAAGGAAGCATACCCGAGGCCATGGCGCTAGTAAAAGACTTAAGAGAGAAATACGGTGTATTTTGCTCAATTGTTGTCTATCCAGTTATTCCAAAGGGTTTAATATTACTTAGGCTGATACCAACAGCAACGCATACACTAGAGGATGTTGAAATCACATTGAATGCTTTTTCAGATATACGTGAAAAACTCGAAAACGGTACTTACAAAAGGATATCAGAATTAATGATGGCTGGTGTTAGTTAAACTAATAATTTTTTAAAAGTATTAATTAAAAAATTATTCATTTAGCATAACTGGCATTACTAACATCGTTATGTCTTCACCTTCTTCGGTATGATCCAAAGGCATAATTATTCCCGCTCGGTTTGGAAGTGACATAGATAGCTTGATTTCATCACACGTCATGTTGTTTAACATTTCGATTATGAACCTAGAGTTGAAACCAATTTGAAGATCATCTCCCTGATATTCACAATTCAACCTTTCCTCTGCTTTGTTACTATAGTCAAAGTCTTCAGCAGATACTTGAAGTTCTGCTCCTGCAATTTTTAATCGAACTTGATGGGTTGTTTTATTAGAAAATATACTAACCCTTCTTAAAGAGTTAAGAAAACTTGATCGATTAATTTGCATTACGTTAGGGTTCTCCTTAGGAATAACCGCATCATAATTTGGATATTTACCATCGACCAATCGACAAGTTAAACGCTTGTTGCCAAAACTAAACTCAGCATTGGTTTCATTGTATTCGATCACAACATCTTCTTCAACTCCTTGAAGAATAACCTTTAAAAGTTGTAATGGTTTTTTTGGCATGATAAAATCAGCATTGCTATCAGCAGCAAGATCCTTACGAGAATATTTAACCAATTTATGGGCGTCTGTCGCAACAAAAGTTAAATCTGTTGTGCTGAATTGAAAGAAAACCCCACTCATGACAGGTCTTAAGTCGTCGTTTCCTGAAGCAAATAAAGTTGCATTAATCGCCGTAGCTAGAACATCCCCAATTATCTTCGTATTGGTTGGGTCTTTGACCTGTGCTGCTTTAGGAAAATCTTCTCCTTCAACATAAGCAACAGCATACTTTCCGTTGTTTGCACTTATTTCGACTGTATGTTTGTCAGTTTTAACAAAAGTTAAAGGTTGTTCAGGAAATGTTTTTAAAGTTTCTAAAAGTAACCTCGCAGGTAATGCGATGGCTCCAGAGTCATTAGATTCTACCGAAATTGAAGACGACATAGAAGTCTCCAAATCTGAGGCGGTCAGTATCAGTTGGTTGGTGTTTAGATTAAACAAAAAATTGTCTAAAATCGGTAAAGTATTTGAGGTATTAATAATTCCTCCTAAAAATTGAAGTTCTTTTAATAATGTAACACTGGAAACAATAAATTTCATATCGTAAGTGAATATTTTTATCAAATATAAAGTTTAAGCAAATCATATTGAAATGAACTTATCAAAAGTTATTGACCAAATTTATTTGTTCGATATTTAAATAAAACAAAACCTAAAAAAGCAAGTAAGATTATGGGCGATATTAACATTGAGGCTTTCCATAAACTTTCTTGATTTGCAACCTTTTTAGGATCTAAAAAGCTAATTTCAACTTCCTTATTACGAATTTCTAGTAGTTGGGAGTTACCCATTAAATGATGTACACAGTTTTGTGAGAAAGTTTTGTTCGCATAAAAATTATTTGTCCATTTGTCGAAACCCAATTCAAGTGGACTACCCTTATTGACTTGATTTTCAAAAATATTACCATCTGAAATAACAATAATTTCACTTTCACCTTTGCTCAAGTTTTTCGCCAACTTAACGGGCTTGATTCTGTTATTAAAAGCAGAATTGAATTTTCCTTTTAATAAAACTGCAATGTTTCGCGATGACTCATTAAAATCAGTGGGAATTAGTTTTTCAACAGCTTCACTTAGGTAAACAGTTACAGGAGTTCTAATTGTTTTTGTAAAAGCAGAGCTTTTTAATAAGATCGTCTTTTTTATATTATTTTTTAAAGTATCAATTGAAGAAGGAAATTGAAGTAATACATTTCCCGCACTTTTTCCAATCGGATGATTTTTATTAGGGAGTGGTAATCCATAATAGGTCCAAGGCATCGGAACATATTGTGAATTATTTTGTTCCCCATCTGCCAGAACTATTGGGGCTGAGTATAAATCTTTCACCAAGTCATTTTCTAATCTTAGACCATATTTAAAAAAAAGATCACCAAGATTATACTTTTTTGAAACCACCATTGATTTCCCACTTATATTAAATAAGCTGTCACGATTGATTGAGGTTGGGTTGATCATCCACATGCTTTTTCCTCCTTGTAATGTGTATTGATCTAAAAGGTATTTTTCTTTGTTAGTGAAAGCCTTTGTTGGGTTTGAGACAATTAACATCTTAAATCGATTAAGATTTTCAATTGTTTTTTCAGGTTCATTTTTTAAGGCTTTTAAATCAAAAGTAGCCAAACGATAGTAGGGTTGTAAACTCCTAATGAAATCTGCTATGACAATGTCCTTAGAGGCACCATGGGAAGTCAGGACAGCAATCGTTTCTTTCTTTTTTTGCGCCAATTTGTATATCGCGTCATAGAATTGAAACTCAAGATGTTCAATTGATCGATTAATCTTTTGTTGTTTATTGTCTCCCAAATGTTTTTGAATCAAGGGAATTAGCATCGTTCTATTGCCATCACTTATCATTGCCCAGGGAAACACGACGGTTTGCTCAACACCTTGACTTTGATTTTGGACAACATATTCTGGGGTAATTCCAAAGCTTTTCATTTCATCAACCAGACTATTGTTGTCTTTAGCACCTTCGAAAGGATCAATGTATTCGTATACAATTTGATCCGTATGTTGTCGAATGCTTTTAATCAACTCAGAGACTTCTTTTCTCAGTCTCAGAAATTCAGCGGGAAGCTTTCCCTCCAGAAAAATATCGACTTTTAAAGGTTGATCAACATTTTTTAACAAAATCTTTGTTTGATCAGAAAGGGTGTAGCGGTGATTTTTAGTTAAATCAAAACGAAGGTTAATCCGTTGTCCTATTGTCACCAAAACAATAATGATTATTAGCATTTTTAAAAGAGGATATAGGTTTTTCAAATCGAAGTTATCTTTTAAATTGTGTTAATAAAAACCAACAGGAATAAAGGAAAAAGTAGTTTAAACCAATAAAGTAAATGAGGTCTTTTATCGCAATTACTCCTAAACTCATACTGTAATAATGTTCCTGCATTCCAATTTCATTGATGATGTCGTAAACTAATGCATCATGGGAAAGGTCAGCGATTCCGCTCCACAGATAAAACTGAAAAAAACTAATAAGAATTGCTACAAGAAATCCTGTTACTTGGTTTCGAGAGAGGAGGGAAGAAAAAATGGATATAGATAGGAATCCAGAACTTAAAAAAAGAAGACCAAGATAGCCGGAGAACGTACTTCCCCAATCAACCGATACATTGTCTACTTTTAATTCATTAATTGCAATAAAATAAACAAGTGTTGGAAGAAGTGCGAAAAGAATTAGAAAGAATCCGCCAAGGAATTTACCAATAACCAAATTCCACAAACCAATAGGTTTAGTTAATAAAAGCTCTAAAGTGCCCGAACGAATCTCACCAGAGAAACTCCGCATGCCAATTGCTGGAATCAAAAACATCAATAGCCATGGTGCGAGCGTGAAAAACACATTCATATCGGCAAACCCTGAATTAAAGGCATTAAATTCTGTGTCAAAAAACCAAACGAATAAAGTACTTATCGTAAGAAACAATCCTAGGGTCAGGTAACCAATAGCACTGCTAAAAAATAAATTCAATTCTCTATTTGCAATGGTCCACATAATTATTCGAAATTAACGGTTACGGTCTCTCTATATTCAAGTCCAAAAAGAGAATAGGCACTTCCAACTGTTTGAGGATTACTCTTATATATCGCTAATTCTAAATGATCTGCAGAATTAAAAAGTGCAATTTTCTTTCCATCTTCGTCACGCTTTCTCTTTGGAATAGAAAAGTCGATCGCTTCTCCATAGGTTTCTGCCACTTTCTTAAATTTAATATTTCTAGCAAAGATGGTAAAAGCCCTTGACTTTCCAACTTCTTGAAATAATTTACGGGTAATATTGGTAATTACATTACCATAGTTGTCAACATAAATTACACTTCCCATGATTTGGTTACTTTTATTATTTACAACGGGATTAACGTTGGTAAGCTCTTTAATGATCTTTGTAGATTTTCCAATAACTTCCAGTTGTCCTTTTCGAGAAATATGCGCAGCAACTTTGACGAAGATGTCCAAAACAGGGAATGTCGTGGCAACATTTTGATGGATGTTGATTTCAACAATTTTTTCGGCTTTGAAACACTCTCTTATCATTGATAATATACCATTATCAGCCCCTACAAAATAGTGACCTTGAAAAAGCATGGCAATGTGTTTGTTTTCAGGGGTTTTTTCAGATTCAACACCTATAATGTGAATTGAGCCTACAGGAAATGACCTAAAAGTGTTTTTTAACACATAGGCAGCTTGTGTATGATTGTAAGGTTCAATTTCGTGAGTTATATCGATGATTAAAGGGTTTTCAACCTCATTAATTATGGCACCTTTAACTGCAGCAACAAAGTAATCTTTATTTCCAAAATCTGTAAGTAAAGTTACTACTGGCATAGGAGTTTAATTCTAAAAATTATTTAAATTTGAATTTTATTAAAGATACCTTAAACAAAATTAAATCTTTTTAACTGAGAAACCTTTGAATGAGATAAAAATTGACCTTACAGATGTGAATTCCCAAGAACTTTTTGGAGAACAAAATGCTTACATTGAAAAATTCCGCTCCTATTTCCCCAAACTTAAAGTTGTAGCCAGGGGAAACACCCTAAAGGCATTTGGTGAAGAAGAAGTATTAGAAGAGTTTGAAAAGCGTATTAACATGTTGATTAAGCATTTTGCTAAATACAATAGTTTAACAGACGAAATTATCGAAAGGGTTGTAACCGCAAATGATGAGACTGATTATGATTCAGGAAGCAGAAAAGACGCTTTTATAGTTCACGGTGTCAGTGGAAAACTGATAAAAGCGCAAACACATAACCAACAAAAATTAGTAACACTTGCCAATGAGAACGACATGGTTTTTGCCATCGGTCCGGCTGGAACGGGTAAAACCTATACCGCAGTTGCCCTTGCTGTTAAGGCTCTAAAAGAAAAAGAAGTAAAGCGAATTATCCTGACGCGACCTGCTGTTGAAGCTGGAGAAAACCTCGGCTTTCTTCCAGGAGATCTTAAAGAAAAACTGGATCCATACATGCAACCCCTATATGATGCACTTCGGGACATGATACCCGCTGAGAAGCTTAGTGCTCACATAGAAAATGGAATTATTCAAATTGCACCTTTGGCATTTATGCGGGGACGAACCCTAGACAATGCTTTTGTGATTTTGGATGAGGCTCAAAACACCACCCATGCTCAAATGAAAATGTTTTTAACAAGGATGGGACGTAATGCTAGATTTATTATAACCGGTGATCCCGGACAAATCGATTTGCCGAGAAGAGTAATTTCGGGACTTAAAGAAGCGCTTTTAATTTTAAAAGAAACAAAAGGCATTGGAATTGCGACCTTAGACGAAAAGGATGTAATTAGGCATCCATTGGTTAAAAAGGTAATTTACGCTTACAAACACATTGAGCACACAAACTAAATTTCTACAATGAAAAGTATCACAAGTTCTAATTTCACATTTCCTAAGCAAAAATCAAAATATATTGGAAAAGTTAGAGAGGTCTACAGCCTTGAAAATGGCCTTTTAGTTATGGTTGTCACTGATCGCCTTTCCGCTTTCGACGTAGTAATGCCAAAAGGGATTCCATTTAAAGGACAAATTTTGAATCAAATTGCGGTGCAAATGATGGAGGCTACTGCTGACATCGTCCCTAGTTGGTTAACTGCGACACCCGATCCAAATGTTACCGTTGGACAAATGTGTGATCCTTTTAAAGTTGAAATGGTCATTAGGGGCTACATTTCCGGACATGCTGCAAGAGAATATAAATTGGGTAAGAGAATCTTATGTGGCGTTGATATGCCAGAGGGTATGATAGAAAACAATCCTTTTCCACAGCCAATCATAACACCTGCAACCAAAGTGGAAAATGGACATGATAAAGATATATCCAGGGAAGACATCATAGCAAAAGGCATTGTTAATGAGAATGACTACCTACAATTAGAAAAATATACACGTTCTCTTTTTCAAAGAGGGACAGAAATCGCTCAAAAACGAGGACTGATATTGGTCGATACCAAATACGAGTTTGGAAAAACTACTGATGGAAAAATTGTGCTTATTGATGAAATACACACACCTGATTCTTCGCGTTATTTTTATGCCGAGGGATATCAGGAAAAACAAGACAGGGGAGAAGCACAAAAACAACTCTCTAAGGAGTTTGTTCGTCAATGGCTTATTTCAAATGGTTTTCAGGGTCTTGAGGGACAGAAGATACCTCACATGAGTGAAGAATACATTCAATCAGTTTCAGATCGTTATATTGAATTGTATGAAAAAATTACTGGAGAAACTTTTGTTAAAGCTCCAGTCGATAATATTCAGGAACGCATCGAAAGTAATGTACTTGAATATTTAAAATCAATTGCTTGATAAAATCTTGTTTATTTTAATTCTAACCCTTTTAAAATATTCTATAGATCCAGTGGAATGATTTTTTCCTTCCAAAGATACATATGTTACATTTGCACCTTTTTCTATTAATGCTGCTGTTGCTGAAATTGAATTTAATGGGTAAACAAATTGATCCTCCGAACCATGATAAAAAGTGATAGGTGCAATGGGATTCCAATCTAAAAGGTCGTTGTCAGACAATGCACTTAAAAACGCTTCATCTGTTTTATCATTTAAGTTTTTCAAAAAATCTGACATAAATAATTTTTGAGGATTGGTTTCAAATTCATCTAGATTAATTTGGGTGATATCCTTCGAATTAATGTTTGTTAATACTTCAGCATAAGGTGATACAACGTAATCACTCCATGGCCTTCTTAAGTTTTTATAAATTCTATTATAAGTATACATTACCCAAAGATAATTAGCCATATGTGGAAGTTCTATGTCTTGACTTAGGATGTCTCTAGAGAATTCAGTTTTATTATAAGCTCCTGCGCCTGGGAGCGAATGTGTAATTGAAATATCACCCTTGTTTTCAAGATGTTTTTGAAGTGCCAATGTCGCATAACCACCTTCTGAATAACCCAACAAAAAAAGCTTATTATTTGTCTTTATTTTTTCATTTGCCAAGAACTCTTTAGTTGCTTTCAACATATCATAACTTGTTGAACCAAGACTATTACCGTGTTCATAAGGATGCTCAGAAGCAAATGAAGCACCATAACCAATATAATCAGGCATAGAGACTATAAATCCAAAACTTGAAAATATTGCCATTATAGTATATTCACCGCTCCCTAAGATCTCAATATTTGAAGGAGCACTGTCATTGCTAGAAATTGTACCGTGCTGATAGGATACTATAGGTGCTTCGACATCACCTTGAGGAACAAAAACAACTCCTGAAGCCTCAATTTCACTTCCATCTAAATCTGTGGTTTTGTATTTTATTTTGTAGGCCTCAATATTTTTGAGAGGACTTGACAAATCACTTAATGAGATAAACGCACTTGCAAAAACCCCTAAGATAGTAGAACCATGTGACCTTAAAAGCTCTGAAGAGATTAAATGTTTATTTTTTATAACAGTTTTAGAATCATTGATTTCATTGCTTTTGGAACAATTTGTGATTAACAGAAGTAATAATAAAATTCTAAGAGTTTTCATAGTAGTTGTAATTTAGAAAAGTAAACTTAAGATTTAGATAATTAAGCTTCTTTAATTTTTTTTCATTGTAACGGAAGAATTTTGTTTTATTAAATTATTAATGGACATTTGGTTATACCATGTTGTTTGTCTTTTTGCATAGCGCCGCGTATTTTTTTTAATCTCTTCTGACACTTTTTCAAGTGAGATTTTTCTATCAAAAAACTGAAACCATTCCTTATAACCAACTGTTTGAAGAGACTTTAATTTTTTGTGTGAATAGAGTTTCTCAGCTTCTTCACGAAGGCCCATTTTAATCATTTCATCAATCCTCAAATTTATTCGATCATACAAAATAGGTCTTGGTAGATTCAACAAAAGTGTTTTTGATTCAAAAGGACGATTTTCTTTGGGTTGATTTAAAAAGCTAGAGTAGGGTTCTCCAGAAGTTTCAAAGACTTCCAATGCTCTAATCAAACGTCGATAATTATTGATGTCTACTTTTTTGTAGTATTCAGGATCTTTCTCGAAAAGCAGTTGCTGTAAGCCTTCAATTCCATTTTTATTGTGAGCTGCAGCAATGGAGTTTTTTGCTGTTTCGCTTACTATAGGAAATCGGTCCAGTCCTTCCATTAGAGCTTTTGCATAAAGCCCTGAACCACCAACCATTACGACATTGTCTTTTGTTTTAAAGAGTTCTTGTAAAAGAAGAAGTGCTTCTCTTTCAAAATCTCCAGCACCATAAGATTCAAAAATACTTTTGTGTTGAATAAAATGATGCGGAACTTCATTGAGCTCTTCTTGAGAGGGGACGGCGGTACCTATTTTCATTTCTTTGTAACACTGACGCGAGTCACAGGAAATTATTTCAGTATTTAACTCTTTTGCGAGCTTTATGCTATAAGTAGTTTTTCCTACAGCAGTTGGTCCTGCAACATAGAATAATATTTTTTTAGACATCATTAAGAATTTCACCACAATTATGACAATACAAAGCATCATCTTTATGTTCAGCTGTCATACAATTGGGACAAGCTTGGGTGTTTTTCTCAACTCTCGTGTTCTGTTGGACAAACTCCGCAGAAACAATTCCTGTGGGAACAGCAATGATCCCATAGCCTAGGATCATAATGACTGAGGCAATAAATTGACCCAAAGGACTTATGGGAGCGATATCGCCATAACCCACTGTCGTTAAAGTCACAATACACCAATAGATACTTCTCGGGATACTACTAAAGCCACTTTCGTCACTTTCAATCATGTACATTAATGATCCAAAAATCACACAAAGAATTACAACGCCAAACATGAAAACCAATATTTTTGTTTTACTGGCAGCCATTGCTTTAGCTAAACTGTTTGATTCTCCTATGTAGCGAGTGAGTTTCAAAATTCTAAATACTCTTAGAAGTCTTAAAGCTCTTAAGGTTACCAATGATTGTGTCCCGAAGAAAAACAATGAAAGGTATTTTGGCAGAGTAGAAATAAGGTCTATGATTCCGTAAAAACTAAAAATATAGACAGAAGGTTTTTTAATTGAAATGAGACGAAGTAGGTATTCAATGGTAAAAAGAATTGTGATAAACCATTCCGCAACATCGAGTACAGAGTGATATTCTTGATCAATCCAATCAACACTTTCGAGGGCTACTAAAATAACACTTAGTAAGATGAATATTAGGAGAATAAGATCAAACGATTTTCCTGCAGGAGTGTCGGCTTCATAGATTATTTCATGTAAACGGTGTCTCCAATTTTTTTTCTTCAAAACTTTTTATTTAAATGAATTTAAGGCAAAAAAACTATTTTTCAAATTCCTCTTTGTTCAAAGGTATTAATTTTCTGTATTTTTTCTTGGAGATAAATGACATCACTAAAGCTTTACAATCCGAGTTGTTTTCAATTGAAATCATTCTTTTAGTCAATTTATTTAGGGTATTAATTTGAAAGTTTAATTCAAAATAACCATAACCCTTAAATACTTTACATTGAATATAAACAAAGCTGTATTCTCCTTCTTTTCTACCTTTTCCGATCATTAAAAAATCATCGTGGGGATAATCTTTTTGCTTTACAAAATCAGCGATACGTTGA
>Ga0308007_10000453_pt1 | contig 19006 bp, 24 predicted proteins | sample Neamet71_FD_203152 | JGI IMG/M metagenome (GOLD analysis project Ga0308007, IMG submission 203152) | Marine microbial communities from water near the shore, Antarctic Ocean - #71 | ecosystem: Environmental > Aquatic > Marine > Unclassified | place: Southern Ocean | collected 2014-06-07
ACCCGAAGAAAATAATATCTTATTTTCAAATCCTATAATATGTGTGTCCATGGATAATACTTCTATTTATTGCAAATTAAGTAATAAGAATGAAATAAACAATCGATATTTTAATACATATGTACCTATCAAAAAAATAAGAATAAAATGTTCTGACAAATTAAGTTTGAAAATACAAACAAATACATTAATTCTACCGGAGGATAACAACGATAAAATAAAAATAAATAGAATTAAAAATATTATATATGAAAATAAAAAATATTTGTGTTTTTTATTAAATGGAAAACACAACTACAAAATAAATGATACGGTGGCTATTTATTCCAACGGATTAATCAACACATTTATCGTTGATAAAATAACTGATAATTGTTTGTTATTTTTAAATAAAAACATAGAGCATGATATTGCGAAAGAATATAGTATACTAAATATGAATTTACAGAATAATATTTTATTAAATTATGCTTGAACAAATAATTCCCCGTTAAGCATGATAATCGGATTCTCATCTTGAATTTGCCACGAATCTTCTTCGTAGATCGAATACGGATATATTTTCTGAATACATTTTTCGGATAAGATTATATCTTTGCCCATATAAAAGAAAGAATCATTTATATTATATTTTAATTTGTATCCTTTAAGATATTCTTCTTTTATTAGTTTTTCCATATCTGGAAATGTTCCTTTTTCTATATACTCCTGAATAATATCGCTTGGTATATCATATATTTCCTGAAAAACAGAGAATTCTTTATCAAGTTTTTCATTATATGGATGTGTTGAATCAACATTATTTAATATCATATCTGTATCTACATAAACATCGCATAGTCTCTTACCATTTTCTCTAAGATATCTAATATCAATTTTGTCTGTTTTTTTATCTGTTTTGTACTCGTAATAAAGATAAATATTGTGATCATTGTCGTCACTTTTAGCCGATATCACGTAAATATTATCTTTAACTTTGTAAATATATTTTGATTTCAGTTGTATAATATCTGTGTGTTCGAGAATCTTTGCTCCAATACCCGGAAAATATGCAATTTCTCCGGTTAATTTTTCAGAAAATCTTATACACTTATCATTCAATTCGGGATCATCTATCGTATGTTTGATACAATCTAATGATGATTCTTTGATAATATCTCCAATTTGTAACGAAAATTTATATTTTTTCTCCATAACATTAAATAGATACTCGTCCGAGGAAATACCTCCATCATTTAAATTCAGCCTTATAATGGATTCAATTAAATCGAGAGTATCTTTATTGGAGCCTTTGGATAATTCGGATTTGATATCTGATTTTTTCCACCCTCTCGGAACATTCCATATATCTTGTTTAGAAATATTATCATAGACATCGTCTGGATTCAATCCATTAGGTAAAGAACTTAAATAAAGATATTGTTCAACATTTTGTTTTTCTTTCGGTAGCCATGGATTTTTTAAATCTTTGCCTGTATGAGATCTCATGCGAATGGCCCGACCCAACACCTGTTCCAAACGAACATAATTCCAATACGGTTCTAGAATGTGAACCTGTCTAACACAAGTTAAAGAAATACCTTCGGCTCCCGCGCTCGAAATAATCATAACTTGACAATAATCTCCGTATTTATTTTTTTCATCGTTAAAATATAATTTACTTATTCTTCTTTCATCGGGGGATTCTGATCCAGTAATAAATGTATATCTTAAATCTTTGCTTTCGGGTAAGTTATCGGTATTTAATTTCGAATATCCATTACATTGGAGCATAAGTTCAAATGCTTCTGAACCGGCGTCGCTTCTAAAATCACTATAGAATAATATTTTACCCGTTGGTTTCTTATCTTTTTGAAATCTTTGCATATTTTTAAAGATTTCAAAAAATTTAGGGGAATAATCATTTAGGGACTTATCTATCCTAAATAATTTATTATCTCTGATTTTCGTATATTCGGCTTGTTTTAATCGTTCAATTTCTTTATCGACTTCGTCGCCACGATTCCTCCTCATCATCCTGAAATTTTCTTCATCGTTGAAAACGACATTACATGCTTGTCGGGTTCGTATATTGTAGTGATGAATAACATCATCCCATACATTCTTACCCCTTTGGAATTCCTCTATTTTGCGTTGCCACTCCCAGCCTTTAAGATAATTCTGAAATTGTATCTGACTCATTGGACAATCGACAATATTTAAATTTTTAACAATAGAATAAGTCTCGTATCTTTTATCTTTAATGTGGGGTTTAACTATTTGGGGCATATATACAATAGAAGATCTATCAATTGGAAAATAAGAAGTTAATCCCATTAACATTCTTTTTAATAAGATCTTTTTCTTTTCCGGGACTATATCACCGTTTTCAAAAAAATAATTCATAAAATGTTCATGTCTTGTAGTATCAATTAATTCATCATTTTCATAGATATCAAATAACCTCTGATGTCTATTAAAAGATAAATCTAGATCTTTATCAAATACAACACGTTCTCCTAATCTTATTTTTCTTATTTCCTTTGATGAAAGATCTTTAAATTGGGATTGAGTTGGTTCAATTTCTTTTTTATCGAAAATTTTGTGAAGACTTTTATAAATAAAATCAATAAACTCATCGAAATCTCCCGACTGCGCTTTCACCGAATAAATAATATTCTTTTCTTTATCTTTTACGGATTTGAAATTTGTTTTTTCTTGAATAAATGAAATAACAAGTTTTCCTTCTCTTTGATCTACGTGGAATAATTCTATCGGGGATCCCCTATCATAAATTATTTCTTCCAGTTTTTCATTTGCTTCCTCCATGCCTATTTTTGTTTTGATACTAAATGAATAAATCTTGATAAGACCCTTTAACATATTGTATAGAATTGCGATTTCACAGGGTCTATTAATCACGGGTGTTCCTGACAAAAAGATCAGTTTAGTATTTTCAGAATTTATTATCCAATCATAAAAAACTCTTGCTCTTTTAGAAGAAATAGAATTCTTGGGATCTTCGGGATTGGAATTATCATTTAAGACTTGTCTTACGAAATTATGAACTTCATCAACAATTAAGACTTCATTATAAAATGGAGAATTAACATAGTTTTCTCTTATATTCCTTTTGAGTTTTCTTTCTAGGGAATCAACGATTTTTTTATTATGAGTATTTAATTTCTTTTGTTCCTCGGGATCCAATAATAAATCAAGGTCGTCTTCCTCGTCATCATCTTCGATAAATTCTTTTAAAGAAGTATTTTTCACTTTTGGAAAAGGATTATAGTGAATAAAATTATATTTTTTATGAATCAAATAATTAAGCTGTTGTTCGAGATATATTTTTTCATATTTGGTAAAATTTTCTTCTTCTCCTTCTTTAACAACTAATTTTTTTCCATCGGAAGATGGAAGCCAGGCTCCGGATAATTTATCAATTTCTTTTTCCATTTTTTTAATTTCTGCTTTATCTATTTCGGGATTCTCCTGTAATAGTTGCGACTTAATATAGTTCTTTGTTTTTTTAAGAATTAATTTGCGATTCTTGGAATTTAAATTATATTTTTCGTCTAATTCATTGACCATTTCATTATCAGAAATTTCATTATCGCTAAAAAGTCTCCAACGAGCACCTTTATTTAACTCCTCTTTGCCCCATATTTGAACTTCTTTAATAAACTCCGTTTCAAGGGACGCCGGTAAAATAGTATTTATTCTTAATTGAGTAGAAAGACCTTCGGATAAAGATACAGCTGATGCGGTCTTACCCGTACCCAAGCCATGATAGACCAGAACACCCCTATATGGCGTTTCAAGTGATAAATATTCCTTAATGAGTAGTTGATAAATTTGGAGAGGGGAATCGGGTTTAAGATTTTCTATCCTTTGATAGAGATCTTCGTTAACCCATTGAACAAATGCTTTCCTGTGTTGGCTGACCGTCCTAAGATCTTTTGTCTGAATTTCGGTTTCTTCGTCGGTTTCTTCGCCGGTTTCTTCCCCAGTTTCTTCGCCCGACTCCGTTTTTTCTCTATCTATTTCCCCGGAATCAGGACTTATGGAATCGACTAAAATAACCCTCCCATCGTCCAAGGTTTGAATAAATTTATCTTCTTTTTCTCTCAACTTCTTTAAATTTTTATCGTCTATTACTACATTATCGTTGGTATCCAGAAGTAGCACATTTTGTCCTTCTTTAATATTTTCTTTAATATCTTTGAATTCAATTAATTTGGCGTTGTATTCACCCAATTCTTCTTCTATTTCTTTTTTTTCTTTATTTATCCTATCCATTTCTCGTTGTTTATTAAGATCGGCTTCTTTTTTTCCTTTCCCCAAGGAATCATCGCGAGGATCCTTTTTATTTTTTGATGGCAGACCTGTTCCCCCCCCTTCATCTTTATCTTTTTCATCTTTCTTAGCTTCCGAATAAATTTTTTTCTTGGTTAATAACCAAACCCTCCAGTTTCGGTTTCCTGAAATTTCTTTAAGTTCGTTTTCATATTTGTCAATGAATTCTTTTATATTATCTTTTTTTATTTTACTTATTTTTTTGTAGTGTTGTTTCAGTAACTTTATTAGTTTTTTATTTGTGAAGATTTCCTTTTCTAAATCTGTCATATATTATGTTCTAATAATTTAATTATTTATTTATTTATTTATTTATTTATTCGGACATAACGCGATACTGAATTAAGGTTCGTTTGGAGGCATCTTGTTCCGCCTTTTTCTTTGTCTGCCCAAATCCAGAACATATATAAACTCCCTCGGGTGGCGGTCCTCCCTTGTATATCTTACATTCGAAATTATTTCCTTCGCGCATTGTTTCATATACCGGATGAACTTTAAAATTGTGTTGAAAATATCTTTGTAATTGATCCTTGAAATTATTATCATTTAAAATAACATCTGAAATATCTATAAAACGTTCAATTGATGATATTATAAATCTGTTTACTAAATCATAGTCACCGCTGTCCAGATAAAGTGCACCGATAAATGCTTCGTAAATATCTTCAAGTATATGGTCATTTTCTCTTCCGGAACAATTCTCTTCAATATGTTTCGAAATAATCATAAAATCTTGTAAATTTAATTTCTTGGATAAGAAAGCTAATTGTTCCCCACAAACAAATCTTATTTTCAATTTAGTTAAAAAACCTTCATCTTTTCTATGTTTATAGACAAAACGATGATATAAATAATTAGTAACAGCGCAGCCCAGAAAAGAATCACCTAAAAATTCAAGTGTTTCATAAGATTCTTTAAAAAGAGGCAAACAATCATTTGGTTTAGTATATTCCTTATAATCTTTCATTTCACAATAGGAAGTATGAACAAAAGCTTTCTGAAATAATGATAAGTTTTTAATTTTATAATCTTGAATATTAAGGGTTTTCAGAATATTCGAGACATCAATAGAAGAAATTTCTTTATTTGAATAATTATAAGGGTCAGACTTAAATTTAGTATCCATTTATACAATAGTATTGTTATTTTTTTAAATAATTTAGGCCGAACACGACTCACCGATTTCAAGTGGTCTTCTGGGAAGATCAGGCCCGATAGTGGTATTCATCCACGGGCTAACGTTAACCTGAGGATTCGGGGGTTCGGATCTTATTTGCTGATTAGCATTCCTTAAACTCTGACCAACAGAATTAATGCCGATATGAGAACCCGCGTCTAGAAGATTGACATCCGCAAGAATACCATCACCTATCGGTTGAGCAATATTAAATTCTTGAATAGCTGTGCTTTCCTGAGAAGGCAATAAGTCTTCGGGCTTAAGGGCCGGTTGCGGGTAGCACGTCGATGGGGTGCGACTTAGACCGGCAACACCTTGGGGCTGTTCAATGTTACCAATATCTGAAACAGGGGCCGGGCCTCCGGTTGAACCCCCGTCTGCTCCAACTAAGGCATTATCCGTCGCCCCAATCGGTCCATCTGAATTAATATTGGCGAATGTATCAGCACCTAACCAGGGTCCGAGACCTATATCCGTTACGCAATTTTGAATAATGGAGAGGACTAATACACCGACAACAAGGCAAACAATAGGATTCTTTTTGCAATCATCGACAAAACTATCAAAACTCATTTTTATATATATATAATACAAAAAAAATTTTATAAATTCTTTTATTTCATGTTGTAATAAAAGATTTTATAAATTCTTTAATGTATTCTGTAATTTCAATATTTGTTCTTGAATATTTTTTTTATCTTCTTCTTTATTTTTTTCTACCTCCCTTTGTTTTAACATTTCTAGAATAATTTCCTCATCCAGTATATCTTTATCTTCTTCAACTAGTTCATCATCTTCGATAACATATTCTGAAATTATATTATATTTTTCTTCATTTGATAGGAAAACTTTGATTTGAGAAATATAACAATCAAGGTAGTAATGATGCTTTAAAAACTTTAATCCTTTAATATGTAAAATAAATACAATATTCGTATCTTGTTCTAATTTGGAGATATCCAGACAGATTTTTTTCTGATCATAGATTTGGCATTGGACTTTATTTTTAATTGTAGGAAGTTTAAATGAAAAATGTGGCTTTGAATTTTTTTTTACGGGTTTAGAAATGCGTTTATACATATCATCTATTAATTGCAATGGGATTTCTTTTCCGAACCAGTCTTTATTTTGTTTAAATGTTTCCTTAACATTTCTATCTTCTAAATTTAGAAAGAAATCATAAAAACTAAAATCATTATTAATTGTTTCACAATCCAAATTATAATTTCCCTTTTCAATACTTTTTAAAATATTATCTGTACATTTCATTTTTGGACTTTGGATATGAAAAGGTTCATTCCTATAATTTATTGGCGAATAATAAAAAGATCCATTTTTTTCGGGTTTTCCATAGTTAATCTTCTTCACATCTATGTCTGAATGCTTGTGAATATTCATTTATAAGTCTTTCTAGAATAAATATTTTTCCTTAAAACGTATTTTTTATTTTTTTTTTAATTTATATTATAAATGGTAAAACTAGGGAGTAAAAGTAAAAGAAAGACTTATAAAAGAAAGACTTATAAAAGAAAGACTTACAAAAGAAAGACTTATAAAAGAAAGACTTACAAAAGAAAGACTTACAAAAAGAAAATAAAAAGGGGAACTTATAAAAGAAAGAAAAGGAATATTCGGAAAATAGGGGGTGCTAATGACTTCGAAGGACCCGGTTCATCCTTAACAAGGGATGAATTAAAATATTATGATATTGATATCTTAGAAATTGGCCCCGATAAGAAAATATGTCCTGCCAACTACCTAGATTGCTTCCAAACAATAAATAAAGGCTCACCAGAAGTTCTTATGCTAAACAAAGATAAATCTGAATATGTGGTTGGTAAAATTTGTGCTAGTTGCTATGGAGAGTTTGGGGTAAAAGAATTAAGTGATCCAGGCTTTGATCTAACATTGGCGTCATTTGTTAGAAATGGCTCTGGCGGAAAATTACCCATCGCCGTCACCGCCTCGGAGGAGGCAAAAATCATGAAGATAAATTGGCTGTTAACACAATTACTTATGATGATATCTTTCGCTTTCTACGACGCACAAATAAACGTAAGATGCGACGAAGTGATGGGAGTAATTATAGATACGATTACTGAAAATGAACAATTGAAAGAAGAAATAGAAAAAGCTATTCAAATTTTTAATTTAACAGGCCACCATCGACGGGTGGATCGCGGGGTAAATCAGCATCTCGGGTCCCTCGAAGCCGCCGCCGGAGAACTTCCGCAAAGCTACACCCGCGAAGAATTAATTAGAATATTATCAATATTACATTGTTATATAGATTTGAAAGACTTTGCCGATAATGATTTAATAGATTTGATTAAATTACATATTAAATTTATTATTTATCAATATAAACATGGCCAAAGAGAGGACATTATGACAGAATTCACATATGTCACGCCATCTGTCGCGACAGATAAAGGATCGACTTATTGGGAAACTATATTGGGGGGAAATTTAGGCACGGGCGACCAGGCTGGCGAGCGCCCGCATCGCCGATACAGATCCAAGAGGCCATTATTCTATTATGCAATGTGCTCCCCGCCAATGGTACTATTAAATCGTGGGTTGCCTGGCGGGACCCCCGTGGAACTGCGCGTAGCCGAATTAGTTTTTGAGAAGACAAAGTCGTGGACTGAGTATATGGATCAATTAGACACAATATATAAGAGTCGACTCAAATTTTATAGGGCAGAGTTTGTGAATGTCATGGGTCCCCCTGCACACACCCAAATTATATTCACGCGACAAAGCGGAGATGCACCGCTTGCGCTTTCCGGAGGTTCATTACCGCAAAAAATTCCAGAGACGCTGTTCAGCCCGGGGACCTCCCCAAAATTGTAATAAACTTTAACTGGCCTCATGTCAAGTGAATAACTTTACATTTCCATTTCGCATAAAATTTATCATTCATTTTCCATATTTTATCTAAATAAATATCACATTCCATGGGAGTAAATTTTTGTATTTGAAATAAATTTACTATATCAGAATGATCCGAATAAATATCAGTCTGAAATTTATTATAACCAAAAGGTAATTTAACACTTAAATTAGGTTCATAGATCCCGTTCTTGTCTTGTTTAATTTGCGAAATAAATCTATCTGCGTCTTCTTCCGTTAAACCTAAATGTTTCATACATTCGAATTCGGCTCTTTGTATGAAATCATAAAAATATTTCATAGTTGAATCTTCTTTAAGATTGGTAAATTGTAGACTCATATTAAAATTTATGCCACTTTTTTGAACACCAAATAAACATTTCATTGGGGGGGTTGTCACATAGAGAAATAAATTTCTACCCATCTTGAGCTGTAAATGACCAAAACAAGGATGATCTTTTATACAACCCTCACAGAGGGTATAAGTTTTATCGCTTTGTTTCACACTCATGTCATCGCATAAGTGTGGTAAGGCATTAAGATTTTGTAATTTAATTTTATCGGCTGTTAAGTATTTAATTTTTGACATCTTATAATAGTAACGGGTTAATATTTTAAATCATTAATTAATTTTGAGATCCCAACCCTCAATTTATCCGAAGAGTCTTTTTATTTGTTCGGGTCTTTTTAATAAAAGATCTTCTATTTTTTCTAGAAACTTTTAATTTCTTAGTTCTCTTAGTTCTCTTAGTTCTCTTAGTTCTCTTAATTCTCTTAGTTCTTCTAGTCTTCTTAGAACGATTCATTTTTCCTCTTTCTCTAACCATATTTATATTAATAGATAAATAAATTAACGACTATAGGCAACAATTGTTTTTCTCCTTGTTGAATTATTCCATAAGGAATTACATGGTGTCCCTTTTTGGGGTTCCAAGCAATTATCAGGGACAGGTTTATTTGACCCCCAATATGCTGATTCATTTTCTTTTGTGCACTGTTGGAAATAATTTCCGAAGTTATTGTCGGCACCAAACGGATTACATTTTGATTTATCATTCGTTGGAACAAAGGAATTACTTATTCTAGCATATTGCGGTGTATTTGTATTTTCAATTTTCTGATAAGTGTTCATTATAATTATGAAATTAAAATAATTTTAATTAGTATAATGAAAAGGATTGGTATCTTGATCGGAACTGAAACATGTCCACCGGAAGATGAAATGAAAGAATTAAGAAAATACTACAATAAACATAAAAAACAATTTAATGAATCTTTACAATTCTTAGAATTAGATAAGAATGCGGAAAATCTTTCATACGATGTTCAGATCTTTTCTTGGTTAAAAAAAAATGCTCCCAAAAATGTAGAAATTGTACCCCTCTGGAAACTAAATTTTAATAAAAAAGACTTAGATTCATTTGATTTCATATTTTGTCTTTATGAATTTACTTATAGTTTCTTGGATTATTCTCATGAGGGAGTTACGAAATATTTCAGTTTACTTAAAAATACCAAAACACCCGTTCAGCCCACCCATGATTTACAAAAATTTGTAATGGAAAAAAATAAGTACATGAAATACTTAAAAAAAAAGGGTTTTCCGATAGTGGATACAATATTTTTTAATCTTAATTCTTATATTAAGGACAAGGGCGAGGCTAAAAAACTCCACAATAGGATTATTAAAAAATTTCCGGGATCCGTGTTCTGTAAACCCGAATTGGGTGGATTTTCTGTGGGTTCCAAATTATTTAAAAATCCCACTCTTAAACAATTTCAAGCTTACTTAGACAAAGTAGTTAAATTGGGATATAAAAAACTTTTAATTCAACCATTTATCAGTGAATTCTTGAAATATCATGAAATTAAAACAATATGGATTAACGGAGAGTTTCAGTATGCTTATGGTGTTAAAGCAACTAGTGATGGGGATGATAAATATGTAACTCAAACAAAACTCGATAAAAAACTATTGAAAGATCTAAATAAAAAAGGAGAGGAAGTGATTAGATGTTTGAAAAGTGACTTCGGAATGCCTTTATTACTGAGAATAGACTGGGGTTGTTGTTTACCAAACGATAATGTATGCAGAGATTTTTTCTTGAATGAAATTGAATGCTGTCCCGCAATGGTGGTCGATGATGCGGAGGATCACGACCCGTTTGACCGTTTATCGAGGGAAATTATTAAAAAGGTAAGGTAATTGCGGGTCTATTAGTACCTGACTAATAGACTCTTTGTATAAATTAAGTTAGTAAAACATATTATAGACAAAACCAATTATAATATTAACTCGTCAACCTTTCGGGACTAATTACTGAAAATTATTAGAATCATGTTGTCTATATTAATGTAAATCACATAGTAACAATTAGAGGTTGTATTCACCTTTCGGATAAAAAATAAATACTTATCCTCGGTTGATATATTTGCCAACCTATTTATAATTTTATTTTAATTTGAGGAATTTGAACTTATTTAAAATAAGTTCGGTAAATCTTTCTAATAAATTTTTCATACAGGAATAGATTTAATAGTATATAGACTGGGACAAATAAATAACCACTTCCCAGTAATCCATTCAATTCAGTAACGAAGCCATCGGGTGGAATACTTGGAGTTTTATTCCAATTTAAATTTTCCGGATACTTAATAGCAATATACGCAATGTAAAACGCCGGAAATAATAAAACAGGTAAAACTCCTCCACTAATCTCCCTGTAAGTATTATAGTATATACAGAAAGCAATAAAAGATAATATAACCCTATTAATCGATGGTTTGAAAAAATTCAATATAACCGATAAATTTGTCATAAGTATACCATTAGTATTTTTTTAATTTGAATTGGCGATTATTTCTTTTATCATATTTTGAAATAAATATTTCTCTTGTAGTTTCTATAAAATCTTTCTCGTCTTCGTCATCATCTGATTCAGATTCATATTTGTTTTTTGATAATTTTTCTAATTCAATCCTATTGTTTAATTCGACCAATTGCTTGAACAAATCCATTTTAGAAATATTATTCTAAAATAAATCAAATTTTACCCTTCACTAGATATGTTGCAAAATATCCCGAGGCAAAAGTTACAAATATTGTATATGAAACGAAGGCCGACATTGGTTTATTTAGTTTATTTAGTTTATTTAGTTTATTTAGTTTAATCATTATATGAATAACTTTAAAATAATTATTGTTGAATACATCCATCGGAAACTTCTTCCGTATTTTCATTCATTAATTCTTTAACAACATCTTCTTTATTTTTATAATGATATGCGGTTAAAGCTGTTTCAGATCTTTCATTATCCTTATAATTAAATATTTTCTTTATAATATCAACTCGTTTAGAATCGAGTTTTGTCGGAAATAAAATCGTAAAATCAATTATAAGATCCCCATATTCTCCATCTTCGCCATTATCGCTTAATGAAGGTTTATTAGGATCTTCTTTTATTGGCATTCCCTTACCCGAGACTTTAAATAAAGTATTAGGTTTTATAATCATATCAATTGTAACATCTATGTGACCACTCAAATGATCAATTGTGAGATTACAACCACATAATGCTTCTGCTAATGAAATAGTGTGTTCAATATATAGATCGTCGTCTTTTCTTTTATATAAATCATGCGATTGTTCGATAACTTGAATCACCAGATCTTCAACAATATTTAATTCTGATATATAATTCCCACCTTCTTTGACTACAATATTATCCCCATGTCTCGACCCTTTCTTAATATTAATCACATAATTTGTATTTTTTATAGAGCCATTCCTATCTCTATGATTAATTGTGAATTCTTTTTTAGTTCCATTATATAATTCTTTTAATGTCAAATTTAAGGGGTAAGTCATTTTAGATTGCAAATTAAATCCCGGCGGAAATGGACCCGAACTTAGATCAGAAAACATAAAAATATTACCCCCTCTCATTTGATTTGTAAAATCAACATTAAATAGAGACTGGAATAGATCGATCGGACTTGTAAATCCTTCCGATTGTTCTGAGACGGCTTCATATCCAAATTGATCGTATATTTTTTTTTTATCAGATTTAGTTAAGATTTCATAAGCTTCACTAATTTCTTTAAATTTAGGAATTGCATCTGGATCTTTATTTTTATCGGGATGATATTTAAATGCCAATTTCTTATATGACTTCTTAATTTCCTTTTCATCGGCTCCTTTTGTTACATTTAAGATAGAATAAAGGTCTTTCATTATTACTAAGTTTTAATTTATTTTAAAAATCTAAACTAGAATATAATGAAAGACCTTGATTTATTTATGGGACCCGTTTATGATGATCAACGGAGAGTTAGCCGGGTGGCGGGTTTCCAGGTCTATTTTATCCCCCTTCGCTGGAGCAGGCGACCAGGAGAAAGACGCAGCGGATGGGGTAGATGAAAGTAGGGTCGGATTCAATACTAGATAATAAATTCCCAAAGTATACATCAAAACAAAGGCGTAATTAATATCAAGCGTTTCACAGGTCCACAGAGTCTTTTGATAAAATGGATCTATTAAGAATCCAAATAAACTATTTAAATTAAAAGATTTGTTGCCTTTACTATTTTGTCTTATCAGAATATTTGTAACAGAATATTCCGACCAAATTATAAATAAGATTGTAATTATTAAAACAAGAACAAATATGTTCATAATATTTCTATAATATTTTCTATAATATTTTCTATTCTATACTATAAAATGTTAAATTGTATAAATATTGGTATTATTTTGCTTTACGCCTTTATATTATTTAAAGTTCTTATGAAAGAACAAAAAATGGAAATGATTATCTTAACAGTTGCCGCCATCTATCTTTTGAATAATACCGACGGTTATACCGATGGTTTTACCGATTTTTTTACCGAGGGTTATACGGATGAATCACTTGTAAATCAAGCCAACGGTGATGGGGTAGATCAAGCGAGTATGGGTGGTTCTGGTGGTTCGGGTGGTTCGGGTGGTTCGGGTGGTTCGGGTGGTTCGGGTGGTTCGGGTGGTTCGGGTGGTTCGGGTGGTTCGGGTGGTTCGGGTGGTTCGGGTGGTTCATCAAAGAATGTTCCCAACGACGGTCCTTCTCTGGGTCAAACAATGGGACCATTCGACGGAGTATGTCTAAAAACGGGGAATCAAGAATACTGGATGAAATCACCTGATAATACTTCTTTAATACCAAATGATACCCTTTATTCTTATCTGGGTAGTCAGGGCCCCATTAAAATGAGATTAAGCGATCAAGCAGCTCTCGTCGGTCCACCGGTCGATGGTGTGAAAGGATCAGCTGAAAAAAAATTTATGTTCGCAAATAATAAAGCAAGTTTAGCTTGCTGTCCGTCCACCTTTTCTACGAGCACGGGTTGTGTTTGTACTACCGAGAATCAAAGAGACTTCATTGCGGGGCGGGGAGTCCTGAGTAAAAATCCGGGCGAAGATATCAGAGATAATGAATTTTAAATTATCTTAATAACATAGAATGTATTTTTTCATAAGCTTGCCCGTGTTTCTGATCATAAACTTGTAGCCGTTGAATTCTATTTTGTTCCGCTTTTTGTTCTTCTATTTTTTGGAGGGCGAATCTCTGTTCATCTTCCGAATTCATTGTATAAGAAATATTACTCCTTTGAGCTTTAATTGAGTTGATGGAGCCCGATCTATCGCTTATATCTACCGTGGACGTATCTATCAAAGTAGATCCGTCCGTAAAAGCTTGTCGGTAATCTGTGAATGATAAATTATCTGTTGTTCCCCCGAAATTAGTTATTTTTCCGTTTCCGAGAATCATTAATGAATCTTGATTTGACATTGATAAACGGTTCTCGGGTCCCTTATATTGAACCATATGGGATCCATTTTGTTGGTCATGTTTATATTTTTCAAAGGTATGATTAAAAAGATCTTTGTTAAATCCATCCTGAAATAATTTTTTTTGAGAAGTTTCGGTACCTGTATTCTTTTCCATCCATGAACCATATCCATCGTCAAATGAATCAGGTATTTTATTATCTTCATAAATTTTATTAAAAACATCAGAATCAAAATTTTCGGTCATGTTCACATTTACTTTTGGTTGATTTGATTGATGCTGGGTATGCTCCCTTGACATTTGTTTTAAATCATTATGGGAATGAGAGTTCTGCGATTCTTTTAATTTTTTGGTTAAAAGGGTATAAGCTATTGAAACCAATTGAAATTTGGCAGGTGTCCCCCCTCTATCGGGGTGTGCTTTCATTGCCGCTCTAAGATATGCTTTTTTCAAAGTTTTTTCATCAAAGTTTTTAGAAACGTTTAATATCTTATATGGATCTAACTTTTGTCTGGGCGCAGGAGCTATCCGGGCAACCTGGGGAACGGCCGGCAGCTGGGCCTGTTGATTAGCCGGTTGATTGGCCTGTTGATTGGCCTGTTGATTAGCCGGTTGATTAATATCACTTTGAAAAAACATATTGGGGGGCATTTGTTGTTGAGAATAAATATTTAATTTATACAATTCATTAATTTGGTTTTGTTGTTTATATATCAGGTCTTGTTGTTTCTGGATATACGAGGAATAGATATCTTCGTGTTTATCTTTTGTGGGTGTGTTTCCCATTCTATAATTAATTAAATTTTTTAAATGGGGAGATTTTTAACTTATTGATCCATCCAATCCTTCATTATCGATTAAATATATCATTGCTCCAACAAATAAACCATTTAACACGGTAATGATAGAGCACACCAAAAAACATTCTTTATTCGGTATTTTTTTAATTTCTTCTGTATCCCATTCTATGTGTCCTTTATTTATTTCATCATTCATTTAAATATATTCTTATATTTATATTTAAGTAAATGGATATTTATGACAAACCCGACGGTATGTATTATGAAAACTCACAACAAGATTATGTAATTTATAATTCTAGTATTGCTGGTAATATCGACGAAGATACTCTCTTTGAAATTAAATTAATGGTGGGGTCAATACTTTTTTGTAGTTTTTTCGTTCAATGTGCAAATTCGTGGGATATTTGTGGCAGAATTGATGGATGTGTTAGGAATTGGCGACTGAATAACAATTTAAAAGAACATTTAATTAACTCTGGAGAAACAGATTCAACCGAAGAGTGTTCCATTTGTTTAGAATTATATCAAGAAAACGATAGAATAGTTCAATTAACTTGTAATCATATCTTTCATAAGGATTGTATTAGAGAATGGTTACAGAATAAACAAAATAACTGTCCCCTCTGTCGGTTACCTGTTGGATTGTCAGTATAAATTAATATCTAATAAGAAGTATAAATGGAGAAGGTTGTAAAAGGAGCAAAATACCAAAAGAGACCATCGGCCTCTTATTTTTATAATGAATTAAATGTCCCCGTGGGCTTTGAAGTTCACTATAGACCGAGAAAAGGTGGAAAAATGATAAAGCATTCTTTACAATTACGTAAAGGGGGAACTCCTTATTGGAAAGCCGAAGAAAAGTTACCAATTAAAAGGTCTTCAAAAAAAAGAAACCCTAGAAAAACAATAAAAAAAAGAAACCCTAGAAAAACAATAAAAAAAAGAAACCCTAGAAAAACAATAAAAAAAAGAAAAAATAAAGTTATGACACGGAAAAGGAGATCTTCAAGATTAAAAGGGGGTTTAGGGTGAATTAAAAGAAAAGTTAGCTCCTTATTCCAGACGGGTGGCGGCGAAAAACCCACATCTTCGTGAGGATCATAGAAATTAAGCACAAAAAAAAATAAATAAATGAATACCGTGACGATTTAAATCTGAATTATAGGATTTAAAACTGAGTAATTTATTTATTTAAAACCTTTGAACATTTAAAACGCCTATTTCAGCCATTTGAAATTTGTAAATCCCTCTTTAATTTCGGTATTATCTTCAACAGAAAAGCAATCAATTGTCGTATTTATTAAATAATCATCTCTCACAATATATAGTAATTTATTATCGGGGTCCCAATCACTTATATAATTCTCATAGGCATTTAAACTACGCATATGAGGATTATGTCTATCATAATAAGATACAGCGTCTCTTTTTGTTTTAAATTTGCCTTTCATATAACCTATGTGTTTAATTTTTCCACCTTGTGCTAACCAACCATTATCCCCTTCTCTTTCAGTAATAAATTCACATATTTCTAATACATATTTTGCTTTTGACATTAATATTATAATATTAATTATAATCTTTATATAAATAGGCGTTTTAAATGTTCAAAGATGTAAAATATTTAAAAATATACCACTAGAAGTAACCATAGTTATGAAGTTACTTGTTAAGCCAGGCAACCCAGAAGTTTATGAAATGTATCGCAATCACTCATCGTATAATGATGGAGACTCGGGATTAGATTTATTCTTTCCGGAGGATGTTACTCTAAAATATGGAGATTGTGGTGTGAAAGTAAATCTACGCATTCAGTGCGAAGCAACCGATCTCAATAGTACCCGTAATCTTTCCTATTATCTTTATCCAAGATCTTCGATTTCAAAAACCCCTGTAAGGATGGCCAATTCTGTGGGGATCATTGATGCGGGTTACCGAGGAGATATTATTGTTGCTCTTGATCACATTGATGAAAATATTTTGGAATATACAATACAGAAAGGTACAAGACTATTTCAAATATGTTCCCCGGTGTTAGATCCCATTCGGATGCAACTGACGGATACTCTTTCGGAAACTCAGCGAGGTGTTGGTGGGTTTGGTAGTACTGGACTGTAAATTTATATTTAGTATAATATATGAAAGAATTATTGTTCTTATGTTTATTTTTTTATTTACTCTGTAAATGTATAAATACGGATGGGTTTTATAATTCATCATCGAATATTCATCAAACAAATCTAAACACGGACAATATGTATCCAGATAGAACCGTATTTTATCCGGTATCAAATCATAAAAAAGTTAAGATAGGGAATACTGAAAAAGAGTTAATTGGTAATTACAATTATAGAGAAGTGGAAAATACAATTAAAGAACCTCAACATGGCCCGTATTCGGCTTTTTTGGATGTCAATAAATTGAGAAGTTATGATTATTTCTTTCATGCTCCAATTACAGATAAAAAATATAATAAAGACTTTCATTACGATAGATATTTCAGAGAAGATGGTCAGGATATAATTCAAGCGGAGGATATTAATAAATATCAACTATACAAAGAACAAGAAATGATAGGAGAAATGGATTCGAATCCATTTGATTTATATGGTCATCCGGATAATAATTCTAAAATTTTATATTCGGATGAAATTCAAATGAGATTTTTAAAAATCAAGGGTGTGCCAACTAGACACGATGATGTAGGTCATAGAGGCTCAGGTTATTCTAATGTGTAAACATCTGATGAGAATTAGCTAACTTTTTTATTATGTCTTGATATTTTACTATTTTGTCATCTTTTTCCCTAGATTCAATTGAAATTTTTTTTAAATTGAATCTGTTTTGTTGTAGAAGATCTTCGTATGTTTTTTTTTCTTCGCTTAGTTGATATTTGATAAGTTCAAGATTTTTTAATTTTTCAGTCATATTTTCAATAATATTTTGTTGATATTGAACGATTTCATTTAATTCTTCTACTTTTGGGGGGCATTTGTCTTCTTCCGCCTCTTTCACAAAAAATCTTGCGGAATATCGTATAGATCCATCTTTATTTTTTTTACAGGTCGGGACAGACCACGTTCTATGTTTATTTTTAAGAATAATACAATCATTTCCTAAATTAATGAATTTCCCTCCCTTATAAAATAATTCTTCTTCTACCCCATCTTTCTTTTTGAGATTAATATATTTGACGGTACAATCTTTTACAAATTCATAGGGCAAAACAACTTCTTCGTAACCATTTAATTCTTTTCTTATAATTGAAATATCTTTAATCATAATAATATCTAATAGAAGATAGTTTTAAGTTTAGTTAAAACTAAAAAACTATCCTCTCGGCGCGTACTGCCCGGCATTTCTCTGCTGCCCCGCTTTCCGTATCGAGTTATCCCCTCTCACAAAACTCTTAAAACCCCTGGATTTCGTCGGCCCCACCAAATTGGTAATCTTCGGCCAGTCCCGTTTATCAAACAGATCCGTGTATTTAAAAAGTAAAAATAACCCGATAATAATACACATAATGAATATAATCGCACCCACCCCCATATAAGTTAAACTAGATATTTCAGCTTCTTCTCTTGTAATATCTGCTTGCTGTGCGGATGCAGATGCTTGCTGCGCAGATACATCGAGCCTTAACCGAGATATTTCAGCTTCTTCTCTTGTAATATCTGCTCGTTGCGCTGACGCCTCACTCATCATAGTATCAAGCCTCCCTTGGAGACCGGTAATCTGACTTTGTGTGGCGGCATCGTCAGTGCGTGCGCCTAGCGCAGTCAAATCGGTCTGAAGTTGGTCATAGTCAGCCTGTGTTGTCCCGCCGTCTCCTTCGAGGGCCTCTATTCTACTCCTAATACCACCTATTTCAGTCTCTTGGGTGGTAAATCTTGCCGATACCTCACCCATCATAGTATCAAGCCTCCCTTGGAGACCGGTAATCTGACCTTGGGTGGCAGTATCTGTGTCG
>Ga0308007_10000463_pt1 | contig 18697 bp, 14 predicted proteins | sample Neamet71_FD_203152 | JGI IMG/M metagenome (GOLD analysis project Ga0308007, IMG submission 203152) | Marine microbial communities from water near the shore, Antarctic Ocean - #71 | ecosystem: Environmental > Aquatic > Marine > Unclassified | place: Southern Ocean | collected 2014-06-07
TTCTTCCATTGTGGCCATTTTCATCTGGAAAGCTAATGATTGTGATGCTGCTGCATTTTTTTCTTGTAGACTTTTAACATCTTCACCAGTAAGTTTAGCAAGTGTTAATAAATGTTTAGTATAACTTGCTGCTGCATTTGATTGCTCTTTTAACCCTTTGTCGTCCATCCTGCGCTGTCTAGAACCTGCTCTAGTAAGATGGTTATATTCAATCAATGCTTCGTTAACTTCTAATTGAGTTAGTCCTGCATTCATAAGTTCTAGACGCTGGGCACCCATTTGTTTATGCATTTTAGATAACTGCATAGCACCTTGTGTTGCAGTTCCGCCGAAAGCTGCTAACTTACTAGAATTTTGCGATACCATCTCAGCAAACACGCCTAGTTGTAAGTGAGTTCCTGCCGCTGCTATTCTCATATCAGTAATACTATTATTAAATGCTGCACCAGTTGATGCTAACCCTTTAAATGTATCAAAACTATCGTCGAGTACGCCAACTAAATCACCCAGATGCTCGCCAACTATTGGCATATGTTGAGCAAAGTCTCTTAATTGATTTTGCCCGTTTAATAGTGTTTTTGTTAATCCAACAGCACTTCCTGCTAATGCTCCAAACGCACTAGCTAGTGTTCCTGCCAAACTTCGGCCAAACTTATTAACTGCGGAAGTCGAATTGTCAATTGCTTTAGTATTTTTCTTTATCGAGTCTCTATTTTTACTGCTTATCTTTACAGTGTCCTCGGTAGCTTGACTTAATGCTTTAAGCTTCTTGTTTACGTCTTTAGGATCAATGCCAGCCTTCTTAGCCATTGCAGTTGTGACAGCCAACAAGGATGTAAGCGTAACTTCACTAGCTACACCTTCGCCGCCTATATTACCAACTTCTACTTGTTCAGCCACATTAAAATCCTTGAGTTATATGCGCACATAAATATATGAGATACATACTAGTACACATTGTATTTATACGGAGTAACAAATGACTGAATTCAATCCTGCAGAGTTTAATAGTAACATCGAGCAAAACCCTTTAAGAAAATATTTTAGACAAGCAAAAGTGTTTGTAACATTGCCATCACGTGGGCGATACTACGCCGATGGTATATTAAATATGCCAGAAACAAATGAACTGCCAGTGTTTGCAATGACTGCAAAAGACGAACTGTTAATTAAAACACCAGATGCACTACTAAACGGACAAGCAACAGTAGATATTATTAAAAGTTGTATACCAGCTATTACTAACCCGTGGCATATGCCTAGTGTAGACTTAGATGCGTTACTGGTTGCTGTTAGGATTGCAACCTATGGCGAAACTTTAGAAATAACAACTAAAGTTCCAGGTACAGGCGAAGAAAGAAAGTTCGATGTAGACCTAAGGCAAGTATTAAATAAACTAGTAACTCCAGAATTTGATGACAATCTAGTAGTTGGTGATATTGTATTAAAAATGAAACCACTATCTTATAAAGAATTTACAGATACTAATTTAAAAACTTTTGAAGAGCAGCGCATATTTACAATGGTAAATGACGATGACTTAGACGATACTACTAAGTTAGAAAGATTTAACGTTAGTTTCAAAAAGTTAACCAACTTAACAATATCTATGTTATGTAATAGTATAGGATCAATAACTGTAGGCGACAATGTCGTAACTAACAGAGTACATATTGAGGAATTTATTGATAATGTAGATAAGGAATTCTTTAATGCGATTACTGCACACTTAGATGCGCAGCGTATAAAGTTTGCTATTGAGCCTATGAAAGTCAGATCGTCAGAAGAAGATATTGAAGCAGGCGCAGAAGCGGAATACGAAATTCCAATTACGTTTGATCAATCAAATTTTTTCGTGTAAGGATCCTAGCCTGGTCCGTGGCTGAGATCCTAGAAGAAGTTAAGAATATGGAGGGCGAGCAGAAACAACTCAAGTCCGAAATAATGAAGATGTGTTGGTATATGCGCGGAGGGTTAACTCTTGAAGAAGGCTTTAGTTTATCTTATGAAGACAGAATGTTGATTAATGATATTATTAAAGAAAACTTAGAAACAACTAAGAAAACTCAACTTCCATTCTTTTAAGCGCCAGTTTTTCCAAAGCTACTTAGTCTTTGGTTCTTATCAAAGTTTTTATCAACAGTAGTACTAGCCGGCTTTTTAACTTTAGTTTTAGAAGTAATATCTTTTTGTAAAGCAGTTAGCAATCGTTTCTTTTCTTTCATATTAAGTTTCGAAAATGCAGCCTTAGTTGTAGCATACACAGACTTAACTACTTTGGGATCAGACACTGGTGCGTTACTTGGATCTTGAGCAGCTATACTTTTACCCATAATCTTATCTTTAACTAAAGTATTAAACACTAATCCAATTCTGTTCTTATCCATTGGAGCTGTAGTGTCAATCTTAGAAGTATCAACCTTCTTAGACTTCAAAAATGAAATAACATCATCAGTAGTAGCAGTATTAAACTTTTTACCTTGCGTACCAAGACGTGTAGCAAATTCAACAGACAAATCCTTAACAGATTGTTTTACATCAGCAGCTCCTGCTTTCTCAGCACGATTAATAGCTCTACCTTGTTTAGTGGCAAAATTAGGCATTTCTAACTCATCAAGCTTTTGCGATTCAGTAAGTAAGTCATTTATTTTCATCTGATGTATCCATTAATGTTATATGAAAGTATTTATTACTTTTATATCAGTTAGTGTATTAACTTCGTTAATACAAGTTATCGCTAACGCTCTAACTAACTATACTTCGTTTTGTATAAGCAATTAAGTGTGATAATATTATTATATTGCATTAATACGAATGTATTAATGTTTTAATTTCATGTAGATTGTTTAGTCAGACGGAACTATTTCTAGTCCCGTCGTCTTTCTGGATAACTTCATGTGAGTCCGCCACAGCCAAGACTTGGAAAGAGGTAATTTTTTATACACAAGTTCAATGGGCTCTGACCTTTCCCATCCTCCGTCGACATTATGTTGCTTATAATATACAATGTACATTATATGTAACAATATTCCCTCGCTTCGTTCCTAGTGCTAAAGGGTTTTTATGAACTATATTGTGTTTTCCGACTGCCAACATGCAATCTATATCAACCTGTGAGCCCAATTTGTTTGGTGGCTTCCTACCTCTGGGTAGTCGATCAATATGTACGTGTGCTCCTATACGGTAGCTTTTTCCACAGCGGCATTAAATAGTCTGGCCCGCTAACCTTATGTGTTGGAATGATTTGCCTGTGGATGCCTGTTGCTCGAGGAGCGCCTACGCTAACTTTGCCTATGTTATTATTATAGTATGTTCTAGTGTAGCTGTCAATCGATAGTTGCCTAAAGTGGAGTATTTTTGAAGTGCTCTGTAAGAATTTTTGAACCGCCTACTCTAACATTAATAATACCATTATAGTATTCTTCTGTTTCAAGTACTCTGCGATCAAATTGTTCTTTCGCTTCTATGTAACTTAGTACGCCTCTACTAGGACAATAATGTAATATTTCTCTAGTAAATTTGTCTGTGCCTAGTGTAGCGACATCTGCATTTAAGTTATCTGATGAACCCCAATAGGTTCTCCAATCACTTTCTTTAGTGCCGCGCCTTTTATTTTTTCTGCCTTTGAGTGGTGGCTTAGTAGTTTTAAATCTAGCTAACTTCTTGCCTATGTACTTACGATTGTTTGTAAGATTTGTAATTAGATATACAAAGCCTTCACAGTCTACTGGTAATTCGTCTACTGTTAATCCTTCGTAAGTCCATTGCATCCAAGTACTTACCAGAACAATTGGATTTATGCCTATGTTCTGGTTGATCTTGTCGTATTATGATGAACATGTATTTCATCGGATCTTTCTTTTGCTAACGCACGAATATCTCGCAAGCACTTTCGTACTGCACGATGCGTTCGTACACTATTTTGCCTTTCAAATATTTCATTTGCTTTAAAGTAAGCAAGGTAAGCTTGAACAAGTGAATCATGTGGATCGTCCATTAGTCGGATACCTCTAAATCGTTTGCATATGATGTAAAGCCGTTTTCTTTTACAACTCGTAGCACATGATTAACTCTGCCAATAAGTTCGTCTTTGTGTGAGATAAGATATATATTCTTTTCACGTTCACGTGCCATCTTTTTAAGAATACTTAATGAGTTTTCAACACCAGCAGTGTCCATGCCGCTATCAATAAGCTCGTCAATGAACAATAAGTTAATGTTTTGATATAAACTTTCCCAAACATCACGGAATGCAAAGCTTAATCCTAAGATAAGTCTATTACGTTCGCCTCTTGACAAGTTATCAAAGTCTAGGTCTTGTCCTAGCTGTGTAATTTCAACAGTTAAGTCATTTAAGAATACTACTTGGTGTGGTAATCCAATCTTATCAAGATAGTATGACAGTCTGTTGTTAAGGTATGCTAAGTTCTGATCAATAATCTTCTTACGAATGAAACTATCTTTGTTTGTTAGTAACTTTAACAAAAACTCTTGATGTTCTTTGAAGCTAGTAAGGTCGTTAACGATTAACCAGTCAATTTTCTGAATAGCAGTGTCGTTTAAATCGGTAATTTGCGCCGTATACGGGTCCTCTTCAACCTGCTTGGCTGCTAGTGTCTGCTTTAGATTATCTACGTTACTACGATGCTCGTATGCTTCCTTAGCACTATCATAAAACGTAGTAGGCTTACCGTTAATGTCGCCAATTTCGTCAAGTGACGACATTACATCTGTCAATTTAACACTAACTTCGGATTGATAACTTATTGCGTCAGCAAGTTCTTTATTTTTACGCTCTGCAATCTCTGCTTTCTTGTCTGCATGTAGTTCCTGTCCACAAGTGTAACAAGTAGCGTCTTCTAGGTCCGCAATGTCTTTTTCAGCCTTTACAACACTCTTATCTGCACGTTGAAGTGCTGGCTCTAACGTACTTAATTCTTTTCTAAGAGCTAAAATAGCATTATTGTGCTGTGTCCAGTTAGCTAACTTTTCGTGTGACTCGAGTTCTGATTCAATGTCTAAATGTTCTAATTGATCAATGCCTTTTGACAAACTATCTTGATCTGCTTTGTGTTTAGACACCCATGCACGTTGTCTTCCAACTAATTGTCCAATACTTGCTTCGATCTTTTCGTTAGCAGTTTGGATAGCATTAATTTTTAATGTCTCTTCAGTAATAGAGTCTTTAGTATTACGTGTTTGCTCTTTAAGTAAATCAGCCTTCTCGGATAAGATAGTAATACCTAACAACTGCTCGATAATCTGTCTTTGATCATTAACACGCATACTTAAAAACGGTTCGGTATAAGTGTTTAGCGCAACAATGTGCTTAAACATGTCATGACTCATACCCAACAGTGTGTTAACATCGTCTTGTGTCTGTCTACTGTCACCTTGTGACTCGTCTACTAATGATTCTTGGTTATTAATATAGAATTTAAAAAGATTAGGTGAGCGCCCACGTTCGATACGGTAGCTATTGTTATCTTTTTCAAACTGTAACGTTACTAACATGCCTTTGCTGTTAGTTTTGTTAATTAAGTTGTTGCGTTTGATGTTTGTAAGTGCAGTACCGTACAATGCATATGACAATGCATTAATAATAGTAGTTTTACCAGTACCATTACGTGATCCACTGTCATCGCCACCTTGATCTAGGTTCTCACCTAGTACTAATGTTAGTTGTTCATGGTCGAAGTCTACTGCTTGAGTCTGATTACCCACACTCATAAAGTTTTTTACAGTTAGGTCTTTAATCTTTATCATATTATGATTCTAGTCCATTATATATTTGCAACAACAAACTTTTATCAAAGTTAGTAGTGTCTAGTTCTGCTATTTCGTTGCTAACTATCTGATCCACACTTTCAAACACACTTATATCAAGGTTTGTAGTAATCTCTTCTAAGTGTTTCTGTGCAATCAGTGTGATCTCACGACAGTTGTACTGAGTGATGAATGTTTCTTTAATAAAACTTGCTTCTTCGTAACTAATAGGTAGATCAAGCGTTACTCGCAAGTACATTTTAGGTTTAATAAATGTATCTGCGTTATCAATTAAGTTACTAAGTGTTACAGTACGATACTTAGGACAGTTGGGCCAGTTAATGTACTCTGGTTCCTTGTTATTTTCTTTATCAAGTATCATCATGCCACGATCATCGTCACCAACATCAGCATAGTTGTGTGGAAACGCATTACCGATGTAATGAATAGCACCTTGCTTCTGTCGTTTATGGAAGTGACCGCTGAATACATAGTCTTGGTGTTTAAAGTGTTCAGGCTTTAAGTCGCCGTGGTCGGGCATTCTAACTAATGCGTTCATATAGAAACTAGGAAGTTCAAAGTGACCAAACAAGTACTTTGTTTTGATACTACTCATCTTCTTCCACTCGTCTCCAACAAGCCACGGTACAAGTGCAACATCATCTTCAATGAAAATTTCGTCTACAAAGGTAATACCTGGAATATGTTTTGCAAATGCAGTGGAGTTAACGTCACGCTTGTCTTTATAATACAAGTCATGGTTACCATCGAAGAAGTAAAACTTCTCAAACGCAGCACCAAGCTTTTCCATACTTCTAATTGTTGCATCCATAGTAGTAAGATTAAGCGAATTACGATTATGATGCCAGTCACCGCAGAAGATACCAGTTTCGCAACCAGCAGCTTGTGCTTGTTCTATATACCAATCAATAAATTCTTCGCAATCTTCGTTGTGTATACGACTGTTACCTTTCAGACCAAAATGAATGTCTGTAAATACCGCAGCTTTTTTAAACAAATTTAGTTCTCCATATGTACATGTACTAGTATATAGTAAAACGCAACACCTGTCAACCGTTTATTTAGGTTTGTATTCTGTAAACTGTGTAGGTGAAGCATCTTCGTTTCTCTTAACACTTGCTTCCCATTCTCCTTGATTCTGTCTAGTATAACTTGGCGACAAGTCATTCATTTCCAAAATATCATCTCGAATGTTTTGATTACGCTTTTCGATATTAATAACACGAACAAAACTATTAGTAACAGCCGCAGTATAGTATGCAAAAGGATTGTCTGACTTGGATTCGTCAAATTGCAAACCAATTTGTGCTAATTGTAGTATTGCTTGTCCTTTCATTTCGTCATTATACGTATAACCGCGAACATTGCCACGAGTTGCATACCGATCAACAAGCTTTAACCACATTAGTGCAAGTGTATTAGTTGCTTTACCATGTTGATGACTAAAATGTCCGTTATCCATGCCACCTACCCAATGACTTTTGCCAACTAGGATAATTTCGCCTTCTTCATTGTATTTGTAATGATGGAACGGTGGAAAAGGAAGCTTAACTCTAGTATCAGCAACAGTCTTTGGGTTCTTTTTACGACCTGGCTCTTCAGGAATATGTTCAAACGTCATTACTCGGAAGATTAATTCTTCTTTTGTAATTTCGGTATATAGTGTTTCGCACTCTGCTTGCTTAACCTTTTCACCAAGCTTCTTTCGTCGGTCATATTCGGCAGAAGACATTTTTTTTGCCTTATTGCGTTTTGCTTCTGTAACAGTTAGACGGTTTATTTTGTCTACACTTGCCAAAATAATGTCATACTGCCCGTATTCAGGCGCAAGGAAGCTATTAAATTGGTTTTTTGATTTATGTATTTCTTTAAGTATGTCTTTGTTATTTAAATAATTCTTAGGGCGCATATTATTCTCCATTTGTTATACTTATTATAAACTACTTACTTAATTTTGTCAACTAAATAGTAGTATAGGAGACAAAATAAATTATGGCCTTTTCAATAAAATCTTCAGCTTCGAATTTTATGAGCAGCATTGTAAGCGATGTAAAAAGCAAAGTTCAAGGTGCTGCATTGGATGCAGTAACACAAAAACTCGGAAGCCTTGGCCCGCTAGGAAAATTAGCAGCTAATTTTATTAACGAAACTGCTGGCTTTGGCAATGACGGCAGAACAGTCTCGCGAGCACTTATTTCTTCTAACATTACAAATACAGAAACCGGCGACTGGAGAGTTAGTATAAGTGTTCCTTCCCTGTTTCACGTTGGAAATGTTATTAAGCCTTTGCTAGATAACGGATCAAATCCAAACGCAACAGGAAATAGAATGATATTTCCGTTTAACCCTACAGTATTATTAAGTCACAGTGCAAACTATGCTGCTGTGCAGCCAACGCATACAAACTATGTGTATAATGCATATGAAAGTAGTCAAGTAGATGCAATTACACTTACAGGCGAGTTTTTTCAAGAAAATGAAAACGATGCAAGATATTGGATTGGATGTTTGCACTTTTTAAGAAGTGCAACAAAGATGTTTTACGGTAATAGCAAGCCATTAGGTGCTCCACCAGTTGTATGCAGATTAAATGGCTATGGTAAACATGTATTAAATGATATACCTGTAGTAATAACAAACTTTACAACTGACTTGCCAGTTGATGTTGATTATATTGAGTGTGCAATAGATGGACACACTAACTATGTTCCTACACAAAGTTCGATTACAGTAACATTACAGCCGCAATATGCAAGACGTTCGCAAGCAGGCTTTAGTTTAAATAAATTCGCCAGCGGTAACCATACTGGCGGCGATGAGGGATTTGTATAATGAGTAATGGTTTAAGTCCGTATGCAGCTACACCGATAACTTCTACTGGATATTTAGATGTATTGGTACCGCGTCCAGTACCTATAAGCGGTAAAGATATTTTGTTTACAATAACACCTGAATATACATACCGTCCTGATTTACTTGCGCACATTGTATACGGTAGGAAAGAATTATGGTGGGTATTTGCCCAGCGTAATTTAGATATTTTAAAAGATCCAGTATTTGATTTTGTAGCAGGAACAAAGATATATATTCCTGACGAAACATCACTCAGAACTACGTTGGGAATCTAATATGCCAGCTATTAAATTAAAAGCAGCAGTTACAAGTGCAGTCAACAGCTCGGTTAACACAGCGATTAGTACAGTTAGTGCAAAAGTCGGTGCATCTATTAATACTAAAATACCCTCTCCTGGCGGATCATTAAGTGCTAATAAATTCGGTGCAGCATTAAAAGGCGCAGCTATAGGGGCCGTGCTTGACGGTAAAAAAGGCGCAGCTATAGGCGCGTTACTAGGCGGTAGCGGCTTGCTAGGACTAGCTGAAAATAAACTAAAAGGATTAATAGGAGGCGCTCCTGAACTTTTAGGTTTAAAAGGACCTGCTTTAAAAGTAGTCGAACGAGGAGCAGCTGAACTTCAAGGTATTGTCGGAGAACAATTTTCTCTAACAACTAGTCAATACCAAAGTACAAAGAATAATACGTTATTTAATTATATCGATGACGGCCCAGTAGATGTGTACAACGGCAATGATACTTCGTCGAGCAAAATTCCAAACCCGTTAAGAAAATACGAAAGCTTTAACTATAAAATTACGTTAGGAATACTTGACACTGCTGAATATAATAATCCAGACTTATACAGAGATGCCGGCGGCTTTAAGAATTATATAATACAAAGCAGCGGCGGCGACCTAGGCAAACGATATCAAGTGTTTGATGAACACGCTGGCAACGTTGCAGCAAATCATCACCAGGACGGATCACAAACACACGCAGAATATTATATTGATGATTTAAACGTCGATGCAGTTGTTGCTCCAAATCCAAATACTAGAGTTGCATTAGGCACATCGATAGAGTTTAATGTACTTGAGCCATATAGCATGGGCAACTTTATACAAGCTATCGTCGGCTCAGCGTCTACAGCAGGATATAAAAATTATCTAGACGCTCCGTTCTGTTTAAAGATTGAATTTATAGGATGGGAACCCGAAACTTCAGAAATTAGAACGTCAGTTATTAATCCTTATGAAGATCGCCCTATCTTTATGCCAATTAAATTTATTAATATGGATTTTAAGGTGTCTGGCCAAGGCAGCAGTTATGCAGTAAAAGCAATACCGATGAGTGAAGCAGGACTATCAGATAAAATTAATAAAATAAAAACCCCAGTTAAAACATCAGGAACTTTTTTACATGAAGTTCTTGAAACAAATGATAATTCTTTAACATCAGCAATAAACGGACACTTACAAGATATGGAATTTTCGGGTGCAATGGCCCCAGGCGACAGATTCCTTGTAACCTTTCCTAAAGAGAGACGCATGCTACTCGATGCATTACATAAAGGAGTAGTTACAGACACTGCATTTACTACATCACCAGAAGAACTTGCTCAACAAAAAGCAGGAAATGCAGGTCCTGATGACGGCTTACGCGGCGCCCAATATTCTACAAAAATTATAACAATTAAACCTGCATCGTCTACTTATGAAGTGTTAAAAACATTTGCTGAAGATATTTCTTTAATGAATGCAATTGGAACTAGCTCACTTAATGAAGATACTAATGCAGCAGGAAACAAAAAAGAAGCTGATCCGATACAAATAATTAATCCAGACACAGGCAAATCTGATCGCAGCGCATCAGATGCTCAGTCAGCAGATAAAGCAAGAGAGTATATGTTTTCTCAAAATGAGAAAATTACTAGCATTATTGAAAAACTAGTAGTCCAAACAGAGTATGCCGCTGAGAACTCCACAGAAGAATCTGAAAACGGATTAAATAAATGGTTTAAGATTAACACATATGTATTCATTGATGATGGCGAACTTTCTGAATTACAACAAGGACAAAAGCCTAAAGTTTATGTGTATAGTGTTGAGACTTACGAAGTAGACTCTGCCGTTACTATCGGACATAATAAAACTCCTAAAAACACTGTTGGGCTAACAAAGGAAGCTGTTAAGGAATACAACTACATTTATACAGGAAAAAACGAAGACATTTTAAGCTTTGATATTAACTTTAATAATGCATTTATGTCTACTGCATTAGCAAGCTATGGCGCAGGCGCTGGTCCAGTTGCTGATGTAGACTCTGGAACAATCACTAAACCAGCGCAACCTGGAGCAGGACCAACTACTGACAATGATGCAACAACCAAAGAAGAAGCTAGTGGAGGCACCCAAACAGACACTGCCGTAGCTCTTCCTGCTGGAACATATAGCTCGGACATACGCAGACAAGTTGCTGAAATGTTTCATGACAGAATTACAAACTTACCAATAGACATGATATCTGCTGAGATGGAAATTTACGGTGACCCGTTTTTCATCCCGCAAGAAATAGGAAACTACGTAGCAAAAACAGGATTTAATCCTAATATTACCGCTGAAGGTACTATGCCATATCATAAAGGACCAGTATTTCTTGATGTAAACTTTAAAACACCTTTTGATTATCAAATTAAAGGAGCAACAATGGAAATGCCACAAATTGTTCCACAGTTTAGTGGGTTATTCCAAGCTTGGGCAGTTACAAATTCATTTAGTAAAGGTCAGTTCAGACAAACTTTAAAACTAATAAGACGTAAAAAGCAAAATGATGCAGCAACATCAGGCAACAGTGCCTTTGTTAGTGTAAATGGTGATGTAAAGAACGGCAAAACTCAAGTTAGGAGTGACGGAACAGTCGGCGCCATAAGACCAGGAATAGATTGCATTCCTGCGCCTACACAAGATGATGTTAGGAATATTAACCCAACCATAGCAGCAGACGTAACTGCTAAAGAAATAAATGCATTGCAACAAGTAGAAAATCTTGTAAAAGATACATTTGGCAATATAAAATCTGAAGTAGCTGGCGTAGACTTTGGTTTAGTGAAGGCTGTAGATTTAAGTAAAATTATTCCAAAAGCAATAGGCGATGTAGCATTTGGCGCAATCGCTAGTAAAATACCTGGAGTTGGAGGACTTGCTATTGCATCACTTGCTAGTGATGCAATAGGCGGCATTGGAGTTGCTGCATCAGGAGGTTACACTCCTACTGGTCTCCAAGCTAGTCTTGCAACCGCCCAACTCAATACTAATGCAGTAACAGCTTCACTTGCTGTAAATAGTAAAAACGTTGCTAGTACACAAATAGCAGCAGTTTCAAATGCAGGCAAAGCTAAAGTTAAAGGGATATTAGGATCTACATAAATGATTGAAGAAGACGAAACACCAGAAACTATTGGCGCACAAACAGAGCAAGGCGATGCAGTTCCGTGGAGTAGTGCAGATGGATGGCGAAACGAAAATAATACTTTAGTTTATCAAACTCTTGACGATGCCCAATTGTCTTGGGACGGTAGGAGCATTAGAATATTTATAGTAGTAGATCCAGTCGACGTAACACTTAATAATGTCACTTGGTCTACTAATGACCAGTGGTATGTTGGAGAAACAGTATATACAACAGGCGGCACTTTAAACGGTTACTTTAGGCCATTACACCAGTGGTTGAAACGCCTAGATCCAGATGCTTTAAAAATACAGTTAGCGACACCTGAATTACTGAAAATAGCTAAATTTTCTGAAAAACAAGTAGTATACCTTGCTAACGGTGTTCCTGTGTTTAAGCCACTTACCAGTTTGAGTAACGAGCGTCCTGTAACTGAAAAAAGTTCTACTTCTAGTACAGCAGGAGTAACAATTGACACTTCTGTTACTAATATTGCGAAGAATGCAGGCACTTCGACAATAAGCGAAGTAGTTGTTGGAAAAATTCCTAGTGTAGATATAATTAAAGGAAAGCTTCAGGATAAAGCAAAGTCACTTCTTAACGACAAGTTAAGTGCTTTTGGTGGCATAGGCGAATTAATTCCAGGAGCAATATTACCTGGAGAGGAAGGTCTTCCTCCGTGTTTACCAGAGAATGCTCCTGGAGTAGATAACACAGTAACAAAGGTTCTTGGACCAGACGATGCAATATCTGCATTACGCACTAAAGCAGCAGAAACTGCCTCAACTGCGCTAGACGCATTTGGCGGCGCAGGTCCTGACTTTCCAGAAACTGTTAAACCTAATACAGTAACAACAGATACAGTGGACACATCGGCAACTGATAACCAATCGCCAAGCGTATATAAATATGAGCCACTTAAAGCAGGATTTGACAGATACGATTTCAACACAGGCAAAAAAGTGGTTACGATTTAACCTTAATAATATAGGACTACAATAAATATGGCAACGGGAAATTATACAAGAACAGCAGCAGGTATGACCACTGGATTTAAAGATTCAGGACCATACGAAGCTATTGTAGTTAACAACCTTGACACTCGATATATGGGTGGTCTAACTGTTGAACTACTAAAGTACACTAGTTCCGCTGGTACTCCAGAGCGCACTGGACAGTTGTTAAATGTTAGATATTTAAGCCCGTTTTATGGAGTAACTCCTAATGCAGCACTTACAGCAAATGACGGATATGAGCATACACAAAAAGCATACGGTATGTGGATGGTACCGCCAGATGTAGGAACCAAAGTACTTGTTATGTTCGCAGAAGGAAACGCAAACTTCGGTTATTGGATCGGATGTATCCCTGCAGATTATATGAACTTTGCTGTTCCAGATGGTAAAGCGTCTACACAAAATACAACAGGAATCACGCCTCCAAACTTAAAAGGAAGAAAACTTCCAGTAGGCGAATATAACAAAGCAATTGAAACTGGAGCAAAAGTAGATCCTACACTGTTTAACAAGCCCTACAATAAAGACTTCACAGAAACATTAGAAGTACAAGGTTTATTAAATGACGAATCTAGAGGGACAACTACAAGTAGTGCTAGGCGAGAAATGCCAAGTATGGTATTTGGTATTAGTTCTCCAGGCCCTAAAGATTACAGAGATGGTGCGCCTTCTATGGAAATTGGCAGCACCGGTTCGAAAGTTAAAGTTCCTTCCAATAGATTAGGAGGATCGGCATTTGTAATGGACGACGGAGATGAAAACTTTGTCCGTGCAACACATGCTGAAGAAGGACCTCCGATCTACAAAAATAAAGGTGCTACACCGCCCGAAACTGGAGGCGATAATACAATCCCACAAAATGAATTATTTCGTTTAAGGACTAGAACTGGTCATCAGATATTAATGCATAATTCAGAAGATTTGATCTATATCGGTAATGCTAGAGGCACTACTTGGATCGAAATGTCTAGTGATGGAAAGATTGATATTCATGCACAAGACAGTGTTAGTATTATGACTGAAGCAGATTTAAATATTACTGCCGAACGTGATATAAACTTAGAAGCTGGCAGAAATGTTAATATTAAAGCTGCTGGTAGAGCCGAAGGCAATGATGTCGGCAGAGTACAAATTGAATCTAAAAACGACTTTAATTTACTAGTAGGACAGGATAGTAAAATTACTGTAGGAAAAAATCACTCTATAAAAGTAAAAGAATCTCACTATATTGATACTAATAAAACGTTGCATATTAAAAGCGGTAAAGATAATAAGTTAACTGCTGAAGGTTATACACATATTAAAAGTGGCCGAGATCATAGAGAAACTGCTACAAAAATACACATGAATGGACCGAAGCAACCAGCATCTACTGCAAATCCAGCGCAAGAAGTTGAACAATTAAACACAGTTACCTTGCCAAGAGTACAAGCAGGCGGCGCAATAAGCGGATACGAGTCTATTCTAACAAGAGCACCGCAACACGAACCGTGGCCACACCATGAAAACTTAGATCCGGCATCATTTAAGACAGTACATACTGATAGAGAATCGCCAGGCCCATTGCCATCAGCAGATCGAATACTCACTCCTGATACGTTTGATAAAAATTTACAAGGTCGAATTTCTACTAGTGCATATGTCGCTGGTAGCGGCGGTAATATTACTACTGGACATAGTTCAGGTGGAACTGGACATGGACAATCACCAGTACCGCAAGGTGAATATACAAGTAACTTTGACTTTGATTCAGAATTAGGTTCATTAAGTGCAAAATATGAATCTTGGGGCAATCCTGCAACAGTTGGATGGGATAGTACTGGAGGCTATAGTTACGGAACTTACCAATTCTGTCGTGGAACAATGGGAGATTTCCATAAATGGTTATCAGTAAATCATCCTAGTTTAGAATCGCAATTAAAAGAAGCAGGCGGAGCATCGGCAGCGTTAGCAGGAACACAGGCATACAAAGCAGCTTGGAAACAAGTTATGAGCTCTGCATTAGGAGTGGAAGCACAACACAACTATGCAGTACTTAAATATTATATTCCGTCTTATAAGAAAATTACAAATAGAACTACACTTGATACTAACCTACGATCTGAAACCGTAAAAAATGTTGTATGGTCTACTTCTATTCAACATGGTGTAGGCGGCTCAGGAACTGTATTTAAACGAGCACTTGCTAGTTTAAGTTACCCGCCCACCCCAATAAGCATAGCTGAGCCAACTGATGCAGCAATAATTAGAGCAGTGTATAATGAGCGTAGAGCAGATAATGGCATGCGATACTTTAGAAGTAGTACATCTTCTGTTAGACAAAGTGTTGTTAATAGAATGCATAATGAAGAAGCAGATGCACTACGTTCTCTAGAACAAGAAATTCTTATAGCACAAAACAATCCGCCAACATCAGAACCGTCAGATAATAGTGCTGCTACAACCACAGTATCGCAAACTAGTGGCACAGCATAAAGGGTAAATACAGTATGAGTCAATTAGAAAAAAATCTATACAAAAGAGTAACAGTAAATGCACCCACTGAGACAGCAAGTTCTGGTAGAAAATATAGAGGCTTCTCTACAGTTGCAGATACTAAAAGTTTTAGCATATATGACTTTGAACTTATTAAGCAAGACTTAATAAACCACTTTCACATACGTCAAACTGAAAAGTTAAGTGATCCTACATTTGGTACTATTATTTGGGATATTTTGTATGAACCGTTTACTACCGAAGTACAAGAAGCAATTATAGAAGACGTTACCCGTATTATTAATTATGATCCTAGAATACAAGCAAGTGCTATTGAAATTGATACTTATGAACAAGGTATTCAAATAGATTGTACTATATCTTTTCTTCCATTCGGTGTAACGGATCAATTGCGCTTTAAATTCGATAAAGACAACGGTTTACTCCAAGCATAGAAATTAAATACACACATTATCATTTCAGGTAAATACATTAGTAAACAAGGAAACTGATATGTCTGCAAATGATCGACAGTCGAGGCTCTTAGTAGCTGAGGACTGGAAAAGAATATACCAAAGTTTTAGAAACGCTGATTTCCAAAGCTATGATTTTGATAATCTAAGACGCACAATGATTAATTATCTGCGTCAAAACTATCCAGAAGACTTTAACGATTACATCGAGTCAAGTGAATATCTTGCGCTAATTGATATGATTGCTTTCCTTGGGCAAAACTTATCATTCCGTATTGATTTAAACGCTCGTGAAAACTTCCTTGAAACAGCAGAGCGCAGAGAAAGCGTATTGCGTTTAGCACGTATGCTGTCTTATAATCCTAAGCGTAATCAAGCAGCAAACGGATTACTTAAATTCGATACAATTAAAACAACTGAAAATCTTTTAGATAGTAATGGTTTAAACATGTCAGGAATTACTGTTAAGTGGAATGACCAAACTAACACAAACTATTTTGAACAGTTTGTTAAGATTATGAATTCAGCATTGCCGTTGTCGAACTCAATTGGCAATCCTTTAAAGTCTGCATTAATCGCAGATGTACAAACACAAAAATATCGCATAAATGCTACAAACACTGGTATAGCAGTATATCCGTTTACTAAGCGTATTGAAGGCACAACCACACGTTTTGAAGTAGTAAGTACTGATATATCAACAGACGATATAATTGAAGAAGCACCATTACCAGGCAACAGTCCTGCATTTTTGTTTAGAGATGATGGTCAAGGAGCTGGTAGTACTAACACAGGATTCTTTATGCATTTCCGCCAGGGCAAGATTGAAACAGGAGATTTTGCAGTAGCTAATCCGACACCTAATCAAGCAGTTCAGATTGATGCACAGAATATTAATGATAGTGATGTTTGGCTGTTTTCAGTAAACAGCGCAGGCTATGAGAACAACGAATGGACAAAAATTGACTCTACAGAAGGCAACAATGTTATCTACAATAGTTTGTTTAATAAAACTAGAGATGTATTTGCAGTAACTACACGTATCGGTGATAGAATTAACTTAGTGTTTAGTGACGGCGTATTTGGTAATTTACCAGCTGGAGACTTTAGAGCATATTATAGAACTAGTAATAACGTAAGAAGTGTAATAACTCCTAGTGCAATTAGTACAGTAAGTATTGATATACCATATCAGTCAAGAAATGGAACAGCGCAAACTCTTACCATTGGACTTAAATTAAACTATACTGTAGCTAACGGTGCTGCAACAGAAACTAATGCAGAAATTAAGCAAAATGCACCTGCAACTTATTACACACAAAATAGATTAATTACAGGTGAAGATTATAATATTGGGCCTTTAGCAATTAGTCAAGATATTATTAAGACTAAAAGTTCAAATAGAATTTCGAGTGGTATAAGTCGATTCTTTGACTTGAAAGACGCCAGCGGCAAATATTCAAACACTAGCCTGTTTGCTGATGACGGTGTAATTTATAAAGAAGAGTTTGATGAAAAACAAACATTTACATTTGCAACTCAAACAGATATTGAAGGTGTAATATATAATACTATTGAATCTATTTTAAGTAATATTAGCACACAAAACTTTTACTTTTCAAAGTATCCAAAAATTATTGTTAGTGACCTCGGCGCAACTTGGGCACAATCAACTACAAGCACAAATCAATCATTAGGGTTATTACAAGATGTTGACAGCAACTCTTATACAGTAGGTACATTTACTGCAAACAGTTTGCGCTTATTAGAAGCTGGAACAATGTTAAAGTTTGTTGCTCCAACAGGTAAACACTTTATGCCTAATGGTACTTTAATGACCGATGGTGCAAGTGATCATTTAGGTAAAACATCATATAAGTGGTCAAAGGTAGTGTCTGTAGTAGGCAATGGAACTGTAATAGACGAAGATGGTATTGCTCCTATAGTACTTAATGATATTATTCCTACAGGAGCAATATTACAACAGGTTATACCTAATTATTCTAAAGTATTAATTAATGATATTAAAACTCAGTTAGTTGACCAGGCATTTAACTACCACGACTTTGCATTACGTTATGACCAGTATGACAGGCAGTGGAAACTAATATTAGACGAAAATATTAATACATTAACTACATTTGCTACAGGTAAAGCGGGTGATATCACTGGCGCAAATTTAGATGCTAGTTGGATGTTATACTTTAAAACTGATGGCGAAAAATATACTATTACATATCGCAATTTAAGATATGTAATGGAAAGTGCAGACGAAATTAGATTCTTCTTTGACAGTGCTGATAAAGTGTATGATCCGACTACTGGACAAATTGTTAGAGACAAAATTGATATATTAAATATTAACCGTAAACCAGGCGCATTAACTCCATTTACAAGAGACTTTAATTGGACTATTACAGATGCATATCGAGATACAGAAGGATACTTGGATAGTCGTAAAATACAAATTCAGTTTATTGATTTAGACGATGACGGTGTTGTTGACGATCCTGATATTTTTGAGCAAATAGTAGGTGAAGAAGATACAACTATTCTTACAAAAGACAAACTAGTATTTCAAAAGAAATACACAACAACTGACGGTGTAGAAGATTTTAAATATTTTGCAAACACAACTGCTGAAATTATTGTAGTACAAAACG
>Ga0308007_10000465_pt1 | contig 18663 bp, 18 predicted proteins | sample Neamet71_FD_203152 | JGI IMG/M metagenome (GOLD analysis project Ga0308007, IMG submission 203152) | Marine microbial communities from water near the shore, Antarctic Ocean - #71 | ecosystem: Environmental > Aquatic > Marine > Unclassified | place: Southern Ocean | collected 2014-06-07
AGAGTTTCACTTATGTTTGGTAGTTCTATACCTACTCCATTACCTCTCGGGTATCTAAATGCACAAGGTCTATCGTTAATTTTAACCGCAGTATTAATCATTTTAACTAGTTCAGCTTCATCACTTGCTGCCATGACTACAAAGTTAGGAAGTGTTGAAAGATAGGTAACATCGAAAGAGCCTGCGTGTGTCGCTCCATCAGCCCCTACTAATCCAGCTCTATCAATGGCAAATCGTACGGGCAAAGACTGGATGGCAACATCATGAACCACTTGATCATAAGCTCTTTGTAGAAATGTAGAATAAATTGCTGCAAAAGGTTTGTAGCCTTCAGTAGCAAGCCCTGCTGCAAAAGTCACAGCATGTTGTTCTGCTATTCCAACGTCAAACATTCTGTCAGGAAAGTTTTTCTCAAAAATATCCATACCAGTTCCACCTGGCATTGCTCCTGTAATCCCTATAATTTTGGTGTCTTGTTCCGCATGTTTTACTAATGTTTCAGCAAATATTTTTGTGTACGGTGGGGTATTCGTTACACTTTTTACCTGTTCTCCAGTTGCTACATTAAATTTGGCAACACCATGATATTTATCACCTGAATCTTCAGCTGGCTTGTACCCTTTACCTTTTTTAGTCATAGCGTGAATTAAGACTGGACCTTGGTGCTTTGAATTTTTAACATTTTCTAATATTGAAACTAAATTATTAATATCATGCCCATCAATTGGCCCTATATAGTAAAAACCAAGTTCGCTAAATAAAGTTCCGCCTGTAACAAGTCCTCTAATTGCATCTTCAGCTTTAGCGGTTTTTTCAGCAAATCTTTTTGAAAATGAAGAGGTAATCATTTTGACAGTTTCTCTTAAACTGAAATATATTTTTCCAGATAAAAGTTTAGCTAAGTATTTACTCATAGCTCCAACTGGTTTTGCAATAGACATTTCATTGTCATTAAGAATAACGATAAGTCTCGACCTTAGAGCACCAGCATTATTCATCGCTTCATAGGCCATACCTGCGCTCATTGCTCCATCACCAATAACGGCAATAACATTATTGTTGTTATTAGATAATTTATTAGCAACAGCCATTCCAAGTGTAGAAGAAATAGAAGTAGAGCTATGTGCTGCACCAAAAGGATCGTATTCACTTTCTGATCTCTTGGTGAAACCAGAAAGACCGCCGCCCTTTCTTAAAGTTTTAATTGAATTCTTTCTACCTGTGATAATTTTATGCGGATAACACTGATGACCAACATCCCAAACTAATTTATCTTTTGGTGTATTAAAAACATAATGAATAGCAACAGTAAGTTCTACCACACCTAAGCCTGCACCTAGATGGCCACCTGTTTTAGAAACTACGTTAATCAACTCTTCCCGAAGTTCATTAGATACCTGGGCTAGTTGTTCTTTTTTAAATTTTCTTAAGTCTGATGGATAGTTAATTTTTTCTAACAATTTACTCATTAAAAGTTTCTTTCTAAAATAAACTCAACCGTATTAATTAAATTATTTGCTTTTTTTCCATGTTTTGAGAGTTTACTCAATATGTTTTTCTGCAGTTTGTGAGCATATGAGTAGGCTTTTTTATATCCTATTAGAGCTACTAAAGTTGATTTGCCTTTTTTTTGATCTTTTTTAATAGATTTGCCTGCAAGTTTTCTTGATCCTTTGATATCGATAAAATCATCGGCAAATTGAAATAGTAAACCAATATCCTCACCTAATTTACCTAGAGACTTAAGTTCTTTATTATTTTTTTTTGCTATAACACCGGCGGCATAACAGCAGAAACTAAATAATTTTCCAGTCTTTTTTCTTTGCATATCTAAAATATCTGTAAATCTTTTTCTTTTTTTTTCAAAATTTAAATCAAGATATTGACCGCCTGCTATCCCAATGTGACCTGAACAATATGCTAGATTTTTAACGAGTTCTATTTTTGCTTTATTTTCAATCTTATAATTTTTATCAACTATCATCTCAAAAGCTAATGTTAGTAAAGAGTTGCCAGCTAAAATTGCGGTAGATTCTCCAAACTTAATGTGAGTTGCGGGTTTGCTCCTTCTAATTTTATCATCGTCCATACACGGAAGATCATCGTGAATTAAAGAATAAGAGTGAATGCATTCAACTGCCGCACATATATTTAAAAGTTTAATTTCGTTTATATTGAAAAGTTTTCCAGCGCCCAAAACTATAGAGGATCGAATTTTTTTTCCTCCTGATAAAGAGCCATATTTCATCGGTGAGATTAAATCAGAAAATGCTTGTTTATCTAAATATTTTTTAAAAAAAGTATCTGTTTTCGTTGCATTTTGATTTAATATCTTTTTTATCATAAGTTATTTTTTATCTTCTTTACCTATGGAAGAAATTTCTTTACTTCGTTTTTTGAACAATAAGTCTATCTTTTTATTTAAACTTATAAGACGAGCGTAATCATTCATTGATTCGGGCAAATTAGCATCTTGGCTTTCTAGTTTTTCAAGAATTTGATTAATTTCTTCTTTAATCTCTTTTATTGATTTACTTTTAGCTTCGTCTGGAATAATTTCATTTTTCATCAAAAGTATAATAATTACATTATGAGAAATATCTATTCAAATATATTTAATGTTAACAATAAAAACTTATCTAAAGCTGTAAACTATCTCAAAAAAAAACAATTAATTGGAGTTCCTACGGAAACTGTCTATGGTTTGGCTGGAAATGCCTATTCTAAAGAAGCTATCAAAAAAATTTATCTTTTAAAGAGACGGCCCTTTAAGAATCCATTGATTATTCATTATTTTAATCTAGAACAATTAAAGAACGATGTAGAATTAAATAGTGATTTTTATAAATTATACAAAAAATTTTGCCCTGGACCTATTACTTTTGTTCTTAAAAAAAAGAAAAATTCTTTATTACCTGGTATAGCTACAGCAAACTTAAAAACTGTTGCTGTTAGAGTGCCTAGAAATAAGACTATAAGAAAAATATTAAAGTCTTTAAATTTTCCTTTGGCAATACCAAGTGCTAATAAATCAACTCAAGTAAGTCCTGTCTCTGCTGATGATGTTGTAAATGAATTTGGTGCATCTTTAAAATTTATCTTAAATGGAGGAAGTTGTGCAATTGGGCTTGAATCTACTGTTGTCGATTTAACTTCTAAAGTGAAAATATTAAGACCCGGATTAATTAATCAATCAGATATTTCAAAAGTATTAAATAAAAAAACTAACATATATAAAGGTACTAAAATTATAAAAGCCCCTGGCATGCTAAAAAGGCATTATTCACCAGGTATTCGCATAAAACTTAATCAGAAAAGTGCAAAAAATAATGAGGCCTTTATTGTTTTCGGTAAAAAATATAAAAAAGCTGAAAATATTTTTAACTTAAGTAGTAAATCAAATCTTAATGAGGCGGCTAGAAATCTATACAAAATATTAAGATTAATTAAAAAGAAAAACTATAAAATGATATGTGTATCCTCCATCCCTCAAACTGGAATTGGTTTAGCTATAAACGATAGACTAAGCCGAGCAGCTAATTAAGCTCATGGATATTAATGTAAAAAATTTAAGTAAAAAATTTAATAACTATGTTGCAGTTAATAGCATTAATTTTACCTTGAATAAATATAAGACCTTAGGTCTTTTAGGTCCTAATGGCTGTGGTAAAACTACTTCTATAGGCATGATGCTTGGCTTGATTACTCCATCAAGTGGAGAAGTTTTGATCAATGGTAAAAATGTTAACAATGTTGGTCGTGAAGATCTTTTAAGTAAAATGAATTTTGCATCTCCTTATATTGAGCTACCAAAGAAATTGACAGTAAGTCAAAATTTAGAAATTTATGGCCGACTTTATGGTGTTAAAGATTTAAAAAATAGAATTTTTGAAATATCAGAAGATTTAGACTTAAATAATTTTCTAGATAAAAAAACAGGAGAGTTATCTTCTGGGCAAAAAAATAGAGTTTCTTTAGCTAAATCGTTAATCAACAAGCCTGAAATTTTGTTTCTAGATGAGCCTACAGCTAGTCTAGATCCTGATATCGGTGACTTCGTGAGAAATTACATAGAAACTTATAAGGCAAAAAATAATATAACTATTTTATTAGCCTCTCACAATATGAAAGAGGTAGAGAGACTTTGCGACACAGTAATTATGATGAAAGAAGGTGAAATTGTGGACAGGGGCACGTGTAAAGACCTAATAAATAAACATGGTAGAGATAGTCTTGAGGATACTTTCTTAAAAATAGCAAGGAGCACTAATGAAGTGGCATAAGATTTATGGTTTAAGTTTAAGACATATTTATTTGATAAAAAGTTCTTTTCCAAGAATTTTAGATTTAATTTATTGGCCATCGGTACAAGTGTTTTTATGGGGATTTATTTCTGAGTTTTTTACTGTAAGCTCGACTTACTACAGTAATACTGTGGGGATTATTCTTACCGCTGCCATTCTTTACGATTTTTTATTTAGATCAAGCATCAGTTATAATATGATGTTTTTAGAGGAGATTTGGAGTAGAAATTTTACAAATTTATTTATTGCTCCGATCAAAATTAGTGAAATTATTGCAGCCTTAACAATGACAGCCATTATAAGAACGTTGATTGGTCTAGTGCCTGCTGTTTTATTGGCAATTCCCCTGTTTGGTGTTTCTGTGTTTAAATTAGGTTTCCCTTTAGTTTTTCTTCTTATTGCTCTTTACATTTTTGGTATTAGCTTAGGCTTGCTTGTTACCGCAGGTCTATTAAGATTTGGGCCATCTTTTGAAAATATTGCTTGGGCTAGTCTATTTTTTTTGGCCCCTTTAGGGTGTATTTATTATCCAATAGAAATACTGCCAAATTCACTACAGTTAATAGCTAAAGCCCTACCTCTTGTTCACATTTTTGAAGAAATGAGAAATATATTGATAAATAATACTGTAAATAATTTTCAAATCGTGAAAAGTATTGTGATCTCTTCCATTTATTTCTCTCTTAGTGTATTCATTTTTTACTTAGCTTATTATGGCGCAAAAATAAGAGGGACACTAATAAATATTGGAGAATGATTATGCACAATGAACTAAACAAAATAAAAAGCTTAGAAAGCCCTCCAAAAGTAATAAAAAAGTTTATTAATTCTAAAGAGATTGTTCAGTTTTTAGAGTTATATGAAAAACTTCCTGTTACAGTTAATAACCTTAAGCAAAAAGTAATTAAAAAAAGATGGCTAGAAGGAACAGGGAAAGAATTAGAATCATTATTTAAGACAAGACTTAAATCTATAATAGGTGAATTTAGAATGGATAATTTAACCACGGATGACAAAAAGGAATGTTTTGGACTTTTTCAGGAAAGCTCTAATCCTTTAAAATTACATGTAGATGCTGGATTTAATTTGAATGACTTGATCTATAAACAGACGCTAATACCTCTATCAGAATATGGAGAAACTATTATTTTTAAAAATAGATTTTATGGAGTTTCAACAAGTTTTACAAAAAATGAACACGAATTATCTGAAGATAATCCGGAAGATTATAAAAAAGGAAAAAATGCTAGATCAAAAGAACATTTGCAGATTTATGAAAACAAACCATTTGATAAAAGTTATCATGAAAAATACTTAAAACATGAAGATATTGAAAACTTACAAGGACTGGAAATAGAATTTGTTTATAAGTGGAATATAGGTGATTTATTAATATTTGATAGAACAAATCTGCATTGCTCTTCTTCCAACATACAAGGTAAGAAAATTGGTCTAACAACTTTTACTAAAAAATAGATGGCGATATATGATTGTTTTCAATATTTCAATGAAGATCATATCTTGGATTTAAGATTTAATATACTTGATCATAAGGTTGACTATTTTATAGTTTCGGAATCTACAAAAACACATCAAGGAAAACCAAAAAATCTTACTTTTGATGTCAATAATTTTAAAAAATTTAAACATAAAATTAAATATATTATTGCGGATTATGAACAAGAAATTAATTCTGGAAACCATATTGGGGGAGAATCTGTCGTAGAACAACATCAAAGGAATTCTCTTTCTAAAGGTTTGATGGGTGCACATGATAATGATTTAATTATTTTGTCAGATTCTGATGAGATACCCGACCTAACAAAGCTAAATCAGATTAAAAAATCAACAAAATTTACAGCATTTTCTCAGATGATGTTTATGTACAAACTTAATCTTCAAAACCTAAAAGAAAGTAATTGGATAGGCTCAAAAATTGCTTTAAAAAAAAATTTTCCAAGACCGCACTCGTTGCGAAAACTTAAATTTACAAAGTATCCCTTTTGGAGAATTGATAAACCTAGAACTCAAATTATTAATGGAGGTTGGCACTTCTCTTTTTTACAAAAACCAGCTGAAATTGCTAAAAAAATTAAGTCTTTTTCTCATGGTGAATTTAATCAAAAGGAATTTGTCAATGAAAAAGAAATAAAAAAGAAAATCGCTAGTGGTAAAGATATTTTTAACAGGGGTTTTAATTTAAAAAAAATTGATATAGACGAGAGATATCCTGAGTATATAAAGAATAATAAAAAATTATTAAATAATTGGATAGTTTAAAATGAAAAAAAATTTAGTACTTTCTTCAGCTTCTGGTTTTGGAGTGGATCAACTAGAACTTTTTATTAAAAGTTTAAGAAAATATTATGACGAAGATGTTTGTTTTATAATTGGACCAAATGACCATCTTATAAAAGAAGAATTAAAAAAATATAATTGCATATGTGTTGAAAAGAACGTCGACAAAAGGGATATCCAGTCAAAAAGATATGAGTTTTACTTGGATTTTTTAAAAAATAAAGATTATAAAAATATTTTTTGCTGCGATAGTAGAGATATCTATTTTCAATCAAATCCTTTTGATTTTAATTACCATAGTTCAATAAATTTTTTTTTAGAGGATAAACTGATAAAAGATTGTCCGCATAACTCTAAATGGATAATTAAAACATATGGATTATCGGCATTCAAAGAGGTGGCTGATAAAATTATTTTATGTTCTGGTACAGTTTTGGGTTCACATGCAAAAATGGAAGAGTACTTAAATTTAATGAAAAATAAAATATCTAAATTTAAATACAAAAAATCACTTAAATATTTTTTAACACTACGAAGAGATCCTGTGGGCAGAGGTGTTGATCAAGGTCATGCAAACTATCTAATTAATAAAGGGTACATTAAGGATTGTTCTTTTTATGCCAATAGTAAAGGTCCTGTTGCTACTGCTTTTTATTTAAAAAAAATAGTATTTGATGATCAGTCAAGGTTGTTAGATAGTTCTGGAAATCCATATTCTGTTGTGCATCAATATGATAAAAGATGGGACAAGTTTTTAATTGCTGTTAATAAAATTAAAGAAAATTTTAGTATTGCTTAGTCTAATGCACTTTTTTATGGTGCGCCCGGAAGGATTTGAACCCTCAACCTCCTGATCCGAAGTCAGGCGCTCTATCCAGTTGAGCTACGAACGCATATAATGTTAATCTAAATTTAAATGTCCAAAAACTCAACAAAATTCTCAATTACAGCAGAAGATGCTGGAAATCGCCTAGATATAATTCTTGCAAAATTGATACCTGATTTAACAAGGTCAAACTTAAAAAAGATTATTGAACTTAAGCAAGTTAAAATTAATAATATTGTTGAAAAATCTCCTTCAAAAAAATTAAAAACTAATGATGCAATAGAAATAATCTTAACGGCTGTAGATGAAATAAAAATTTTGCCTGCTAAAATTAAACTAGATATTATGTATGAAGATAAAGACATTTTGATTGTAAACAAGCCTGCTGGCATGGTTGTTCATCCTGGTGCAGGTAATTATAAAAAAACGTTAGTTAATGCACTAATTTATAAATATAAAAATAAACTTTCAGACGTTAATGGAATTGCTAGGCCCGGTATAGTTCATAGAATTGATAAGGAAACGAGTGGACTTTTAGTGGTAGCTAAAAATAACAAAGCTCACTCTAATTTAGGCAAACAATTTAGCGACCATACAATTCAAAGAGCTTATCTAGCTTTGACTTGGGGTGTGTTAAGACCCTTGCATGGAAAAATTGAAACTTTAATTGGAAGAAGTAGAAAAAATAGGCAATTAATGTCTGTAACTGAAATAACTGGAAAAAAATCTATAACAAATTATAAAACATTAAAAGTTTTTAATATAAAAGATATTCCTAAAATAAGTTTTGTAGAATGTAAGTTAGAAACTGGAAGAACGCATCAGATAAGGGTTCATATGGCTTACAAAGGAAACCCTTTGTTAGGAGATCAGCAATACGGCAAAAAAAATCTTAAGTTTAAAAAAATTAATGAAGAATTTGAAGATAAGCTGAAGGTATTAAGCAGGCAAGCTTTACACGCAAAGACTCTAGCTTTTATTCACCCTTTTAGTGGAAAGCTAATAAGTTTTGAGTCAAAACTTCCTAAAGACTTTAAAAAAATATTAGATTTACTAAATAAATTAAGTCGTTGAATAATCTAATTATATTTTATAAAATTTAATTAATGAAAAAAGATGCAAGAATGAGTAATTTGCCCTCACCCTCCAGTGGAGGTTTGTCGATTTACTTAGCTCAAATTAAAAAATTTCCTATGCTTGATGCTGAGGAAGAATACCAATTGGCCAAAAATTGGAGAGAAAGAGGAAACTTAAAAGCAGCTCATAAATTAGTGACTAGTCATTTAAGACTAGTTGCTAAAATTGCTATGGGTTATCGCGGATATGGTTTACCTGTTAACGAATTAATATCTGAAGGTAATATTGGACTAATGCAAGCAGTTAAAAAATTTGACCCTGAAAAAGGTTTTAGACTAGCTACATATGCAATGTGGTGGATAAAAGCATCTATACAAGAATATGTGCTAAGATCTTGGAGTTTAGTTAAAATGGGAACGACAACTGCCCAAAAAAAACTTTTTTTTAATTTAAAAAAAATTAAAAATCAAATCGCCCCTAATCAAGAGGGTGATTTAAGAGATGAACACGTTGAAGAAATATCAAAAAGATTAGATGTGAACTCTTATGAAGTTGTTAACATGAACCGTAGGCTGATGGGGCATGAAAAGTCACTCAATGATCCTATTAAAGCCGGAGAAACGGATGAATGGCAAGATTGGTTAGTTGACGATCATTTAGATCAAGAGTTAATTGTATCGCAAAAACAAGAATACGACGATAAAAAAGAATTACTAACTCAAGCTATGACAATTTTAAATGATAGAGAGAAAAAAATTTTAGAAGAAAGAAGGCTTTCAGAGAATCCAAAAACTTTGGAGGAGTTAAGCAAGAAATACAAAATTAGTCGAGAAAGAATAAGACAGATAGAAACAAAAGCTTTTGAAAAGCTTCAAAAGTCTATGATCAATTCTTCTAAATCTAAAAATTTATTATCTGCGCACTAAGCATTAAAAGGATCTTCAATTAAAATAGTATCTTCTCGTTCTGGACTTGTAGATATACTTGAAATCTTAGCCCCAATAAAATCTTCTAAAGCATGGATGTAGGCTTTTGCTTTTTCTGGAAGCTCTTCCATATTTCTCACACCTTGTGTGGATTTCTTCCATCCAGGGAATGTTTTATAAATCGGCTTAATATTGAACTGATCTTCAGATGCAGCTGGTAAGTAGCTCATTTTCTTTCCATTAAGTTCATACTCAACGCAAACTTTAATTTCATCTAATTCATCTAGTACATCTAATTTTGTTAAAGCTACTCCAGTGATACCTGCAACTTTAATAGTTTGTCGGACTAGCACACCGTCAAACCATCCACATCTTCTTTTTCTAGCTGTAACAGTTCCAAACTCTTTTCCTCTTACTCCTAAACTTTCGCCAATTTTATCTTTTAATTCCGTCGGAAAAGGCCCGCTTCCAACTCTTGTTGTATATGCTTTGGTTATTCCTAAAACATAATTAATAGTATCTGGGCCACAACCAGTTCCTGTTGCTGCCATAGCTGGAACAGTATTTGACGATGTTACAAATGGGTAAGTTCCATGATCAACATCTAATAAAATACCTTGGGCACCTTCGAATAATATTTTTTTTTTTTTTTTTTTGTATTCATCCAATTTAAGCCATACAGGCTGAGCAAATTTTAATATTTCTGGCGCTAATTTTAACAGTTCTTCTTTTAGCACATTTTTTTTATAAATTTTTTTCTTAAGTCCTTTTCTAATTGCATTGTGGTGAAGTAGAACATTTTCTAAACGTGCGTCTAAATTACTTTCAGATCTTAAGTCCATTACACGAATTGATCGTCTACCTACTTTATCTTCATAGCACGGTCCAATGCCTCTACGTGTAGTACCAATTTTTCCTTTTCCAGCAGCATCCTCTCTAATCTCATCCATCTCTCTATGAAATGGCAAAATAAGAGAAGCAGATTCGGAAATCATAAAATTGTCTGGTGTAACTTCTACTCCTTGTTTTTTTATATCTTTGATTTCACCTAATAAGGCCCAAGGATCAATAACGACACCATTACCTAAAATAGAAATTTTGTTTTTTCTAACTATCCCTGACGGTAACAATCTTAATTTAAAAACTTTTCCATCAATAACTAAAGTATGTCCGGCATTGTGTCCGCCTTGAAACCTTACGACTACTTCTGCTTGGTCGGATAACCAGTCAACAATTTTTCCTTTTCCTTCATCCCCCCACTGTGAGCCAACTACAACGATGTTTTTCATTATCTAAACTTTTTGTTAATAGTTATCGAATTTAAATGATTAATAGGACCATGGCCTTTACCAAAGTTAGGGTTAGATCTTATTGATTGGTTAACATATTTAATACCAAGCTCACAGGATTTGTTTAATAGTTTTCCACATGAGAAAAATGTAGTGATAGCACTAGATAATGTACAACCGGTGCCATGTGTATTCTTAGTTCTTAACTTTTTATGAAAAAAAAACCTGATTTCTTTTTTATTTACAAAAATATCTTTTATGACTTTAGATTTAAGGTGGCCTCCTTTTATGAGTACATTTTTAGCACCCATTGTTAGTAACGTTTGAGCTGTCTTGATCATATCATTTTCGTTCTCAATCTTTAAACCAGTCAAGATTTCTGCTTCTGGAATATTTGGTGTGATTAAAGAGACATTTTTAATTAATTCTTTTTTCAACATAATTATTGCCTTATAATCGATTAATCTAGATCCACCTTTTGCAACCATCACAGGATCCAGAATGATCTTGGAAACTCTAATCGATTTCAATGAATTAATTACAGACTTAATAGCGTTTTCAGAAGGTAGCATACCAATTTTAATTGCATCTGGTTTTATGTCTCTACAGGTAAATAGTATTTGTTTAGATATCTCTCTTGGGTCAATACTTACTATTGATTTAACACCTGTAGTATTTTGGGATGTTACGGCTGTTATTGCTGTCATTGCATAAGAACCTAAGGAAGTGACAGTTTTTATATCTGCTTGTATACCGGCACCTCCGGAAGAATCTGATCCAGCAATTATTAGTATTTTTGATTTAGGTTTCAACTTATTGAATAGTTTTTTTGATTATTAAAATACATTTTTTTAATAATATTATGTTACTTGATTCACCCATTATTCTAATCTTAGGCTCTGTGCCAGATTTTCTTATTAGTAGTCTTCCTTGATTCTTAATGAATTCATTGGCAGTATTAATAGCTAATTTAGTTTTTTTTTGATTAATAATATTCTTATCCTTTACGGTGATGTTTTCTAAAATTTGAGGGATAGGCTTAAATATATTGAAAACCTTGCTAGCTTTTTTCCCTTTTCTTAATGAAAATAATATCTCTAAAGCAACCAATAGACCATCTCCAGTTGTTGCAAATTTACCTAAAATAATATGTCCAGACTGTTCTCCGCCTAAATTATACCGGTGCTTTTTCATTTTTTCCTTAACATAGCGGTCTCCAACATTGGCTCTGATAAATTTTATCTTTTCAGATTTAAAAAATTGCTCTAAGCCATAATTTGACATGAGAGTTCCAACTACACCTCCTCTTAAAAGTCTTTTTGATTTCCATCTTTTAGCTAACATAGCCAGAATTTGATCTCCGTCTATAATTTTACTTTTTTCATCGCATAAAATAATTCTGTCCGCATCTCCATCTAGCGCTATACCTAAGTGGGCTTTGTTTTTTTTGACAGCAACTTGAATTTTATTTGGATGGGTAGATCCACATTTTTCATTTATGTTTAAGCCATTGGGCTTCATACCTATAGCGATTACTTTAGCTCCCAAGGAAGTTAGAAGTTTTTCTCCTGCTTTGTAGCTAGCTCCATTCGCACAATCAATTACAATTTTCATTTTTTTCAAATTAAAGTTTTTGGGGAAATTTTTTTTTAAAATTTTTATATACTCATCATTTGCTGTCTCTAAACGTTTAACACGACCTAAAATATTTGGGTTTAAAAGATGTTTTGATGTTTTTGAATCAATTAAACTTTCTATTTTTTTTTCTATTTTGTCAGAAAGTTTAAGACCATCAGGTCCAAATAACTTTAGACCATTGTCGTAATGCGGGTTGTGAGAGGCCGTAATCATAATGCCCATATTAGCTTTCATTCTTTTAGTTAGCATGGCTAGTCCATTAGTGGGTAAGGGACCGAGAGTAAAAACATTCATACCTGCGGACGTAAGACCAGATACTAATGCGGGCTCAAGTGTATATCCTGATAACCTTGTGTCTTTGGCAATAACTGCGATTTGTTTAGTTTTTTTTTGGTTGGTAAAATATGTGCCTGCTGCTAGGCCAAACTTGAAAAATTTTTCTCCGTTTATATTTCCTTTGTTTACTGTGCCTCTTATCCCGTCTGTTCCGAAATATTTTTTGTTCATTTTATAGAAATAATTTTTTTAAAAACTAATATTGCCTGTTTTACTTCGTTTACATTGTGCACTCTAAAAATTTGTACACCTTGTTGTAACGTATATAAAACAGAAGCTAGAGTTCCGCCAATTCTTTCTTTGCTATCGAACTCTTTTGATATCTGGTTAATAAATCGCTTTCTAGAAGTGCCTATTAACAAGGGAAATCCCAATGAGTGAAATAATGATATATTGTGCATAAGAATCAAATTATGTTTCAAATTTTTTCCAAAACCAATTCCTGGATCAACAATAAATTTCTTATATTTAAATTTTTTAAAATCTACATTTATTTTTTTTTCGAAAAAATCATAAACGTCCAATAATACATTTTTATAACTTGGTTTAATTTGCATTGTGCTGGGAGTGCCCTGCATATGATGTAATACTTTCCAAACGTTATAATTTTTAATTTTATTTATAGCTTTGTAATCGTAATTAAATCCAGAAACATCATTGATTATATCAGACTTATGTTTAATTGATTTTAACATCACTTCTGACTTTCTTGTATCAATAGATAAAAGTGTTTTGGGAAATTTTTTTTTAAAGTTAATAATAATTTTTTTTAACCTCATCCACTCAACTTTATAAGCGATATTTTTGGAGCCTGGTCTAGTTGACTCTCCTCCGACATCTATAATATCTGCTCCTTTAGAAATCATATTATTTATATGTGTGAAGGCTTTTTTTGATTGTAGATACAGGCCTCCATCGGAAAAACTATCGGGTGTTAAGTTTAATACACCCATAATTAATGGTTCAGAAATATTGGAGTATTTATTTAAGTTTGTTCTTTTAAAAACTATTTTTTTTATATCTTTTAAAACGGTTTTTTTTATTTGCTTAGGTAATTTTTTTATATTTTTAACATCAATTAATTTAATTTTTTTTCCTCTCGATATAATTTCAATATTATCGAAAGCTATATTTTTGTTGCCACAAAGTGGTAGAGCTAATTTTTTTTTTATAAGATTTTTCGCTTTAGTTCCATAATAAAAATTACACGCACGAGTGTAATACTTTCTCATGTACTCTTTTTAATGAACTAGTTTAGGTTTGAGACCTAAAGAGTCTAAGGCAGAAGATTTTTCTTTATCTTTCCCATCTGCAGATTCTGTTAATTTCTTAGGCTGAATATTCTTCAGCATTAAGTCTCTAATTTCATCACCTGTTAAAGTTTCATAAACCAATAAAGCTTTTGCAATTTTATGTAGATCGTCAATTTTTTCTGTTAATACTTTTTTGGCTCTATCATAGCCGGCTTCAACAATTTTTTTTACTTCTGAGTCAACTTTTTTGGCTGTTTCTTCTGACATATTTTGTTGTCTTGTAACCGATCTACCTAAAAAAACTTCTTCTTGATTTTCTCCGTATGCTAACGGACCTAATTCTTTGCTCATTCCATAACGTGTAACCATATTTTTTGCCATTTTTGTTGCCATATCAATATCAGAAGATGCTCCTGATGTTACCTTGTCATGACCAAAAATTAATTCTTCAGCAATTCTTCCTCCCATAGCCACGGCTATGTCTGAGTACATTTTCTCTCTTGTTACTGAAAGCTGGTCTCTTTCTGGAAGTCTCATTACCATTCCTAAGGCTCTTCCCCTTGGTATAATCGTTGCTTTGTGGATAGGGTCTGAAACTTTTTCGTTTAAAGCTACTATAGCGTGACCACCTTCGTGATAAGCGGTTAGTTTTTTCTCATCTTCGCTCATAACCATAGATCTTCTCTCTGCACCCATCATAACTTTGTCTTTAGCTTCTTCTACATCTACCATTGTAACTACTCTTTTATTTTTACGTGCAGCTAATAAAGCGGACTCGTTGACAAGATTAGCTAAGTCAGCTCCTGAGAAACCTGGGGTGCCTCTAGCTATGGTTCTAAGTTTTACATCAGGACCTACAGTAATTTTTTTAATATGAACTTTTAAGATTGCTTCTCTCCCAAGAATATCTGGATTTCCAACAACAACTTGTCTGTCAAATCTACCTGGTCTTAATAAAGCGGGGTCTAATACGTCAGGTCTGTTTGTTGCAGCAATTAATATAATTCCTTCGTTAGTTTCAAACCCATCCATTTCAACTAATAGCTGATTAAGAGTTTGTTCTCTTTCATCGTTTCCCCCACCAAGACCAGCTCCTCTACTTCTGCCAACGGCGTCAATTTCATCAATAAATATAATACATGGAGAGTGTTTCTTACCTTGTTCGAACATGTCACGAACTCGTGAAGCTCCTACACCTACAAACATTTCTACAAAATCAGATCCTGATATAGAAAAGAAAGGAACATTTGCTTCTCCAGCAATTGCTTTTGCTAGTAATGTTTTTCCCGTTCCTGGGGGGCCAATTAACAATGCACCTTTTGGAATTTTTCCTCCGAGTCTACTAAATTTTTTAGGATCTTTTAAAAATTCTACTATTTCTTCTACTTCTTCTTTGGCTTCTTCAACGCCAGCTACATCGTTAAAAGTAACTTTACCTTGAGCTTCTGTTAAAAGTTTTGCCTTTGATTTTCCAAATCCCATAGCTCCACCTTTTCCTCCTTGCATTTGACGCATGAAGAAAACCCAAACAGCAATAAGTAGTAGCATTGGAAACCAAGATAGTAAGATACCTAAAAGAGAAGGCATTTTATCATCAAGTGGCGAGGCTACGATACTCACGCCTTTATTAGATAATTGTTCAACTAGGTTTGGGTAATTAGGAGAATAAGTCGTAAATGACGAACCATCACTTAACAAGCCAGTAATATTGTTGCCCTGAATTTCGACTTTTATAACTCTTCCTTCTTCAACTTCAGATAAAAATTCTGAAAAAGCTACCTTAGATTTAGCCTGCTCTATTTGGCTTGGGTTCTGAAACATGTTGAATAGTCCCACTGAAAGAAGGACTATAATTCCCCACATGGCTAAATTTTTAAAATTCATATTATATAAGTAAGTATTATTTGTTAATTAACAAGTATAATACAAAGAATATCTAGCTTGTAAATGTGACAAATTTATTAAAAGCTTAAATTTTTACGCCCTTTTTTAACGACTCTTTATAAATAACTAAATTATTTTGAATTTTATGAACTATACAGCCTCCCAATGTAACTTTTAATTCTTTATTATATTTTACTTTGTTGAGTAAGTTTATAATTTTTTTAGCTCTTGGTGGGTAATAATTTTTTGAAATTTTTTTAATGTAATTACTAAATATCTTTAATTGAATTTCCTCATTTTCTTTTAAAAAAAAATTTAGGTTAACGACTATTTCTTTTTTATTCTTTATAATGCATTTTTTTTCGGCTCTAAGTATGTAGGCATTTAATGTGTCTCTTGTTGACCCTAGATTGTGAATAGATGTGATAATTCTCTCGCGTTTAATTCCGCTTTTTTCAAACTGTTTAATTAAACTTCTAATTTTAGTTCTTAAATATCTTTTATTAGTATTGCTTGGGTCTTTAAAAATTTTTCCAAAGTATTGCTTAGCGAAAACAGCAAGGTCTTGCTTTTTTTCATCTAATAATGGTCTAAGAAGTTTTACCTTGTTGTTTAAGTTGCTTACTTTTTTCATCGCAGATAAACCTTGAATTCCACTGCCCCTAGACAGTCTTATTAAAAAAGTTTCAATTTGGTCATCTCTATGATGTCCGGTTAAAATAAATTTTATTTTATTTTTATTACAAAATTTTAATAATAATTTATAACGTACATCTCTTGCTTGACTTTGAACGTTTTTACTAATTTTTTCTTTATTTTTTAGAATAGTTAAGTTAATTTTAAACTTTTTTAAAAGTGATTTAACAGCTTTAGCTTCTTTTGATGAATTTGACCTTATTCCATGGTCAATTAAAACAAAGAAAACTCTATTTTTTTTTTCATTTGAAAAAATTTTACTTAGAGCAGTTAGTGCTAAGCTATCTGGTCCGCCTGACACCGCAATAAGATATGGTTTTTTTTTTATAATTTTTTCTAAATAAGACTTAAAATTGGAATATATAAAAGAAATTTTACTGTTTAAATTTAACTCTTTAAGTTTAAGAACACTTAAATCTTTTTTGCTCATATTGTGCTTTTTGTAGCACAGACTGAGAGGCTTTTGGATATTGTTTCTTTAAACCTTTAATCATTTTACAGCCTTGGTCTTTTTCGCCAAGTTCAACCATAGTTGAACCAAGTTTTAAAAGGTTTTCTGGTGCCTTAGTACTTTTAGGATAATTTTGATAACCATCTAAATATGCTGTCGCAGCATCAGAGTACAGTTGTCTGATTCTAAAAGTCTCTCCATACCAGTATTGAGCATTACCTGCTAATTTGTCGGTTTTATTTTTATCAATAAATTCTCTTAACGCTAATTCTGCAGTTTCATAATCTCCTACTTTCATAAAGCTTACAGCAAAATCATATTGTTCTTTTGGAGGCTTGTTTGGTAGTAAAGATGTTTCTGGTATTCTTTCTTCTGAAAAAACTGCAGCTTTTGCCTCTATAGACTGTGTTGCTTGTGTCTTTTCTTTTGGATCTGTGTTGTATGCCGGTGCTGCTCCAAAATCTTGAGCCTTTTCAGTTCCTGGTAATTTAGCTTGTTTTTTGTTTCTTTTTTTAGATTTTGAATCAACTTCGCCAGTTTCTAGATCTGAAAACCGTAACTGCGTATCTGACTGAATTTTAGATACACGACTTGATAGATTGTCTAATTTAAAATTTACCTCTTCAAATCGGTTAGTTAGTTTTCTAAATTCTTCTTCTATTTCATTAAGTTTCAATAAATGCCTTGTTAATATTTCTTCGTTTAATCCGTTTGAAGAAATGGAACCAGAGGAGTTTGTAACTTCAGCAGTTTTATAAACTGCTTTTTCTAATGTTTTTAAATCTTGAGCTATAATTTGTAATTGATCAACAACTGCGTCTATTTTTTTTTCTTCTGCATTTAAAATAATATTATTAGATATAAAAATTAAAAAAGAAAATAAAAAAATATTTTTTATATTAAAGTTAAGACTTTTCATTATAGGTAATTACTATTTATATAACATGGCAAAAAAAAGACCCCAAGACTTTCATCGTGGGGTCAAATTTTTTAAAGTTCTAAATTATTTAGATTTTATTGTTACTGATCGTCTATTTTGAGACCAAGACAAAGGTGTTGAAGCTGAATTTACTGGCTTCTCTTTTCCATAGCTAATAACTGATATTCTTTTTCCTGAAATACCGTATGTCATTAAATAATCTTTTGCAGAATTTGCTCTTTTTTCACCTAGAGCTAAATTGTATTCTCTAGTTCCTCTTTCATCTGCGTGGCCTTCAAGTACAACATTAAGTTTTTTATTTTTTCTTAGGTAACTTGCTTGCTTTCTTAAAGTGTCTCTAGAAGCTGTTGTTAATGATGAGCTATTTGTTGCGTAAAAAACTCGATCTTTAACTCCTGAAGCTAGATACTCGACAGTTGCGTTTCCAGTGTAAACATCTCCTGATCCTACGCTAGATTTTTTAGCTGTTGAACAAGCGCTTAATGCAAGTGTTGACAAGGCTACTATTAGTAAATTTGTTATTTTTTTGTTAAATTTCATATTTTCTCCTAAAGTGTGATTGATTGATTTATTTCAAATTTTGTTGAATTATTCAAGCTTTAATTACATAAAAAATCATTTATTTAGATAGTAATGATGACCAAGATGGGTCTGAAGCATCTGTTTCCGTCTTAAGCTCTCTTTCATTATAACCTGTTATATCAATGGACCATAATTTTGCTGAAAAACCCGATCCATCTTTCCC
>Ga0308007_10000468_pt1 | contig 18598 bp, 22 predicted proteins | sample Neamet71_FD_203152 | JGI IMG/M metagenome (GOLD analysis project Ga0308007, IMG submission 203152) | Marine microbial communities from water near the shore, Antarctic Ocean - #71 | ecosystem: Environmental > Aquatic > Marine > Unclassified | place: Southern Ocean | collected 2014-06-07
TCGCAGAAATATCGGATGGGATATACACGATGTCTTGCTAACTTGGACCAAACGTGTGACCAGGAAAGGTAATAGTAGTAGTGAATTATTTTGAAACTTTACATCGGAATTTGGTCACGTTGGTTTTCAGGTCCCTGTAACTTAACTTTTTTTGCGGACACGTGCAATCAGACTCGTTGCTACCAAGATCCCACGCCGAGAGTCCACCCTCGGGATTAAAAGGGTCTACCACACAAGGGTCGCCTTGTCCGTACGGCGATCTATAATCGCATACGTGCTGCATGTCGTTGTTCGAGCCCGAGGGAGAATTAAATACCGCCTCGCAATTATCCTTTTTATTTGTCTCTATTCGTTTGTCCCTTTCCTCCGTCGTCTCATTCGCCGGCGCGGGCGGTAGCGGAATATTGGGGTTCGGCGGCGATGCAAGCACCCCCCCGTAGTTATCACACTTCTCCTCCATTTGCCGGGTACAGTAGCCCGTATCCACAAACAGCTGGTCTCGGCGGGTTTTTCCACAGATGGGATCCTCGGGATTCGCGTCGTTCCGCCCGTCCAATATATCCTTTACCTCGGTTTTTAGTGAACACAATCCTTCAACACGATCCTTTAAAACATGGTGTAACAGAACACCAACTAAAACGCCTAAGATAATTTGTTTATTATCCTCAAGGATCTTGGGAACATTTTGACCTCCGAAATAAGTAAATGCAACAAGAGCAATCAAAACCAATAACATATTCATCATTTTATATACTTCCATAGAAATTAATCCACCTCATCAATAGTCGGACCCATTGCCGGGTCTGAACTACCGGGATCCCCAACAGGAGGAACCGGCATTTCTGACCCACCTTCTCCTTCGCTATAAATCTTCATCATAATTGGATTTAATTTATCATTGACCTCTTTGAGTTTATTATCATAGTCTTCCTTGCTTCTTTCTTCAAGGAGCCAAGTTTCACATTCGGTGACCGTATCTTTCACGGTTTGAATCTCTTCTTCTTCAAGTTTACCCTTTACTTGTTCATTTTCTACGGAACTATTGGATTGATAAAGTAAGTTCTCTAAATTGTTCCTCGATTCTATCTTCTGTTTATGAAGTTCATCCTCTTCCCTGTATTTTTCCCCCTCTTCAACCATGCGATCAATATCTTCCGAGGATAGACGGCCTTTATCATTTTTAATCGTAATATTCTGTTTCTTACCCGTTCCCTTATCACATGCCTCGATATTCATAATACCATTCGCATCTAAATCAAAAGCTACTTCAATTTGAGGAGTCCCCCTGGGGGCAGGAGGTATCCCTTCAAGTTTAAAATTACCCAGTTCATTGTTATCTTTTGTTAATGCTCTCTCTCCCTCAAATACTTGAATCATTACCGAGTCTTGATTGTCCTGGTAAGTTGAAAATGTCTGCGATTTTTTAGTGGGGATAGTAGTATTTCTTTCAATCAATTTAGTCATAACGCCCCCCGCTGTCTCAATACCAAGTGATAATGGGGCTACGTCTAAGAGAAGGATTTCGTCCGCTTTTTCGGATCCACTTGTTTCTCCGGAGAGAATGGCTGCTTGGACCGCCGCACCGTAGGCAACTGCTTCGTCGGGATTAATTCCTTTATTGAGTTCTTTTCCATTGAAGAAACTACTCAATAGTTCTTGAACCTTGGGAATACGAGTTGATCCACCAACAAGTACAACTTCGTCAACTTGAGATTTACCGACACCCGCGTCTTGGAGAACCCTGGTGACCGGTGTAATACACTTCTGGAATAAATTCATACAGAGAGATTCAAATCTAGCTTTTGAGATATTAGAAAAAAAATCTATTCCCTCATGGAGTGATTCTAATTCTATGGTCGCACTGTTGCTACTTGACAGAGATCGTTTAGCCCTTTCGCATGAAGTTTTCAGTCTCCTTAGTGCTCTTTTATTATCAGATAAATCGAGTTTATTCTTCCGTTTGAATTCGTCGATAAAATATTTCATTAGAATATTATCAAAGTCTTCACCCCCGAGATGAGTATCTCCGGCAGTCGCCTTCACCTCGAAAATCCCGTCATCGATGGATAATAAAGAAACGTCGAAGGTTCCCCCCCCGAGATCAAAAATTAAAATCATTTTTTCTTCTGACTTTTTATCTAGACCATACGCAATGGCGGCCGCAGTGGGTTCGTTAATAATGCGAAGAATATTAAGTCCACAGATCTGGCCTGCGTCCTTCGTTGCCTGTCTCTGAGAGTCGTTGAAATAAGCCGGCACGGTGACTACTGCATCAGTTACTTTTTCTCCGATATATGATTCAGCTATTTCTTTCATTTTAGTCAGAACCATGGAAGAAATTTCCTCGGGTTGGAATGTCTTGATTTCATTCTTGTATTCAACCTGAATAATAGGTTTCTCATCTTTGCAAATAACTTTAAAAGCGAAAGAACTAATATCTCCCTGAACACAAGAGTCGGCGTATTTGCGACCGATTAATCGTTTCGCATCATATACAGTATTTTCTGGATTCATCGAAGCTTGATTCTTGGCTCCATCTCCAATTAATCTTTCACTTTCAGTGAAAGCTACATATGATGGAGTTGTTCGATTCCCCTGATCATTTGCAATAATTTCGCAGCGGTTATCTTTCCACCATCCAACGCAACTATAAGTTGTTCCTAAATCAATACCAATCGCAACCATAATATAAATAAATATCCGTGTTATTTTTTAAGTAATTTATATTCATTAAAAATATCATTGAAAATCTCCCTTACAAGATTTTCTTTTATTTTATTATACTCTTTTTCTAGGTTTTTAATAATGGTATAATCCACCTCTCTTATTTGAATAGGCGGTGCTGTATTTGTATCCATATTTTAATTTAATTATATTATCAAAATAATCAAATTTATTATATTACTATTAATTATATGATATCTGGAAATGATTACACAGGATTGAATAATTGTGGTTATTTAAATGGTAATTTACAAAATGCTAGTGATATGTTGTTAACTTGTATTGGCGACAAATCAAAGGGGGAGGTGGGTCTTTGTACATCTAGTTACAGTAAATTATATGATAATATCTCTTTTAATAGTCAATTTATTAATATTAAAAGAGGGATGGGTGCCGGATACTCTATAAAACCTTATAAATCCGAAATATTAGAACAACAAATAACAGTATCACCAAATGTAGTAGAGGGTTTTACTAATTCTCATTCCGGCGTCAAAGAATTTATTGTCCCCCCGGGACCCGGTGAAACAAATATAGAAGAAAAATGCGGTGCCGGATATACATACAAAAATAATAAATGTATACAGGTATGTACTAACTGTAAATACAGAGATAATATGAAATCACAGGAATTTAATGAATACGATAAATGTTTCCCAAATGGAGTATACAACGGAATAGGAAAGGGGGGTGAAATTAACTGCTCCTGTGGAAAAGACAATAAATATTGTTCCCAGGAATTTTTAAATAATGTTTATTCGGCGGAAGGAGTCTATCAGAATAGCATAAAAAATTTAAATTTATCTAATTTATTCTAATAATTATAAAGGATTCTAATAGTTTGACAGAGCTTTCTCACAATCTTCTAGATCCCTGGCGCGATCTACGTCAATCCTCTCCTGTTTGACGCTATCCCGTTGGATCATATTTGAAATTTCCGAATCCATCTCCGTATCCAGTGACTCTATGAATTTATCAAAAGCCTCAGGTGATGCAAGCGATGTGACCGAAATCTTAACAAGGGGGTCACCATCTGTCGGCTGCCAGCCCACGAATCCCGCGTTTTTCTTCTCGGCGACGTAGTTACAGAAATCCTCGTACCCCTGTTTGGGTGTAAAGGGCTCTATCCTCATGAAACTATTTTCACACTTATTCAAATCCTGCATATCCACGGATTCATCCATCCCAGTTACCGCCCTGGTCCTAAGAGCCTTTACACCCGAACCCCCTCGCCCGATTAGGAGAGGGACCAGATGATGCGGGAGATGCATATAAAGATCATATAACATTTTCTTCACAGGCTTCCGAAAGGTATCTTGATACTTGTCGAGATGCATCATGACAAACTTAATCATCTCTTCCGAATCACATCGGATGTCGGCCACCATCATCCCCCCTCCCTCGCGTTCCTCCCAGATGAGCTTAACAAAGATCTTACCGGGTTCCTTCGCTTCACCCTTCTCTTCGTGGAAGGTTTTGAACGAATTCCGAGCAAGCGAGATCACGTTCTTCCTAAGAGATGGGCGATCGTTCAACTTAGGATGCTCCTTACAAAGGTTAAATGAGGGACCCACGATAGACCCGATATCCCCTTGATCAAACTTCGGGAGATCCATCTTCCGCGTGAGGGGGGTGGTGGGATCTTTCGGAGAGTTCATGTTTCTGATTGAGGATATGTTCTGCTTTTCTCTATTCCCTTCTATTTGTTTTTAAGAAGTAAACATTACTAACTATCAAATTTTGGCAGTATCTAGAATAAAATCTATCCTAAATATAATGGACGATAAGAGTAGATACGAGGTTATATACATTGGGGTACTTTTGATGAGTTTACCCGCCCTAAATCTTATGATGGCTGTAACAGATAAAACTACGGGTGATGCAACGAAGGATGAAGGAAAAGATGAGGATGGAGGGACGCTGAATCGTTTTGTATCGTGGTCAGGTTGGCCCATTGTATTCGCGGTGGGCATATTTTGTATACAAATCGGTCTAATTAGTTTTTTCAGAAATACTGCGTGGGCATACTATATTATATCCGTTATGTGGTTCGTGTTTTTAATTATATATGAAGCTGGGAAGAATATTAGAGATGATATTGATTTAAATTATTATTCTCCGTGGATTAGTAATTTCCAAAAAAATGTTAAATCTCGGAATACAATCGACTCAATGAAGATATTTAAATTTATTTACACAATAATTGCAGTTGTCATATTAATCGCAAGTAATAAGTATAATAAAATATTCAATATGATAGCATTAGTTATTTGCGCATTTATATTTCAGATAATAAATTCAGGCATTCTTAATCAATTCATTGATAAAAACATATACCCATCCGTATTCATCTATTTGGATGAATACATGATAAATAGTGATATAAAGAGTGATAGGGGTGATGAAGGATTGATTTTTCACATTATAGGTGCAGTTAGATTACTAATTTTATTTGCTTTATCTTTCGCGGTGGGTGTTCATTTTTATAAAAAAGACAATATCAAAATATCATTATTGGCATTTTATGGTGTATTTATTTCATTAATAGCGATGTGGCAGTTATTTATCGGGGACGAATGCATTCTAAATAGGACATTAAAAACATACAATAACAAGGAATATGATGTTGGCGCCGAAGAAACAATTATTCCAGCATCACTTAGTGGATTATTAAATGAAACAATACAGGCGCAGGGTGGGGCCACATTTAATGTTATTTTACTTTTATTATCCACCGTAAATTAATAATAAATACTCGGAATTGACCAGGTTTTGCCAAGTTGCCAGTGTTTCAAAGCATAAGATTTTGGATATTTTTTACATGGAAATTCAATAAATCCTTTTCCCTTCACTCTTATTTTTTTTTTTGTTCTTTTTTTACTATGACATTTATTTTTACTCGATTTCCGATAAAGAGGTTCTATTCCCTCTGCATATTCTTCTATAAAAGGATAAAAATAATTAGAAGGATAAATATGAAAATTATCATTCAATCTTATACCAGCCCGTAAGTAATGGGGTCCTGTCTCAAAATCAACATACGGGCTGGCATAATCTATATTATTTAATTTTTTTTCCGAAAGAAGTCTTTTTAAGATATGACTATTTTTAACTGCTCCAAAAAAAGAATTACTCAGGAATGGCATTCTTTTAAATCTCGGAATTTCATTACATCCAACAAACTTATGTTTCTTATTTAAAAGATTATACATGGGTTTCAAGATCTCAAAAGTTGTATCGAAATAAAAACCCCCATTTCTGTAAACAATTTCCAAACGCATTAAATCTGTGATTTGGGCCCACTTCGAATGTAAATAGGGTTTCATATTTTTATCTCTCATTATACGACCCCCCATTTCTTTTTCTTCTCTCATTGGTTTCCCTTGATATTTTTTTGCTTTTTGAATGTATTTATAAGTTAAAGGAAAATTTTTTTTAGTTAAATCCTTATTTCCCCATAGTTTAATTTCAAATTCGGGCATATTTGTTTCAAATGATTTCAAAAATAGTTTAAGATAATCTGGTGGATCCCCTCCAATCCAGATTAAATGAACTTTTAAAGGTATAGGTGACATCCATTCTTTCATACTATAGTAAGAATAGATAAAAAACAATAAAATGAATAAATCTTAATAGAAAATAATTTCAAATATGAATAGCTTCAAGTAATATTTTTTCCATAGTTTCTTTCTCAATAGAGTTTTTATTCTGCAGATTGTATGTATCAATTAAATTATCAATATGTTTTTCATGATATGATTTTAAACGATTTGATAAAATCTGTTTAAGTTCAATAATATTAATCTGTATTGTTTCTTTATTCGTTTCTTTATTCATTCCTTTACTATAATCCTCGGTCATTATTTCCTCTATATCGATTTCCTCTGATACTTCTTCCTTTTTTAATTGCTTATGAAGATCAACAATTTTATTTTTAAGCATATCATTCTCCTGTTGCAAACTTTGAATGTTCATATTCTCTAACTGTAACCGATCATAATCGTCTCTCAGTTGTATATTTTCTCCTTTTAATTTATTTACCTCGGCAGATAATGAAGAATTAATTTTATTTTGATCATTCAATTTTTCAATATCGCACTTTAAACTTTGTATTTCTTCATCCTTTTCAGTAATAATAGATAATTTTCGTTTTAGGGATAAGATCTCTTCTTGTAATGAATTTAATTTTTGATTATTTGAATCGAATGATTCTTTGGAATTTAATAGTATATCAGTGTCGAAGCGATTTACCGGTTTGTTATCTAAATCGCCGGCTTTTGTATTGTTCGAATATGCCGACCGAGTTAAATCATTGATAGAATTCAAAAATATATTTTCATTACTATATTTTTTGATGCCAGGTGATTCCATAGTAATAAATTTATAAATATTATTTATTAGGAATTTAAATTTAGTAAACTATTGCGATTTTAAGAATTTAGGTGTTAAGCTTTCTATGAATGATTCACTATTGGATCTCTTCTTTCGAGTACTTGTTTTTTTTTTTGTCGGTTTTTTTTGACGCGACTTATCTTTTTCTTTGGGAACATAAATTATGGGGGGGGACTTGCTAAAACTATCCGATGAATTGCGCTTATGAGTCCTTTTCTTCTGTTTTTCTAATCTTTTCTCGAGAATTTTATTTCTATTCATGTATCTTTCTTTTTCAACTAAAAATAATTTTTCTTTCTCTTTCACCCTTCTCACTTGTTCATTTAACTCTTGTTTATCTTTTCTTATTATTGCTTCTTCCTTAACTATTTCGGATAACAATAATTTTTCTTTTTCGGTGCGCAAAACTAAATCGGTATATTCTTTATCTTGAAGATCTTTTTTCTTTTTCATATGTTCGATCGCAGTAATTAGCATTCTTCTTTTTTTATCAATTAGTTCATTAAATCCTTCCTTGTAACTTCTTAATTCGTTTAATGATTGATTTATAGTCTTCACTGTTATTTTTTTATCAGAGGTTAATTTCTCTATTCTCTGTTCATTTATTTTATTACTCTGCTCCAATTCCCGAATTTTATTTTCTGTTTCACTTTGTTTCTCCGCTTCTTTTTTTTCCTTTTCTTCATTTATTTTTTTCAATTCTTCTATCTTTTCAAGCTTTTTTTTCTTTTCTTCATCACTTTCTTTACTCTGTTCAATATCGGTTTTTAGCTCATCTTTTATTTTATCCGCCCTTTTCTCCGATTCTTTCCTTTTTATTTTGTCTTTCTTTTTTTCTTCCTTCTTTTTTTCTTCTTCTTTTTTTCGTCCTTCTTTTTTTTCTGCTTCTTTCTTTTTTGTTTCTTCTCTAATCTTCCCCCTTGAAACAATTTCTTTAATGGCAGCCTTAAATGAAATTGTTTCAAGGGAGGAAAATTTCATTTGTTTTACCTTCGAATCAAGTATTTCTGGATTATCTGATAATAGTTTGAATTGAATATATTCAAACTTCCCGAGTCCACATACCTTAGAAATAATCCTCAATCTTTTTTCTAGACCGAATGATTTAAGTATTCCAATTATCTCTCTCGAGACCGGATTGCCACTCCGTCCTTCAAACCGTGGGTGGAGCGGCTTTAATGCCTCCTCTAATTCTTTTTTATCATTCAAGAGACCGTCTCTTTTTTTAATTTTGCCCTGAATTAATTCCTTTCTATAATATAAAACCGATAATTTGAAAAATAAATGTATATCATCCACTGTTACCACTCCGGACTTTGTAGATAGACTATTTTCGATTTTCGATATATTTTCCTTCTTGGTGGTATTGTAATCACTTAATTTTTTCACTTGTTCAATATCACCAGAACCATCATATTTCTTTAATTTTTCTTTTAAATTTACGGTATCGTCTTTTATAGTTTTTATAATTATTTTTTCTTCTTCTATTTTTTTTTTGTAATAATTGATTATTTTTAAAGATAAATTTGAAATTTCCTGACCCCTTCGACCGCTAGAATATTTTCTAGATTCCGATAAAACCTTAATCATTTGATCATTTGACATCGTCGTGAGACCATCGAGGCTCCTGTCAAAATCGCGCTCATGCCTACTCTTATTTATACGGTCTATTGCTAAAATCATATCGGGACACGACACATCATTTTCCTCTACTTCCTCTTCATCGCCGGATAATTTTCTTGGTTGTAATTTAATATCAGTTATATCTACTCCCAATAATCTTGCTTTATTCAATTCTACTTCAATCTTAGCTTTGGAATAATATTTCCCCCCGAGCTTAAATTTAAGGTCAATCTTGAAATCTTCTTTTATTTTTTTTTGAAGAGGGTTCACCTTGGTGACGAATATATCTTTTAAATATCTAATAGTTTTTTCTGTCTCGTTGAAATAATCATTACAAAATGTTAAGAGATTAGTATATTTTTGTTTGATATCTTCCTCTATCGTTTTGATGTATTTTTCATCCATAATAATTAATATAGAAATAAATATAGTATTTAATCAGTACTCGTGATACCGAATACAATTAAATAATGTGGACAGGAAATACGTAAAGGCTAGCGCAGCCAACGGGGCGCCGATCTATCGGAGGTTGCGGGTTGCGGACCCCAGAGGCACCCTATTGGGCCCTGGTTGGATAGTCGCGGGGGAATACATGGCGGACCCCAGAGGCACCGGACCACCTCCGGAGCCACGGCCGCTCCCTGACCCCAGTGGGGCCGGGCCACCTCCGGAGCCACCCCGTGGCCGTGGCTCCGGAGGTGGTCGTGGCCCCCGAGGTCTTGACTGAACCCTAAATTTTGTGCCCACGGGGACACTGTCTGTCGACCTGGGAGGTTGTGGGGTCCGCCTCCCCCCTGATCCCTGGTCCTGGGGGACACTGTCCATAGACCCGCGGGGCTGCCCGGCTACCGCGAGACGCCCCGAGACGGGGAGATATAGGTTGCGGTCAGCTGCCTCAGCCGCGTCCGTCCATGAATCTCCCCGTGCACCGTCAAACCATGAATTGACCACACCGACTGGAAAAGACGCATTGCTCACAGACCCGAACGACGAAGTCGAACCCGAGGACAGAGAAGATGGTGTTCCAACGCTCCCATCGTCTCTGTCCTCGGGTCTGCCTTCTCTGTCCCCGGGCACCCCTTCGTCTGGTTTAGTTATCTGTCTCCACCTTTCCTTCCAACTCGGATCGTTCATATCGTCTACGTCTTGTAATCCTGTGTCGATAATATTGTAATCCGTATTAAATAACTCATGTTGTTCTTTTATCTCTTTTTCTATTTCATTTATTTGTTTTCGTTTTATTTTCAATTCTTCCTCGGCCCCCTTGGATGTCTCTTTGCTAACATCTGATTTTGGTTTCTCGGTTGGTTCTTTTTTATCTTCTTTCTTTGCATCTGTCATAATTACTATAGACAAGTTTATATTTTTAAACGGTTTATTAAAATATCCCAGATATGAATATCATCTTTTAATTCGAGTAATATCTCTGTGACACCCTTACTTTGACCCTTAATTCTTTCATATTTCGGATTAAAACTAATAAGATCTCCTACAATCGGAAAAATAATCTCTACCCTACTTTTCAACGTTTTACTGAAACAAATTATATCTTTATCTTTTAAAATTATTAATTCTTTTTCTTTATTCATAACTTTGTATCCATCAATAATCCTTAGAAATTTATCAAATAGTCCCCTATATTTTTCATTATCGATGCTTAATAAGAATTCTGCTTCATTAAATTTCTCAGAGATACAATCTTTATTACATTGAATATCTTTTATATTGGATACAATCGTGTCAAATGTATGATTTAAGTTTAATAAACAATTAAATGAACTCTTATCTAGTGTATCTATGCTCTGATTTATCTTAATCCTTTGTTCGGTAATTAACTCCCTATGTTTTGTATAAGATTCAATATTATTCCTTAATGAATCGATAGATAAGGAAATATTTCCAATAATATCCTCTAATTCGTAATTCTGATAAAGAAGCCAATTCTTATCCTTATCTAAAATGTTAATCTCAATTAGAGATAATAATAATTCGGTTCCAACGATACAACCGTGACCACTTAATCCCATATTTGACACAAATACAAGTAATTTATTATTAATGATATCCCATTCTATATTTTTCTTACCCACTATACCCGATGTATTCGATACAAAGATCCCATATTTAATATTTGTATGCTCCAAATCTCGTACAAATTTAGCAATCTGATCCCGATTCACATTGTGATCATAACTCTTGAATTCATAGAGTATCTGACCCACAGGTGTTTCAAAAGCTCTACAATCGGCATTGTATCCTTCCTGAGAAACATCCAAAAAACTCCACTGGGGGTATTGTTTCGTTAATAGGGATCTACAAAGATCTTCGGATAATTGTCCCTTTCTAGAAGAATTTGTTTTAATATAAAGGATATCGTTTAACTTATCTTCAATAGTAAATAATTTTTCTTTATGAAACTCAGTTGATTCTTCTATAATATCTTTAATAGGATCAATATAACTATGACAATCCATTTTTGTTTCACTTAACGAAATACATTTCAGACCAATACTTATACTTGTTCTTAAAAGATCTTCTACTCTCTTATCATCTATTTGTTTTAGATACTCAATATCTTCTTCGTTGTGAATTGTAAGGTTGAAATTCATATTAGTATACTATTTAGTAGTGCTTAAATTTTAAATACATACTTAGTAATATAATGAACAATTTAGTGAAAATGGGTCTGACTGCTTTGGTGGGTATGGTTTTGGCGGTGGTTATTTGGAAGCTGTGGGGGGAAAAAATGGGAAGGTGGATGGGTTCCGTCCACCCATCACCACCCGTGGCGTTTGGTTTATACGGGGCCTTGATCGGCGCATGCGGGGGCGCGCTCATCGGGTCGCAAGGGAAATCTGGCGGCGGCGGCTTCGCCCTTTTTTTTGGTTTATGTGGGGCCATGATAGGCGCCGCTTACGGATCAAAAAACAAATGGAAGAGCTAGAAGGGGATGGCGTGGTAGTGGGCACCGTTACAGGATCAACTAAAAAATCTTAAAATATAAAAAAAATATCTACATAAATTATATGGAACAATTAGTGAATTCTATACCAACAAGTCGGTTCACCCGAAATTTAATGAAGAAAATAGATCGCGAACACTTTGTTATTCACAAAGCAAGAGCATATCAAGATAATCCTTTACCCTTAATGAGTAAACAAACAATCAGCGCTCCTCATATGCACGCAAGAGCGATTGAATACTTAGAAAAGGTCCTAAAACCTGGGAAAAGTATTTTAGATATAGGTTCGGGGAGCGGTTACCTAACGGCTTGTTATGCCGAAGCGGTAAAGGTTTATCACCCCGATCATTCTAAGAGAGGTACAGTAATTGGTATCGAAGTTTTTCCAGAATTAGTTCACTATTCTACCAATGTGATACAGAATCATTTCAGAGATTTAATGAAATATAAAAAGAATTTTAAATTAATACATGGAGACGGAAAGAAAGGTTATCCCACGAATATTAATATTGAAAAATATGATGGAATTCATATCGGAGCTGCGTGTGATTTTATACCTCAAAAATTATTGGCACAATTAAGAAAAGGAGGAATTATGGTAATACCTCTAAAAATAAATGGTAGATTATTTTTTACGATTATAGATAAAGATAGACAAGGAAATCTTCGTATGACTATAAAAGAATCAGTTCGGTATGTTCCTTTATTATAAAAATATTACTTACTAATAATGAAAGCGAAAGTGAAAAGAAAAACATTTCCAAATAGAGAATTTCAAAAAGAAAAAGTCAAAGGATCTCTTAAAGATAGAGCGTACGTTGAAGGAAATATTCCCAAAACGGGGAGATCATTAGAGAATTATGCCACACAATTATTTCCAGATGTGTCTAATCCTTTGACTTATCTTAAGAATAAAGATTATTTAGATCTCGCCTGTGGTATCAATCATATGTATCGTGAATCTGTATTATGTCAATTAGCTAAGAATTCAAAAAGTAAAAAGAGAGACGGATTGGATATTCATACAGATTCAAATTGTTTGTATCCAAATATGAAATATTTTAAAGGATCAAGTCACAATACGGGTCTTCCAAATAATTCTTATGATTGTATCACAGTAAATAATTATTTATACTTCTGGGAATATAATACTCAAAACTTGTTAAAAATATACAAAGAGTTATTTAGAATCTTAAAACCTGGGGGGGAATTAAGAATTTTCCCAATCTTTTATTCAAATTATCACAATGATAATATAGAATTATTTGATTTACTCAATGATTGTTTCTTTGTTAAGTGTTTAAGACCTAAAAAAGATTATTCAAAAGAATCACCAATTTATATCGAAGGAGGAGAAATAAAACAAACAGATAGTAGGAATGGCTTAAATGAATATCGGTTAAATCATGAATTAATGGCTCAGGTATTCATTCTAAAGAAATTTTAAAACACACAATTCGGACACACAACTCCTAAATTATTCACATCATTTTGCCCACCCTGTTGTAGGGGAACTAAATATTTTAGTTTATAATAATCAATATCTTTCATCATAATGTAATTTTGGCATTGCGCGCAACGATTTCCTTGTTTTTGACATAACATACTCTTTATATCTTGATTAGGGTTTAAGGTGTTGTATAATTCAGCATTTGAATCCTTAGCATTAAATGTATGTAGAGGTTGTCGACTTGTATCATAAATATTTTTAAACATTTTATACATGAATTCATCTTGGTAACTAAACATGTATATTATAAATAGATATACTAGGACAAAACCTCCCAAGTAATAATGATATCTTTCTTCAATATATTCGGGTTTATATTTGTAGACACAATAATAAATGCAACAGATGACGGTTAGAAGAATTAAACTATTCATATACTTAATAAAAACATTTATTATAAAAATATAAAGGAATCGTACACATTTTTAAAATATTAAAATTATTATCATACATTGGGGCGGAAACGAGTTCCTGATAATCCTCTGAAACTAAACAATTTGTTAAATTAGTATTACATTCTTTATATTTTAGTAGTAAATCTGAATAACTATACCAATTATGAATATAATAATTTCCAGTAATCGCCAGTACAGACAGTGTTAAATATAAACTACACCTGAGACGGTAATTGGAATTTACTAAATTTCGAACAATAGTAGTGGTGGGGATATTATTAATCATAGGCATACGATCCCGAATCAATATGGGGAAAATTCTTGTTTCTTTTCCATTTGTAATGAATGTTTTAATATCATTGCGACATAGGGGGCAACTATTTTTTCCTTTATTTAACCAATCCTCCAAACACCCGCTACAAAATGAGTGAGAACAATTCGTTTCACTAATTTCTTCTTCTTTTATATCTTCCCTTAAACAAATAGAGCACATATAGTTTTCACAGATTCTTTCGATGGAAATTATATTTAGATTTTCTTCCATTGTAAGATTATATTATGATTTATATTTAATAAATTTGATTAATTAGATTATAACTAATAACTAAAAGATACTTTTAATGGGTGAATATGGAGGTCGTGATTTCGCCTCAGATAATGATGTTAGAGCTCTAATTGGAGCTATTCTCATAGTGTGTTTGATGGTTTGTTTTTGGTATTTGGCGTATCAGTGTATGAAATGTCTGCATGATAAGGAGAGGATAGAGAAGCGAAAGGTTATGGTGGTACATCAGGCTGTTTCTTGTGGTGTATAAGATTGATAATTTCTCTTGTGATTAAATTTAACTTTATATTTTTGCGTGATATGTTTATCTACTTTTCTGGTGGGGGAACCAAATATATAAGCATACATTCGGGCTTTTCCCCACGACTCGGCTGTTTGATTGGGCCTTGATCCCGACGAATAATATGCTCCCATTCCCTTTTTTTTGACTTCTCTCAGTGCTTTTTGGGGGATACCGGTTACTTTTTCTATTTCTTTCATTGTTTTTGCGTTTGGGTAAAGTTTATGAAATTTTTCGGTCCAATTACTTTTTTTACTTTTAAAAGATTTCATCTTCTTTCTTGTATAATATTTGCTTTTTTTGTAAGATTTTTTAGATTTTTTAATTTCCGAGAGTTGTTTTTTTTTATCTTTTCTAGATAATTTATTTGTGTAATGTTTTGGTGTTTTGTTTTTCATACTATATATTATTTTTAAACTCGTCCATTTTATTTAAATGCTCCAATGCTATTTTCATATCCGGGAATGCGAAATCAACATATGGGTATTGTTTATATTCATAAAATAAAGGAGATATCCATATAGTCGTCCATTTCCTAGACTTTCCGGTTTGTAAATTCATTAAAAGATCATCAAAAAAATAGAAAGTATTTTTTTCATTTTTATAATTACGATTAACACTTGATTCAACCGATATCGCAGAATGAATATTCGGTTTCATTGAACTGATATAACCATCGTTTATTATAATTTTATCATCTCTTGAATAAATTTTTTTAAAATGATCTGTTAGTTTCATCTTTTGTAAAAGGATATCTGCGTGACCAAATGTTGCATTTGTGTATATATATTTTTTGTGAGGGCATTGCTGACATAAATATGATAATCTCTTATCTTCGGAGACCTTATTATAATCTAACTTACCCCTGTGTAAATAAAGGGTATCGTCCATATCGATTAAGTAGTGTTTCATTCTATTTATATTTTCATTTAAAAAAATAAAAATATAAACCATTTAAAAATATTTCGAGTATTTACTATAACTATACTATGACTGATATTCAAATTGAACCCATGCTCAATGAAGAGGAGAACCGCTATGTCATTTTCCCGATTAAACACGATGATTTCTGGAAAATGTATAAAAGGGCGGAGGCTAATTTTTGGACAGCCGAAGAATTAGATTTATCAAAAGATCTCTCAGACTGGAACAAACTTAACGAAAAGGAACAATTTTTTATTAAGAATATTTTAGCATTTTTCGCAGCCTCCGATGGAATTGTAAATGAAAACCTTGTTGAAAGATTTTGCCAGGAAGTTAAAATCTTAGAAGCCAAATTTTTCTATGGTTTCCAAATCGCAATGGAGAATATTCACTCGGAAACTTATTCTCTCCTAATAGACACCTATATTAAAGATCCCGTAGAGAAGGCTAAATCACTAAATGCGATTGAATATATCCCCAGTATTAAGAAAAAGGCCGATTGGGCTTTGAAGTGGATTGATGATAAGAATAGTCCATTTTGTAATCGTATTATAGGATTTGCCGCGGTGGAGGGTATCTTCTTTTCTGGGTCATTTTGTTCGATCTTCTGGCTCAAGAAGAGAGGTCTTATGCCGGGACTGTGTCACAGTAATGAATTAATTTCGAGAGATGAGGGATTACATACCGAGTTTGCTGTTTTGATGTATAAGAATTTAGTAAATAAGCCCGATGATTCGGTTATTTATGAAATTATTAAGGAAGCAGTAACAATTGAGAAAGAATTCATTACAGAATCTTTTTCATGTGAACTTTTAGGAATGAATAAAAGTTTAATGAGTCAATATATTGAGTATGTTGCGGACAGACTTCTCCTAATGTTTGGCTTAGAAAAAGTATATCACAGTGAAAATCCATTTGATTGGATGGAATTAATTGCGATTCAAGGGAAAACAAATTTCTTTGAAAAGAGAGTGGGGGAATATGCCAATAAGGCCAATCCGAATATTGATAAAGAGAATAATGAAATTGGATTTGATGCTGATTTTTAATATAATGACATAAAGCAATTCATTCTTTATTTATTTGTTTCATTATATGAAAAATCAGTTGATTGCATTTTCTTCTTTATTTGGTATATTCATACTATGTGGATATACAATTAGTAATGAAAAACAAAAGCAACATTTCACACTAAAAACTATGATATGGCCATTTATTATTATACACGTAATATTTGGCTTTATATTAAGAAATTATAATATTAACATATTTTCTTCTGCTAGAAATGTATTGGGGTTTATACTATGTTCTATTGGTCAAATATATGTATCTAAATCACTATATGATGTAATTTATCCAAAAGACAATGGTGTTAAACCTTCTGGTATAGTATCTATATTATATTGGATTGCTATAATTGGATTATTATCCAATTTATTAATGAGAATTATAATTATCATATTCGAAAAAGGTAGACCACTAAAAAATGATACTAATATTCAAATAATCTACAGTAATTTCACTAAAAAACCACAAACGGGATTGGTTTGTCCATTTAAATTTATAAATAAATTTGTATGTAGTTACGCCATTACTATTATAATTGGATTACTTATATTTTATAAATTTTGGAAAATAAGTTTTATTAAGAAATAAATAATGATTTTATGAAAATTGTGTTTATTTAACTTGTCTATTTCCTTTACTCCTATTGAAATGTTTTTCAATATTAGATTTTGATTTCGATCCACCCTGCACTAATTTCTTTTTTTTCTGAACTGAATAGTTAAACTTTCTTAACTCTTCGTCAAATTCTAAATTTTTAATACTTTTTATTTCACATTTTTCCGAACAATATTCTATTTCAGAAGATTTATTTAGAGATCCACTATTTAATAAATTTGACAACAAAAACTGTAATTGTTTTTCTTCTGTATCATCGAGTGATAGTCTTATTTTTTCCTTTTTAACGAATAAATGGATTCTATTTAATTTAGATCCTTTATCAATTTTCAACCAAATATCCTTAAAGCGATTATTTTTTTCTTTATCAATATCTTCCAATAATTGTTCCATCTTACTTTTCGGAGAATGAATTGAGAGGTCTTCCATTTATATAAATTTATACTGTCATCTTTAAATAAATGAAATTAAATATCAATTATAGTATAAACCATGGATCCCCAATATGAATTTGATGAAGATAAACTAAAATTAGTTTGTATTAATTTTAGTGATGAAATTGTGGGTGATAATGAATTTTTAATGAATGAAGACGTTACCATTTTTAACAGTAGTGTCCTCCAATTAAAGCATTCAGATGATTTATTAATAGCGAGTAGAGGATGGTATGGAAACGTTAGAAGTTGGGACGGTGTTAATTTTGTAATTATGTCTTTATTTACGAAAGATTTTAAAAAGAAAAAACAGAAGATCTTAGGTATAAATAAGGAAACCCTAAAAGACAATAATATTAAATTTAAAAAATTTAAAGAAAATCAGAAGGAAATTATATCTCATGGAGAAAAAATGTTAAAAGGACCCGAAGATCCGCGTTTATTTTATCTAAACGACGATATTTATATCCTCATTAATGATTTAACCGAAGAATCTAAAAGACACATGTTCGTAGGTAAAGTAGATTTAAAAACTCTTGAATATTCTAAAACTACGGAAATATGTGAATCTTTATCTACAAGATTTGAAAAGAATTGGGGTCCATTTATTTACGAAGATAAATTACACATGATATATGATATTAATCCTTTAAAGGTATTTGAGTTAGAAGATGATTTTAAATGTGAATTAAAGTTTGATATTACGAATGAAATATTAAATCAATTTACGGAAAGCTTCCCTGATTTACATTTTCACATTAGAAATTCAACCAATTTAATACATCTCGGAGATGGTGAATATTTAGGTTTAGGACATGGAGTTTTAGATTATAAAGGGAATACAGATATAAATAAATATCTTATTCCTTTATTTGGTAAATCGAAATATTCTGATTCAGATAAAGATTATTTTCACAGATTTTTTAAACTTTATACGGGATTCTTTTACAAGTTAGATATGAATAAACAGGAAATAACTTATATGTCTCCATTTTTTCAATTACCTAATCGCGAATCCAAACAAGAATTAATATTCTTTCCAACAAGTATATCAATAGATTCGGATAATTATGTTAATATTTCGTATAATGTAGGCGATAATAGAT
>Ga0308007_10000469_pt1 | contig 18574 bp, 14 predicted proteins | sample Neamet71_FD_203152 | JGI IMG/M metagenome (GOLD analysis project Ga0308007, IMG submission 203152) | Marine microbial communities from water near the shore, Antarctic Ocean - #71 | ecosystem: Environmental > Aquatic > Marine > Unclassified | place: Southern Ocean | collected 2014-06-07
AGCAAAAAACACGGCTTTTCCTCTGATGAATTTAATGAAAATTGCAATTAAGAAAATCCCAAGAATGGTTCCGTAGAAAAGCGATCCAATGATGTTAATCAATTGAATTAAATTCTCAAACAAATTCCCCACCATTGCGAATAAAATCGCAATACATCCCCAAAGTACGGTGAAGCCTTTGGTAGCCCAGACATAATGTTTGGGTTCAGAGTTGGGTTTAAATCTTTTGTAAAGATCCACCACACTCGTTGCTGAAAGTGCATTTATTTCAGAGGCAGAGGAACTCATGGCAGCAGAAAGTATTACGGCCAAAAGAAGCCCTATTAGTCCTCTTGGTAGGTGTTCTAGAATGAAATAAATAAAAACATAATCCTTGTCATTTGACTCGACTTTTGGCTCTACTTGTTCAATTAGTTTTTTGGCTGCTTTTCGGTTTTGCTCATATTGATTTTGAACTTGAAGGTATTTCTCTTTCAGCGGTTCACTTTCAAAAAATGACGTTTCATTAATGTATTGTTGCTTCTCAAGGTGCAGTTGATCATTTAGTTTTTCTAATTCAACAAATGCACTTCGATGAGTGGACTCCTTGACCTTTTCAATGGCATTCTTGTTGAAATGTATCGGGGCTTTTTCAAACTGAAAAAAGACAAAAACCATAACTCCCGTTAACAATATAAAAAACTGCATTGGGATTTTTAAGAACCCATTCATGATTAAGCCTCGTTGACTTTCTTTTAATGATTTTCCTGATAGGTAGCGTTGTACCTGACTTTGGTCAGTACCAAAATAAGAAAGTGCTAAAAAAAGCCCTCCCGTTATTCCACTCCAGAAAGTGTATCGATTGTTTGGGTCAAAGCTAAAATCTAACACATTTAATTTCTCATTGATTCCTGCCAATTCTAGTGCATTGGAAAAATTTATATTTTCGGGTAAAGCACAAACAATAAAAATAAAAGCGGCGATCATTCCTAAAAATATAATGAACATTTGTTGTTTTTGGGTGACACTGACAGCCTGGGTTCCACCAATCATTGTGTAAAAAATAACTAAGAATCCTATGATTACGATAAGCATTTTTAAATCCCAACCTAAAACTACGCTAAGGATTATTGCCGGTGCATAAATTGTTATTCCTGCTGCTAATCCTCGTTGAATAAGGAAAAGTATTGCAGTTAAAATTCTTGTTTTAAGATCAAATCTTTTTTCTAAAAATTCATAGGCTGTGAATACTTTTAATTTATGATAAACGGGTAGAAAAAAAAGACAGATGATCACCATCGCAAAAGGTAAACCAAAATAAAACTGCACAAACCCCATGCCATGATTAAAAGCTTGTCCTGGAGTAGAGAGAAAAGTAATTGCACTGGCTTGAGTTGCCATAACAGATAGGCCTACAGTAAACCAAGAGGCTTTATTTCCTCCTTTAATATAATCTTGAATGTTTTTGTGAGAGTTGTTTTTTCTTATCCCGTAGAGGATGATGAAAATTAGGGTAAAACCCAAGATGATCCAGTCAATATTCCCCATTAATTATAATATTTCATGAATAAATAAAAGAGTGCCCAATAGGCAACTTGAGTTAAAATTAAACCCAAATATATTTTTGAAATTTTATTTTCTTTCATTTTTAGGTGCGATTAAATTAAAAAACAATCGATAAGCTCCCGGAACTCCAGCCGGTAAAAGCCTGAAAAAACTTAATCCAGTATAAACAATCTTTCCTTTTTCGTAATTTGCGGACAACAACGCGCCATCTTTCGGGTTTTCTCCGGGATCATTCATTCTTAATAATGGTTCAAAATCATCGTGCCATTTGTTAGGGAAATACAATCCGCGCTCCTGCACCCAACCTTCAAAGTCTTTAGAGCTTATTTTGTTAGGGTGGTTTAACAGGAGGTGTTTACTATCTAAAATTGTTACAGCTGCATTCTCATCAGTTACACGATCCCTCGAAAGCGTTAGATTGAGGGGCGAAATTTCATTTGTTTTTAGTCCCCTGCTGGTGTTGTATTGAATTAATAAGGTTCCACCTTGAGCGACATACTCCCATAAAATTTTATTTTTAAAGGACAAGGATTCATTCACATTAAACGCCCGAATGCCCATCACCACTGAGGCATAGTTGTTCAGTTTTTCAAGACTAATTTGATCTGCATCAAGCGTTTCAACTTCGATTCCCACTGCTCGTAAACTTTCAGGTATTTTGTCTCCAGCGCCATTGATGTAACCAATTTTATTTACGTCAGTTTTTAAGTCTAATGTAATTGCTTTTGAACTTGCCGGAACTACCATGTATTGCTTAGGGAAGTGATCGTATTCGATTTCCTGCATCGATGCGTTAAAACTGTTTTTACTAGTTTCTATTAGAGGTTTAAGTGCGAATTGATCTGGAAAGTCAGGGGGTATTATTTCAAATGAAAGGTTTTTCTCGGCACCCTTTCCATCAATAACAATGCTATGATTTTCTGGTGAAATTTTCCAATTTTTATTTCCCTTTAAATGAATGTTTCCTTCAAAACTTTCACCATTATTTTTGACCTTTATATTAATTGATTTTTTTTCTTTTCCTGAAAACAAATAAACCGGTTCTTCGATTTGAGTTGTGGTGGCAGGAAGTATTTGGAATGGCACGACAACTTCTCCTCTGACAGGGTCTGTCTTCCGATAGGAAAGTGGTATGGTCGCTTTTATCTCCACACCCTCAATTAAAAGCGTAAAGTCAATGACAATTGCTGCTGGAGTTTCTGCCAACCCGATGAGGTTTTTTTTCGACGTGCTGTACATTCCTGTTAAACTTTCCTCAGAAAGCCAATATGGGCTACTAATCTCCCCTTTTATTATATGTTTTATTTTTTTTTCAAAAACTAAGTTTTGCACCAATGATTTTTCGATTGATTCGGTTTGCTTGATTTTTTCAAGCTGTTTAATGATAACTTTTATCGGACTTGGATTGATTACTTTAGTTGTTATGTTTATTTCTTCGCCAAAAATCGCATAAGGCACTGAAGCATTTACTTGAAGATCAACCCCAAGACACCGCAAAATAACACCTTCAATTTCTTTTGATTTTATTTCACTCCAATGCTTGTTCTTCAGTTTTTTGATTTTATCATAGGCCAGAACAAGTTTTGAAACACTCAGATAAGGTTTTGAGAAATTAAATTCATTGATAACGTCAATAATCAGCTTCTCAATTTCAGCACCGCCTGCAAGGCGCGTCCAGCTTGTGTTAATCCCTTCAAATGGATTGTTTGATTTTAGTGGCGTTCCTTTAATCAACTCCAGGTACTCTACCTGACGACCTTGTTGCGCAGCACTTCCAAACCCCTGCGACTTGTGCTGACTTCTACTCATTGCAGCAATTTCAGAATTACTTCTCCCCGTTAAAGGATCATAAACGCCACTGTCAAATTCAATTAAATTGTATTTATCCGATTTGTTAAATTTTTCGCGACTTCCATAGAACCACCAAGAGGTGTTGAAAAATAGCCTTTTGGGCTGCCAGATTTCAGAGATAGAAAGAGCGTTTTTTGAGCCAGAGAGTTCAAAGGCTTCGGTGCTTATAATTGCTGAACTGGTGTGATGACCATGTGTTTTTCCAGGAGTTCTGTGGTCAAAACGATTGATTATAATATCGGGTTTGAATTGTCTTATTCTTTCAATGGTTTGTGAAAGAACTTTTTCTTTATCCCAAATCGAAAATGTTTCATCTGGATGTTTTGAGTAACCAAAGTCGCTGGCCATTGTAAAATATTGCTCTCCACCATCAATGCGTCGGGCTGATAACAGTTCTTGTGTTCTTATTAAACCCAAAGCTTCCCTTAATTCGGATCCAATTAAATTCTGTCCACCATCACCTCTTGTCAGAGATAAATAGGCAGTTCGCGCAAGAAGGTGATTTGAAAAATAAGAAATCATTCTTGTGTTTTCATCATCCGGATGTGCTGCAACATAAAGTACTGAACCCAGGAAATTTAACTTCTGAATACTTTTGTAGTTCTCCGAAGAACTTTGGGCATGAATGATATTCATGCTCATAATAAAGATAATGAAACGCATCATAATCTTATGGATTGAGCAGTAAGCTGTCTCTGTATTTTTCATCTCCTAATTTATTATTTTGCCAATAACTAATTTTTTTTGTGGTCAATCGATTTGCGCTGCTCAGCTGAATGTTTTCCTTAAGTGAAAACTCTTCCCATCCTTCTATTTGGTTGGGAAAACTATTTTTGAATTTAATTTTAAGTAAACGATTTAAATCTTGAAACTCAAGACTATAAGTAAAATAATTATTCTTGAAATCTAATTTCGCAATCGCTTGATAGGGTTTTATTCTTAAGTGATTCAGCTGCAATAAATCCAAGGAGGGAATTATGTTTAAATTTCCAATGGGCAAGCTGCTGGGATTTATTCTGATTGTACTCCAAAGCTCTTCTTCTGTCAAGGCATTTTTAAAATTAAGTTCTTGATCTGTTTCTCCCTCAAAATAAGAATGTCTTTTGATCTTAAGCTCTGATTTTTTATTGAGCTGAAGGTAAGTATGCCCACACCATTCTTGAATGGAAGCTGTGATTTTTCTTAAAGATTCTTTCTCCTCCAATGAAACGAAAGAACTGTTCATGATGTGATAAGGATAGATTCCGGTTAAGAAATTAACGATACGATTTAGCTTTAATATAGACTCACTTTTTTCGGAAGAAATATTAGCTTTTACTTGTTCTTTTTTTAAAAAATCTTCTGTCACAAAAATCAAAACAACATTGCCTGATCGCATTTCCCCATACCTCGATTGAGACAAAATGTAAGTGGATATTTCTGCTTTTCCATCAAACCAATAAGACTTGAATTCCTTACTCAGGTTAACTTTTTCTGGATTTAACGTCTGCTCTGAACAGCTGATCAAAGAAAAAACAAGAAAGAGACTGCTAAATATTTTGTGTATCACTTGTTTTGATTTTAAAGTTTAAGTTACATTATTTAAAAAAAGAATCAATTCTGAATTATAGATTTAATTTTTTGATAAACCTGAGCGAGAGGTAATCCGACCACATTGGTGTAACTGCCATTAATTTTAGAAATTACAATTTCCCCGATCCAGTCTTGAATGCCATAGGCTCCTGCCTTGTCAAGTGGATTGTGTTGACTGACATATTGATCGATTTCAATTTCCGAAAGCGGATTAAAATGTACTTCAGTTACTTCATTGATAATGTCGAATTGACCATCGAAAAGAAACCCAACTGCCGTGATTACTTCGTGTGATTTTCCAGAAAGCTTTTGCAACATATTTTTGGCATCAGTTTCGTCTTTGGGTTTTCCCAAATACTCATTTTCAAGCCAAACGATTGTGTCTGCTGTGATGACAATTTGTTTTGGATGAATTATTTCTTTAAAAGGGGCTGACTTTTTTGCGACAATGTAATCAGCGATTTCCTTACCTTTTAGATTTTTGGGAAAACTTTCCTCCACATCAAATGTCTTGATAGTAAAAGGGAAGCCGATTTGATTCATGAAATCTTTCCTTCTTGGAGATCCAGAGGCCAGAATTATTTCATAATCATTTGGTGAAAGCATATCCAAAAGTTTTATTTGTTATTTTTCCCAAAAGGCCAATTCCCTTGAACTCGAAGGACTTGTTCTATGATTTCACGGACACAGCCTTCTCCTCCTTTTTTATGAGAAATATAATCTGCAATATCTTTAACGTCAGTTACAGCATCGTTGGGACAAGTCGAAAGACCAGACTTTTCCATCACTGAGATATCAGGAATGTCATCACCCATATATAAAATTTCGCTTGAATTGAGATTGTTTTCCTTTACAAAATCGTCAAAAGAATTGTCTTTTTGATGTGCTCCTAAATAAACTTTTTGAACTCCTAGATCTTCAAAACGATCTCTAACGCCTTCGTTTGTCCCGCCAGATATAATGGCAATCTTGTAGCCGTTTGTAAGTGCAAACTTCATTGCAAATCCATCTTTTGTGTTCATAGAGCGATGCATTTTTCCAGAGGTTGTAACTAAAACTCTACCATCTGTAAGCACTCCGTCGACATCGAAAATAAAGGCTTTGATGTTGTTTAATTTTTCTTTGTAATTTTTTTTACTCATTGTTCTGTTTGATTGAAGCTGTAAGATTTAAATATAATTCTTTGTATTGAGTATTTTCTAATAAATCCAAGTGCTTTTTAATTGTGTTTTCATCATTTCTTATCGCAGGTCCAGTTTGAGATTTTTCAGGTCCTTGTGCAATTGCTTTTTTGGCTGTTTCAAGAATGATTGGATTCAGAATTTCAAAAGGAATATTGTTTGATTTGGCAATTTTATTTCCAATGTTAATAAGATGATTTCCAAAATTATTGATAAAAACAGCAGTCAAATGCAACACTTCCCTCTGACTTGAATTTATTTCGTAGGGGAGTGCGCCAAGTCCTTTTGCGAGATTAAATAATGTGATTTTATCCTTTTCATCTTCAGCTTCGATACAAATGGGAAGGTCTTTAACATACAATTTATGTGATTTGGTAAAAGTTTGCAAGGGGTAGAACACCCCTTTTCTTCCAACAGACTTTAATACTTTCATGTCAACACCACCTGCACAATGGACAACCAAGCAATGCCTGTTGATTTGGAAACTTACTTTAGCTATGGAATTATCTGAAACTGCAATTATATAAAGATCTGCGTCTTCTAATTGAGTAAGTTCATTAGTGATCTTAGTATCATTTTCAGCAAACCCAATTGCACTTAAATCTCTATTATACCATTGAACCAAATCAACATTTTCAGCTTCATGAAAAAGTTTTTGAAAATGATGACCGAGATTCCCAGCTCCTAACAATACGATTTTAATCATTTTCAAAAATACATAAAGATATTTTTAACTAAATTTATATCCTCTAATTTTTTTACTTTTAAATTCCTATATCACCCTAGGCGCAATTACCTTTCAAAATATTATTTAATGATTCCTGATTCCATCCTGATAGTATGATCAAGCGGATCGTTTGCAGCGATGTATATCACAATGAAGGGCATTAACACCTTTAAATTTATTCAATTAGCGGTATCTGTTTTAGCAACAATGTCTTAACTAGCTTGGATGTCAGCTCAGTTTAGCTGCGAAATTTTTTTAAAGTTTTTTTTATTTCAGTTTTGGTCCAATTATTTATAATTTCATTCAATTTGATAGTTTGATTTTGTTGTAATTAAATCTCAACAAGTATCTTTGTAAGCGAAAAGATATCGATTGATAATGAAGGAAAAATTTCTAAAGTATTTGTTTTCGAACCGTTTAATGGCGATCCTTTTTGTTGTTTTTCCCTCCGCAATGGCATTGGGAACATTCATAGAAAGTTGGTACAGTACGGATGCCTCTAAAATATGGATTTATAACGCTTGGTGGTTCGAACTTATTTTAGTCTTATTAATGCTTAATTTTTTTGGAAATATATTTAAATATAAATTATTAAGAAAAGAAAAGTGGACGGTTTTAATGTTACATCTTTCCTTTATTTTGATCATTTTCGGAGCATTTGTTACTAGATACTTTGGTTATGAGGGCGTTATGCCAATAAGAGAGGGAGCAACCGAGAAAACTTTTCTAACGGATAAAACTTATTTAACAATCTTTGTTGAAGGAGAGATTGACGGCATTGCTCAGCGTAAAACACTCGAAAAAGACTTTTTGTTTTCCGAGTATGTCAACAATGATTTTAGTTGGGACAATCAGTTTAATGGAATTCCATTTTCTGTAAATTATCTAAACTATACAGAGGATGTAGAGGAACAGCTGGTCCTGAACGATAGTGGAGACCGTTACATAAAAATCGTTGAATCAGGAGATGGTTCGCGTCACGATCATTACCTAAAGGAAGGAGAGGTTGCAAGTATTCATAACATTCTATTCACCCTTAACAATCCTATTGCGGGCGCAATAAACTTGAGATCAGAAGGTGGACTCCATTACATAACATCACCTTTCGAGGGCAGTTACATGAGAATGGCCGATCGACAAACAGGAAATGTTGAAGAATTAATTGAGCAGACACTCCAGTTGAGATCGTTATATAATTTAGCCAATTTCCAATTTGTAATTCCAGACCCTCCTTTAAGAGGACAATTTGAATGGGTTAAAATTTCAGAAGAAACAAAACAAGCGGAAGATGCGCTAAGATTAAATATAATTGCGGGAAACCAATCTGACTCAATTACGATTCTTGGAGGCAAAGGAATCTCTAATAATATGAAGAAGATAACTTTAGGTGGATTGGATTTTTATTTAAAATATGGTTCTCTAAGAAAGGAATTGCCTTTTTCAATAAGATTGAATGATTTTATTGCCGAAAAATATCCTGGTACAGAAAAAAGCTATTCTTCATTTAAAAGTGAGATTACAGTCGAGGACAAGGATCCCTTTGAATATGAGGTTTATATGAATCACGTATTAGATTATCAAGGATTTCGTTTTTTTCAAGCTTCATTTGACCCAGATGAACGCGGAACGGTACTTTCAGTAAATCATGATTTTTGGGGAACGAACATTACTTATGCTGGTTACATTTTATTGTATTTAAGTATGATGGGAATCTTTTTTATCGGTAAAACTCGATTCAAAGATTTATCTGCAAAACTTGAAAAGTTAAAGCAGAAAAAGAAAAGTTTAACATTGATGCTTTTGTTGTTTGGTGTGTCTTTTGCCAATGGACAATCTCATGGGCCTGTCACGCGCCCTGTATTTAATTTTGATTCAGTAGTTAATACAAATGTAGTTTCGAAAGAACATGCGCAAAAATTTGGTCGCCTTGTGATCCAAGACCTTGGCGGAAGGATGAAGCCAGCAAATACTTTTTCTTCTGAATTATTGAGGAAAGTAAGCAAGAGTGACAGATACGGTGAACTCAATGCCGATCAGGTGATGATGTCGATGATTGAAAATCCTGCAGTTTGGTATAACATACCGATCATTTATTTAAAAAGAGGTAATGATAGTTTAAGAAGTATTCTTGAAATAGGCTCGAAACAGAAAAAAGCTTCTTTGGTTTCGTTTTTTGATGATCAGGGTAATTATAAAATATCTTCTCAATTAGAAAGTGCTTATCGCGCTGCAGTACCGAATCAATTCCAAAAAGATTTTATTGAAGTAGATCGAAGGGTAAATTTGTTGTATTCAGCATTGGAAGGTAAGATCTTAAGAATTTTTCCAATTCCCAATGAACCATCGAACAAATGGGTTTCATATCCAGAATTAAAAGATTCAGGCTTTAAAGGAAAAGATTCACTTTATGTCTATAACATATTGCCTTTGTATTTCAATGCCCTTAGGTTGGCTAAAACCGGAGGGGACTATGAGCAATCCAATGGTTTGTTAGAAAGCATAGAAGGCTTTCAAAGGAAATTTGGCAAGCAGGTATTACCTTCTACAGAGAGAATAGATGCTGAAATCACCTACAATAAGTACGACATATTTAAGAAGCTTTTTAGTTGGTATCTCTATGCTGGGTTGTTTTTGTTTGTAGTTCTGTTGGTTCAAATATTTAAAAATAATAAAGCATTAAGATTTACTATCGCACTCTTAAAATATATAATTCTTTTCCTTTTTATTCTCCACACAGGAGGCTTGATCGCAAGGTGGTTTATTTCGGGTCATGCCCCCTGGAGTGATGCCTATGAATCCATGATTTATGTTGCTTGGGCAACTTTGTTTTTTGGATTAATTTTCGGAAGAAAATCTGATTTGACATTAGCTTCAACCGCTTTTGTTTCTTCCATGATTTTAATGATTGCTCATTGGAACTGGATGGATCCAGCCATTGCAAACTTACAACCTGTTTTAGACAGTTACTGGCTCATGATCCACGTTGCTGTTATTGTTGGAAGTTATGGGCCTTTTGCACTGGGAATGATCATAGGAGTGGTGACTTTGTTGTTAATGCTGTTAACCAATAAAAAGAACAAGGATAAAATTGAACTGAATATAAAAGAACTCACTATAATCAATGAATTATCAATAACCGTAGGTTTAATTATGCTTACCATTGGAAATTTTCTCGGTGGCATGTGGGCTAATGAAAGTTGGGGAAGATATTGGGGTTGGGACCCAAAAGAAACCTGGGCACTAATTAGTATCATGGTTTACGCATTTGTAATTCACATGCGTTTAGTTCCTGGATTACGGAGTAATTGGACTTTTAACTTTATGAGTATTGTTGCTTTTGCAAGTATTCTAATGACTTATTTCGGTGTTAATTTCTACTTAGTTGGACTTCATTCTTATGCAAGTGGCGATAAGATTATCACTCCTAATTTCGTGTATTACGCCATTGTAATCATTTCATTACTCGGGACTCTATCCTACTGGCGTTTCAATAAATTCTACAAAAAATAAATTAAGGGGTATTAAATTTGTCAATATATTTTATAAATAGGAGCTATGAAAACCAATAATATATTTTTGTTATTTGTAATATTTCTAATTGGTTGTAGTGATGATAAAGCTCAGGTTCTTCAAACGGATTTTGAAATTAATTCAGCTAAGTGGAAGGAATTAGACACAAACGATTACTACTTCACTCAGACGATTTCGTGTTATTGTACGGAGGAATATCGACTTGCAAATGAAGTACGCGTTAGGGGAGGAGTAATAGTTTCAGTTAACGGCGAGGATTATGATCCCGATGTGAATTATAACTTCAGAACGATCAATGAATTTTTCGATTTCATTGAAGTGAAAGCTAAAGCTAATCTGAGTTATTTTAGAGTTAACTACAACAAACAATATGGTTTTCCAAATCGAATAGCTCTTGATCCTGTTGAACAAATAGCAGATGATGAAATCACCTACAGATTAAGTAATTTTAAAAATTAAAACCTTACTGTAAACTCGTCTTATCCCATCCTTTCTCTGTAAGGTCTAATGCATATTTAACAATAGTTTATGCACTTTGAATTTCAAAAACAAGACCAAGAATTATTCGCTTCATTAAAAAATTTCACCATCAGCAGCGATGTAATCAGCATAGACTTTGCGCACAATATTGTAAAGATTTTTTAACCTTTTTTTTCATCGGAATAGGGCTAACTTTATGATTGTCAGAATATCCCATTATTTTAGTACCTATTTATGGCTCTATTTCTAAATAAATTTTCAATCCATCGACAATAGCTCTTTCATCTTCCGTAATGATATCATCCACCAAAGTAATCTAAACAATTGTTAAAAAAAATTCACGATTTAGGTTTTAAAGCAGGGGTATTAAGGTCGATAATTAACAAAAATTAAACTTTTTTATCGCCAAAAAGCTCAAAAGACTCTAAATTAAAAAAGGAGAGTGATGCAAGAAGGTGATCAAAAATACCTGAGACAATTTGTTCATAATTAAGCCAATCTTTATCCTTGATAAAAACGTAAACTTCAATGGGGATTCCCTGAGGAGTTGGAGCCAATTGACGAACCATCACGGTCATATCATGATTAATTTCCGGGTGTGTTTCAAGATAAGCCAAAGCGTAACGTCGAAAAAGTCCTAAGTTGGTCATGTTCCTTCCATTGACCATTAAAGACTTGTCAATTCCTTTTTGAGCATTATCATCTTCAATCTCTTTGGATTTTTGAGATACAAATTCAGAGATTCTTTGAATCTTAACATACTTGCTTATTGAGTTCTTGTCAATAAATTTGATACTTGACACCTTAATTTGAATAGATCTTTTAATCCGTCTACCTCCGGATTCACTCATTCCTCTCCAATTAATAAAAGAGTCAGAAACTAGTTTATAGGTTGGAATAGTCGTAATAGTTTTGTCAAAATTCTGAACTTTTACCGTAGAAAGATTGATTTCAATTACGTCACCATCTGCATCACAGCTTTTCATGGTGATCCAATCTCCAATTCTAACAGTATCGTTGATTGTTACTTGAATACTGGCAACAAAACCCATGATGGTATCCTTGAAAATTAGCAAAATTATTGCAGACATGGCCCCGAGAGTAGTCAAAAAAGCACTTATATCTTTTCCAGACAGTAAAGAAAGAATTGTGATTATTCCAACAAACCAAACAAATATCATAAAGACTTGAATGTAGCTATCTATTGGCTTGTCTTTAAATGTTGATAAAGTTTTTAAAAAATCTTTTAAGCTGCTTAATAATTTCCTAATAATAATGATGGTTAGGAGCGCTCCAATTACGTCTAAAATAATGGAGATAGGTTTCGTGAGTACTGAAAAGTTTTCTAGGGTATTTGGTAAAAGCCAAATCAAAAGAAATAATCCCGGAAAGTAAGATAGGGTTGCCGGAACTTTGTTTTTTATTAAGTAATCATCAAAATTAGATTTGGTTCTTTTTGCGATTTGATTAAAAAAAACACGCAATGCTTTTTTAAAAATTAGCGTGAAAATAAATGCAAGCACAAGAACGATAAATGAGGAAGTAATAGAATCTAATGACTTTGCAATTGGGACAGATAATCCAGCTTTTACATATATATCATAGAAATTGAAGCTCATTGTTCCGTCTATTAAAATTAAAAAATAAAGATAAAAAATCAGATTAGAGAATAGTGAAAGGCATCTCTACTCTAGCATATCCCCAGCCCATTTGAAGTTTTGCGTTGTTTTTTTCACCTGTAAATACCATCGACAAGGCTTCAAGCTCTTCATCACTTTCCATAACAGCCAAATTGATTCTTACCACATCATTATCTTTTTTGTAGTTGTAAGCACCCCAAGTATTTTTCGCAGTATTTATAATAACCATTAAACTTTCTTCAGACGGAATTGAATATAAAGAATAAGTTCCAGGTTGGATTACGGTCTCTCCAATTCTAACAGATTTGTTGAAAATAATCTCAGTAGACTCATTCGCACCTGTTCTCCAAACCTTGCCATAAGTAAGGATGTCTTCCATAAGCCTTCCTTTTAATTGAGGACGACTATAATAAACAATAACAGCTTTCTCTGTTATTTTATTGGCAACTGGATAAGTAGACTTGTCCAGAGGACTGCTGTCTAGTCCTTTAAATTTTTGTGCTTGCGTTACTGAGACACATGCAATTAATATGATAAAAATTAATTTTTTCATTTGAGTTATTTTTTTAAATTATTTATTTGACTTAAGATGTTTAAAATAGTTTAATCCCTAAATATCACAAGACATTTCAACACCACAACAAGAAGGTGATTTAATTTTACCTTCACAGTCAGGACACCTAGAAACCTGAACTTTGGTTCCGTCCTCTAAAGTTAAAAAACCATCAACTAGAGGGGTGTCGCATTTAGCACAGCTAGCGTTAACTGCCATTTCACAAGATTTACATTTGTATGTAGCCATTTTTTCTAAAGTTAATAAGATTTATAAAATATTTAGTTCTATGCACTTAGTTTTTTTTAAAAATATTTTCATCTTATAATCTTTATATCTTAGTGTTTTTTAAATTTAGTTTACTAATATTTGAATAAAGTTTATATTCTTACAATTACACATGAGTCAAGAAGAAAATTTATTCTTTTCATTTTTAGAATCTAATCAATGGAATACTGAGGGCATTATTGGTAAGGAGATTGCTAAAATGCAAGCTGATACTTCACTTAAAAATAAAGTTGAACAAGGGGTTTTGCTTAAGCCTGTTTATCATAAAGATAATCTTGATTCAAAGATTTCTTTAAACGAAAATTTCCCATCTAATTGGCTTGTAGGTCAAATCATATTTGCTAAAACTCAAGAAGGGTGTTTATCGTTTTTAAATAAAGCCTTAAAAGGCGGTGTGGATGCATTGACTTTTTTCGATAAAAATGAGATCGATCTTGTATCTCTAATTAAAGAAGTAGAATTTAAACCAAAAATAATTGAGATTATTTTTTTGGTGCCACCAAGCCGATCTTATTTAGAAAGTCTATTTTCTGTTTGTGATAAGAAAGGAACAAACCTTAGATTAAGTTTTGATCCAATTTATGATTTAATAAAGTCTGGGAACTGGAAAAAATCAAAAGAAAACGATTTACAGGATTGGTTGAAATTTTATTTTGATTCAAATTCAAATTCTTTCAAAATTTCGGGTGCTATTTTTCAAAATGCAGGAGCAACCATTTCCGAGCAAGTTGCATTTTGTTTGGCTCAAGCCAATGAATATTTATTAATGCTCGGTGATAAAGGTACCCTGCCGGATAAGGTTTGTTTTGAAGTGTCAATTGGAGAAAATTATTTTTTTGAAATCGCAAAAATTCATGCACTTAGATTGATGTGGAACTTAGTTTCTAAGGAATATGGCAATGCCATTCCCTGCGAAATTATCGCGCAACCTTCAAAAAGAAACTTGACGTTATTTGACTTTAATGTTAATATGTTGCGATCATCAACTGCTTCTATGGCAGCAGTAATAGGTGGAGCAGACGTTGTTAATAATTCACCTTATGATGAGATTTTTAATCTACCCAATGATTTTGGCAACCGAATCGCAAGAAATCAACTATTGATTCTTAAATACGAAAGTAATTTTGATAAATTGGAGAACCCTGCAAAAGGCTCATATTTTATTGAACAATTGGTAAGTGATTTGAGTGAGAATATTTTGGAGATATTTAAAGATATAGAACGCCTGGGTGGTTTTATTAAATGTTTAGAGACAGGCTATGTTCAAGAAAGAATTTTAATTAGTGAACAGGAAGAACAAAAAACATTTGACGAAGGATCTCGAATTCTTGTTGGGACCAATAAATATCAAAATGTAAACGAAGTTCCAATTGCTGATTTATTGTTAAAGTCAACAAATCAGACCCCAACTAATATACACCCCATCATAGAAAAACGTTTGTCAGTGAAGAATGAATTAAAAAGAATCGAAGATGGCAAACAATAGAAATGGATTCGATCACCTTAAAATTCCGATATTAAAGGAAGATTTAAATAAAGAAGTAGATCACTGCCATTCTGAATTTTTCTCAGGTGTCCCTCCATTTCTTAGAGGTCCCTATGCCACAATGTATTTAAAGCGTCCTTGGACCATTCGTCAATACGCTGGATTTTCTACTGCTGAAGAAAGCAATTCCTTTTATAGAAAGAACTTAGCCATGGGTCAAAAAGGCCTTTCCGTTGCGTTTGACCTACCCACCCACAGGGGTTATGATAGTGATCATCCTCGTGTTAGTGGAGATGTGGGGAAAGCCGGTGTAGCAATCGACACTGTTGAAGATATGAATCGATTGTTTGATGGAATTCCACTCGATAAGATATCTGTTTCAATGACCATGAATGGAGCTGTTTTACCCATTATGGCATTTTATATCGTTGCCGCGGAAGAGCAGGGGGTAAGCATAGAAAATCTTAGTGGAACCATTCAAAATGATATTCTTAAGGAATTTATGGTTAGAAACACTTATATTTATCCGCCAAAACAGTCCTTACAAATCGTGTCTGACATTATGCAATTTACAAGCCAACGTATGCCAAAATACAATAGTATAAGTATTTCAGGCTATCACATGCAAGAAGCTGGGGCTACCTCTGAAATAGAATTGGCTTACACTCTCGCGAATGGAATTGAATATATCAAAACAGGATTGGCAGCAGGACTTAAAATTGACGATTTTGCTCCTCGACTTTCATTTTTTTGGGGAATCGGGATGAATCATTTTAGAGAAATTGCTAAAATGCGAGCGGGGAGAATGTTATGGGCTAAGATGGTAAAAAAGTTTAATCCAAAAACAAATAAATCTTTAGCATTAAGAGCTCATTGCCAAACCAGTGGATGGAGTTTAACAGCACAAGACCCCTTTAATAATGTTGCCAGGACAAATATAGCAGCAATGGCAGCCGTGCTTGGGGGAACACAAAGTTTACACACCAATGCGTTGGATGAAGCCATCGCACTCCCCACAGATTTTTCCTCCAGAATTGCAAGAAACAATCAATTGTTTTTACAAGAAGAAGCGCATCTAACAAATACTGTCGACCCTTGGGGTGGGAGCGAGTTCGTTGAAAATCTAACAAATAAAATCGCAAAAGAAGCTTGGTCTCTAATTCAAGAAATTGATACTTATGGTGGTATGGTAAAGGCCATTGAGGCTGGAATTCCCAAAATGAGAATAGAACAGGCTGCTGCAATTAAACAAGCAAGAATTGATAGTGGACAAGATCATATCATTGGTTTAAATCGCTATGAACTTGAGGAAGAAGAATATTTAGATTTTTTAGAGGTAGACAATATAAAAGTTACCAAACAACAGTTAGATCGACTAGAGTCTGTTAAGCAGAAGCGAAATGAAGCGAGAGTTCAAGAATCCTTAGCTCTCCTAAAAAAAGCTGCTCTAAGTAAAATGAATCAAATTGGGGTTACCCCCGAAGAGAATTTATTAGCTTTATCAATTGATGCAGCCCGAAAACGTGCTACCCTAGGAGAAATCAGTAATGCCCTGGAAGAGGTTTTTGGAAGGTATCAAGCAAAAAACAAATCCTTTACAGGAGTTTATTCAAAAGCAGTGAAAGACGATCCATTTTTTAAAGAAGCAAGAGAACTTATAACAATTTTTGAAAATAAATTCGGTAGGAACCCTAGAATTATGATTGCTAAAATGGGACAGGATGGTCATGATCGAGGAGCGAAAGTAATTGCTACTGCCTACGCTGATCTTGGTTTTGATGTTGACATAGGACCACTTTTTCAAACTCCTGAAGAAGCTGCCAAACAAGCAGTTGAAAATGATGTCCATTTCTTGGGTGTTTCGTCTTTGGCAGCAGGACATAAAACGCTGGTGCCTCAATTAATAAAATCACTTAAGCATTTCAAAAGAGAAGATATTTCAGTAATTGTTGGTGGCGTAATTCCTTTTCAAGATCATGAGTTTTTAATTAAATCTGGTGTTTTGAGTATCTATGGTCCAGGAACAAAAATCAGTAAAGCTGCGATTGAGATCTTAAACTATATGTTAAAAAAGCAAACCATTTAATCATAGTTGTTTGAAGATTTTCCTTAAAGTTTTAGTTATTCTTTCTGAAGCATCTATGGAATTGATTTCTTCATTTTTAATTTGCTCCTGAAAACCCTCTATCTCACTTTTAAGATCTGATTGATTAGTTATAAAATCTTGAATATTATTTGCCACCAAATGTCGAAACCAGATCAAGTTTTGAGCTTTTCTTTTTTTATAAAAACAATTATTTTCTCTTGTAATTTTTTCAAACTCCATGACGGTTTTCCAAACTTCATTGATCCCCGTTTTTTCAATTGAAGAACAGGTTTGAGCCTTGGGATGCCATCCAGAATCACGTCTGGGAAAAAGCGCAAAATTATTTATGAAATTTTCTTTTTCTATTTCTGCTTCAATTTTATTTTTTTGATCTGCTTTATTAATTAATAATAGATCAATTTTTTCATAAACACCCCTTTTAATTGCTTGTAAATCATCACCACCTCCCACAATCTGAAGCATCATTAGGAAATCGACCATCGTGTGAACTTCAGATTCTGATTGACCAACTCCGACTGTTTCGATTAGAATAACATCATAACCTGCCGCTTCACAAAATAACATACTTTCTCTTGTATGCTGATTGACTCCACCCAAAATAGTTTTGTTTGGGGACGGCCTAATAAAGGCATTTTTTTGACGACTCAAGAACTCCATTCTTGTTTTGTCTCCCAATATGCTTCCATGATTTTCCTGACTGCTTGGATCAACAGCAAGCACGGCAACTTTTTTATTGAATTTTTCGAGTAAAAAAGACCCAAAGACATCAATAAATGTACTTTTCCCAGCACCTGGAATTCCTGTAATTCCTATTCTTATTGAATTCCCCGTATGTTTTAAAAGTAATTTAAGAAGTTTTTCAGACTGAAGCTTGTGTTCTGGAAGAGAACTCTCCCTCATTGTTATTGCTTTACTGAGCATCGCTCGATCTCCCGAAAGAATCATTTTTATATATTTATCCAGATTAAAATTTTGTTTTTCTGAATCCATTCTCACCTAATTTCTTGGCACAACTCGATCAAAACGCCATTAGTATTTTTAGGCTGTAGAAAAACAATCATTTTATTATCTGCTCCTCTTTTGGGTGTTTCATCAATGGGGACAAATCCCTCAGATTTAAGTCTTTTAACTTCTGATTTCAAATCAGAAACTTCAAATGCAATGTGGTGTAATCCCTCTCCTTTTTTTTCTAAAAAGCTTTCGATAGGACTCTGGTTTCCAAGGGAAGCGATCAATTCTATCTTTTGGTCACCAGTTTTGAAAAATGAAGTTTTTATTCCTTGATCTTTAACTTCCTCGATTTTATAACAGGGTGTGTTTAATAACTTCTTAAAAAGAAGATTTGATTTTTCAATGTCTTTTACTGCAATCCCAATATGATCGATATTTTTCATGTTCTCAATTTAAGGCTAAATTTTAACTTGATTCCAATCTTGTGATATGCCTATTTATTTCATATTTTAGTATTTATCGACATTGATAAATCAAAAAAAATCAAGTAGTTATTTAATATTATTTTATTAAAGAAATTAATTTTTCCGCATATCGATCTCCCATGATTTTAAGACCTTCATTATCAAAGTGGGTACCGTCTTTGGTTTTTGTTCCTTCGG